>Ga0210403_10000257_pt1 | contig 59254 bp, 61 predicted proteins | sample IncBWC19MmetaG_FD_150863 | JGI IMG/M metagenome (GOLD analysis project Ga0210403, IMG submission 150863) | Forest soil microbial communities from Barre Woods Harvard Forest LTER site, Petersham, Massachusetts, United States - Inc-BW-C-19-M | ecosystem: Environmental > Terrestrial > Soil >...
GCGCCACCATCGCGATCGTCTGTCCGATGGCGTGGCATGCCCTGCGGCGTGGTCCTGGCGCTGTCGCGCCGAAGGCGCAGGTGCCGTTGTCGCGCCGATCGCTCCTTCGGCAGCCGGGCTTCGTGACGATTTCAGCCGCCTTCGCCCTGGGCCTGTTCGCCCAGATCGGCCTGTTCGCGCATTTGATCGCGCGGCTTGCGCCCGACTTCGGGTCGGGACTCGCCGCAATAGCGATCAGTGTGGTGACGCTCTGTGCAGTCCTGGGCCGCTCCCTGCTCGGATGGCTGCTGGGCGAGCGCGATCGTCGCCTCGCGGCTGCGGCCAATTTCCTGATGCAGGCGACAGGCTCGCTGCTGCTGGCGTTGGGCGACGGCATGGTGCCGCTCGCGGCGGGCTGCATGCTGTTCGGCCTGGGCGTCGGCAATCTCACCTCGCTGCCGCCCCTGATTGCCCAGCGCGAATTCCGGCCGGCCGATGTCGGCACGGTGGTCGCGCTGGTGACCGCCATCAACCAGGCGATCTTCGCCTTCGCGCCCGCCCTCCTCGGCGCTCTGCGCGATTTCACCGGCAACTATGCCGTGGCCTTCCTGACGGCCGCTGCCGCCCAGGTCGTGGCGGCAGGCGTCATCGTCCATGGCCGGCGTTTTCCCTGACCCGGAAAGGCCATTACCGCCTGCCTGGTGGCTGCTTATTCCACGATCGGCGGCGATCTTGACGGCAGCTACATTGCGGTGTTCCTGTCGCCGGCCGCTCTGCCGACGGCGCTAGCCGCGGTCTTCACGCAGGGCTCGCGGTTTTCCTGAAGCGATTCAATGTCTTGTAGGGCACTTCCCACGATTTTGGGGGACGGTGACATCGCGGCCCCGGATATGGTATCCGGGAGATCAACCGCTAGAGGGGATCGGTCGTCGAGATGCCGGGGGGCGCCATCGCGGTCGCGTCGGATCATGCCGGCTTCGACCTGAAGGAGATTCTGAAGCGCGACCTGCAAGAGGCGGGTCACGACGTGTTCGATCTCGGCACCAATTCGATGGCATCGGTCGATTACTCGGGCTTTGGCACGGCCATGGCCGGCCGTGGCGTTCTGGTGTGCGGTACCGTCGCCAAGCTTTCCAAGGGTTGCACGACATGAGTCAAGCCGCTGCCAAGATGACCGATTCGCCGTTGCCGATGTTCACCCGGGGGCTCGCCGAGGCGGATCCGGCGATCGATGCGGTGCTCAAGGGCGAGTTGCACCGCCAGCGCGAGCAGATCGAGCTGATCGCCTCGGAGAACATCGTCTCGCGCGCCGTGCTGGAAGCGGCGGGCTCGGTGCTCACCAATAAATATGCCGAGGGCTATCCCGGCCGGCGCTACTACGGCGGTTGCGAAGAGGTCGACAAGGCCGAGCAACTCGCCATCGATCGCGCCTGCAAGCTGTTCAGCTGCTCCTTCGCCAACGTCCAGCCGCATTCCGGCGCACAGGCCAACCAGGCGGTGTTCATGGCGCTGCTGCAGCCGGGCGATAAATTCATGGGCATGGCGCTCGATCAGGGCGGCCATCTCACGCACGGCTCGCCCGCCAACCAGTCGGGCAAGTGGTTCAAGGTCGTGTCCTACGGCGTGAAGCCCGACAGCCACCTGATCGACTACGAGCAGATGGAGGCGGTGGCGCGCGGGGAGAAGCCCAAGCTGATCGTGGCCGGCGCTTCGGCCTACTCGCGCCACATCGACTGGGCGCGCTTCCGCAAGGTCGCCGACGAGATCGGCGCCTTCTTCATGGTCGACATGGCTCACTATGCGGGCCTCGTCGCCGCCGGCGTCTATCCCAGCCCATTGCCGCATGCCCATGTCGTGACGACGACGACGCACAAGACGCTGCGTGGCCCGCGCGGCGGCATGGTGCTGTCGACCGACCCCGAGATCGGCAAGAAGATCAACTCGGCGGTGTTCCCCGGCCTGCAGGGCGGGCCGTTGATGCACATCATCGCCGCCAAGGCTGTCGCCTTTGGTGAGGCGCTGCGGCCCGACTTCAAGGTCTACGCCCAGAACGTCATCGACAATGCCCGCGCGCTTGCCTCGGCGCTCGGCGAACGCGGCCTGAAAATCGTCTCGGGCGGAACCGACAGCCACGTCATGCTGGTCGACCTGCGGCCCAAGAAGGCGACCGGCGTTTCTGCCGAGAAGGTGCTCGACCGCGCCGGCATCACCGTCAACAAGAACAGCATTCCGGGAGACCCCGAGAAATACACGATCACCTCGGGTGTGCGGCTGGGCTCCCCGGCGGGCACGACGCGCGGCTTCGGCACGGCCGAGTTCCGCCAGGTCGGCCATCTGATCGCCGACGTGCTCGACGGCATCGCCAACAACGGCCCGGACGGCGACGCCCAGGTCGAGAAACAGGTGCGCGCCAAGGTGCATGCGCTCTGTAGCCGCTTTCCCATTTACCGCGACTGACAACGCGCCAAGCGAGAGAATAACCAGGGGGACGAAATGCGCTGTCCATTCTGCGGTCACGAGGACACACAGGTTAAGGACTCGAGACCGACTGACGACAATTCGGCGATCCGCCGGCGGCGCTACTGCCCGTCGTGCGGATCGCGCTTCACCACCTTCGAGCGCGTGCAGCTGCGCGAACTGACGGTGGTGAAGAAGAACGGCCAGCGCGTGGCGTTCGACCGCGACAAGCTCGCCCGCTCGATCCAGGTGGCGTGCCGCAAGCGCCCGGTCGATCCGGAGCGCACCGAGCGCGTGGTCAACGGCATCGTGCGGCGGCTGGAAAGCTCCGGCGAGAGCGAGATTCCCTCGACGCAGATCGGCGAGCTGGTGATGGACGCGCTGCGCGCGCTCGATCCGGTGGCCTATGTGCGCTTCGCCTCGGTCTATCGCAATTTCCGCGAGGCCAAGGATTTCGAGGAGTTCATCTCCGACCTCGCCGAGACCAACCTCAAGGACTGACGAGGATGATGCGCGCGGCGCTCGCGCTGGCGCGCCGGTCGCTCGGGCGCACCTGGCCCAATCCGGCCGTGGGTTGCGTGATCGTGAAGGATGGCCGCGTGATCGCCCGCGGCCGCACCCAGGAGGGCGGCCGCCCGCATGCCGAGGCCGACGCCCTCGCGCACGCCGGCGAATCCCTGAAGGGCACCACGGTCTATGTCACGCTCGAGCCGTGCTCGCATCACGGCCGCACGCCACCCTGTGCCGACGCCCTGGTGGCGGCCGGCGTCGCCCGCGTCGTCTCGGCGCTCGAGGATCCCGATCCCCGGGTGAAGGGGCAGGGCCACGCCCGGCTCAGGGCGGCGGGCATCGCCATCGACGTGGGCGAGGGCGCTGCTCGGGCGGCGGAGATCAACGCGGGCTTCCTGCTGCGGGTGACGGAGGGGCGGCCGCTCTTTCATCTCAAGCTCGCCAGTTCGCTCGACGGGCGCATCGCCACCGCCTCGGGCGAGAGCAAATGGATTACCGGCGAGGCAGCGCGCGCCGACGGCCAGCGCCTGCGTGCCATCCACGATGCGATTCTGATCGGCGCCGGCACCGCGGCGGCCGACGATCCCGAACTGACCTGCCGGCTGCCCGGCCTGGCTGCACGGTCACCCATTCGCATCGTGCTCGACTCCAGGGCGCGCCTGGCGCCGACCTCGAAGCTCGCCACCACGGCACGGCTTGTGCAGGTCTGGGTCCTGTGCACGTCCGCCGCGCCGGCGGCGTCGCGCGAGGCTTTGCAGGAGAGGGGTGTGGAAGTCGTGGAAGTCGCGGCCAATGGCGAGGGGCGGGTGGACATCGCGGCGGCGGCGCGGGCGCTCGGCGAGCGTGGCCTCACCCGCGTGTTGATAGAAGGCGGCGGCCAGGTCGCGGCGGGCTTCCTGAAGGCGGGATTGGTCGACCGCATCAGCAGCTACCGGGCGGGCCTTGTGCTGGGCGGCGACGGCCGCTCTGCGGTCGGGGAACTGGGCTTCAACCGGCTGGATTTCGCGCCCCGGTTCAACCTGGTTGCGGCGCGCCGGCTGGCCGGCGACACGCTGGAAACCTGGACCAGAGGGACTTAAGTACGGGCATGTTCACCGGCATCGTGACCGACATCGGCGAGATCACCTCCGTAAGCCCGGGCGGCCGGGCCGACGATCGCCGCTTCGTCGTGCGCACCCGGCACGACATGGCGCCGATCGCCATCGGCGCCTCGATCGCCTGCTCGGGCTGCTGCCTCACCGTGCTCGAGAGGGGCAAGGACTGGTTCGCGGTCGAAGTGTCGGGCGAGAGCCTCAGCAAGACCCATCTCGGGGAGTGGAAGCAGGGCAGCCGCCTCAACCTCGAACTGTCATTGAAGCTGGGCGATGAGCTGGGGGGCCACCTGGTCTACGGCCATGTCGATGGCATGGGCAAGATCGTGTCGATGGCGCCGGAAGGCGGCAGCGTGCGCTTCCTGTTCGAGGCGCCGGCCGACTTGGCGCGCTTCGTCGCCACGAAAGGCTCGGTTGCGGTCGACGGCATCTCGCTCACCGTGAACGAGGTCGAGGGCAATCGCTTCGGCGTGAACGTAATTTCACACACCCAGGCGGTCACGACCCTGGGACAGGCCAAAGTCGGCCAGCGAGTCAACCTTGAGGTCGATATGCTCGCGCGTTACGTTGCGCGATTGTTGGAGCACGAAAAGTCATGAGCGCGCTCGAAAAAGACGCCTGGAAGATCACCTTTTCCGAGGTGAAGGCCGCGGCCGAGGACATCATCGAGGAAGCCCGCAGGGGCCGCATGTTCATCCTGGTCGACGACGAGGACCGCGAGAACGAGGGCGATCTCGTGATCCCCGCGCAATGCGCCACGCCCGAAGCCATCAACTTCATGGCCAAGCACGCCCGCGGCCTGATTTGCCTGGCGCTGACCCGCGAGCGGGTCGAGCAGCTCGGCCTGGCGCTGATGTCGCAGAACAACGGCACCCGCCACCAGACCGCCTTCACCGTCTCCATCGAGGCGCGCGAAGGCGTCACCACCGGCATCTCGGCCGCCGATCGCGCCCGCACCGTGGCGGTGGCGATCGATCCCTCCTGCGGGCCGCAGGACATCGTGTCGCCCGGCCACATCTTCCCGCTGGTGGCGCGCGACGGCGGCACGCTCGAACGCACCGGCCACACCGAAGCGGCGGTCGACCTGGCCCGTCTGGCGGGCCTCACCCCGGCAGGCGTGATCTGCGAGATCATGAACGACGACGGCACGATGGCCCGTCGCAACGACCTCATCAGCTTCGCCCAGCGCCACGGGCTCAAGATCGGCACGATCTCCGATCTGATCGCCTATCGTCGGCGCTACGATTCGATCGTCAAGCGGCTCAGCGAAACCACGTTCGAGAGCATCTATGGCGGCGACTTCCGCTGCGTCATCTACGTCAACAAGGTGACGATGGCCCAGCACATCGCCCTGGTGAAGGGCGATCCCGCGACCGGCGGCCCGGTCACGGTGCGCATGCACGCCGTCAACATCTTCACCGACGCGCTAGGCCAGCGCGACACCGGCCGCGGCGGCGAGATCGAGGCCTCGATGCGCGAGATCGCCAAGGAAGGCCGCGGCGTCATCGTGCTGATCCGCGAGCCGCTCACCGTCATGCTCTCCGAGCAGCGCCGCCGCGCCGGCGAGCGTATCGAGCCGGCCGGCGGCGAACTGCGCGACTACGGTGTCGGCGCCCAGATCCTGATCGACATCGGCGTGAAGGAAATGGTGCTGCTGTCCAACAGCAAGAAGAGCGTGGTCGGCCTGGAAGGCTTCGGCCTCAAGATCGTCGGCCAGAAGCCGGTTCCCGGCCGTCCCTCCCGACGTCCATAGACGCTCTGGACCATGTCGACACGGACGGAAACCCCGACGACCCGGCCGGCCGTCGACGGCGTCAAGGGCGCGCGCATCCTGATCGTGGAATCGCGCTTCTACGCCGACATCGCTGACGCGCTGATCGCCGGCGCCGAGCGTGAGATCACCAAGAACGGCGCGTTGTCGGAGAGGGTCGTCGTCCCGGGCGCCTTCGAGATCCCCGGTGCTATCGCGCTTGCCGCCGGCCGCTATGACGGCTTCGTGGCGCTGGGCTGTGTCATCCGCGGCGAGACCACGCATTACGACTATGTCTGCGGCGAGAGCGCGCGCGGCCTGATGGACCTCACGGTCCACAAGAAGATGGCGATCGGCTATGGCATCGTCACCGTCAACAACGTCGACCAGGCCTGGGCGCGCGCCGCCACCGACCGCGGCGACAAGGGCGGCGACGCGGCGCATGCCTGCCTCGCCATGGTGGCGCTCGGTCGTCGCTGGCGGAACACGTGAGCGACGAGCCGAAGCGCGCCGCCACCCCCAGCCGTCGCCAGGCCGCACGGCTGGCGGCGGTGCAGGCCCTGTACCAATGGCAGGAAGGCGAGCATGCGCCGACGGAGATCATCGAGCAGTTTCTGAACGTGCGCACCGGCGAGGCGGGCGAAGGCGGCATGCGCCGCGACGCCGACCGGCCGCTGTTCAAGGACGTCGTCGAAGGCACCGTGGCGCACAAGGACGAGCTCGAGCAGACCGTGTCGGCGGCGCTGGCCGAGGACTGGACGTGGAAACGCATCGATCGGCTGGTGCGTGCGATCCTGCTCGCCGGCGCCTACGAGCTCCTGCATCGCCGCGACGTGCCGCCCCGGGTGGCGATCAACGAATATGTCGAGATCGCCCACGCCTTCTATGACCAGGGCGAGCCGAATTTCATCAATTCCGTGCTCGACCGCGTGGCGCGCCAGGCGCGGGCCGCCGAGCTGGTGAAATAGCCGGTCGATGGCGCGCACCAGGCGCATCGGCCAGTTCGAGCTGATCGCCCGCTACTTCGCGCCGCTCGCCCGCTGCTTCAAGGGCGCGGGTGGACTGGAGAGCGACAACGCCTTTCTCCCTGCCGATCCGAAACGCGACCTCGTGGTGAAGACTGACACGATCGTGTCGGGCGTCCATTTCCTTGCCGACGAAAAACCCGAATTCGTCGCCGCCAAGGCGCTGCGCGTCTGCCTCTCCGATCTCGCGGCCGGGGGTGCGACGCCGTTCACCTATCAGCTCTCGCTGGCGCTTTCGAAAGGCTGGAAAGAAAGCTGGGTCGCAGGCTTCGCCCGCGGGCTGGCAACCGACCAGCGCCGCTACGGCATCCTGCTCTGCGGCGGCGACACGGTGCTCTCGCCGGGACCGCTCACCATCACCATCACCGCCTTCGGCCGCGTGGCACACGGCCGCGGGCTGACGCGCGCCGGCGCGCGCGCAGGCGATCAGCTGTGGGTGAGCGGCACGATCGGAGACGGTGCGCTGGGTCTGCTTGCCGCGCACGGCCTCCTCGACAGTCCGGCTCTCGAGAGGCGTTTCAGGCGACCGCAGCCTCGCACGACACTGGGTCCACGCCTGGTCGGCGTCGCATCGGCGACGGCCGATGTCTCCGACGGCCTGCTGGCCGATGCTGGCCACATCGGTGAAGCCTCGCGGCTTGGCGTCGTGATCGAGCGCGAGCGCGTGCCGCTGTCGGCTGCAGCGCGGCGTGCGCTTTCGGCTGCACCAAAACGGTGGGCCAACGTGTTGGGTGGCGGCGACGACTATGAACTTGTGATCGCCGTGCCGCCGCGCAAGCAGAACGCGTTGCTTGCCGCGGCGCGTGCGGCCGGTGTGCGGGTGACGCAAATCGGCCGCTTCACGCGCGGCCGCGGCGTGCAGCTCACGCTCGCCGGCCAGCCGATGCGCACTCCGCGCAAAGGCTATGTTCACTTCTGACGTCATAGCTGCACTGCGGACGAGCTCGGCCTAAGCGCTTGGGACAGGGCGGCGAGCCTACTAGAGTGCGCGCCCAATGGATGGCGCGATCAAGTTGGAGGAAACGGCGGCAGCGTCCGGCGGCATGCCGCGGCGGGCGCTGCGCAACATCACGTTGCTGGCGATCTGCCAGGCGCTGACCCAGAGCAGCAACACCCTGATGTTCGCCTCCTCGGCGCTGGCGGTGCTGACCATCGTCTCGCCCGACATGCGCATGTGGGCGAACCTGCCCATAACCATGCAGCACTTCGGCGTCATGCTGTCGGTCTTCCCGGCCTCGCTGCTGATGATGCGCCGCGGCCGCAAGTTCGGCTTCCGCTCCGGTTCGGCGATGGGCATGGTCGGCGCCTCTTTCGCCGCCATCGGGCTCGGCATGGGCAGCTTTCCGGTGATGTGCGCGGGTGGCCTGCTGCTGGGCTATAGCATCGCCAACATGCAACTCTATCGCTTCGCCGCCGTCGAGCTGGCGCCCGGTCACTATCGCGCCCAGGCGATCTCCTACGTGACCGCGGGCGGCGTGCTGGCGGGCATCGTCGGCCCCGGCCTGGCGCGCTTCACGCCCGATCTCTGGCTGCCGACGTTCCAGGCGAGCTTCTGCGCCGTCATCGTGGTCCATGCCATCGTCTTCGTGGTGCTGGGCTTCATCGAGTTTCCGGCGGTGAAGGCCGAGGATTCCACGGGCCCGCAGCGGCCGTTGCTCGAGATTGTCAGCCAGCCGGCCTACATGGTCGCCTGCGCCGGCGCCATCATCGCCTTCGGCGTGATGTCGTTCGTGATGGCGGCCTCGCCGCTCGCCATCGTCATGTGTGGCTTGAGCAAGACCGAGGCGCCGGTCACGATCTTCGTCCACGTCATGGGCATGTTCGTGCCGGCCTTCTTCACCGGCCACCTGATCGCCCGTCACGGCGTGTTCAAGATGATGATGACGGGCATCGCGCTCCTGGTCGCGGGCGTGGTGGTCGCCCTGATGGGTGTCACCGAATGGCACTTCCGCATTGCGCTCTGCCTCAACGGGGTGGGCTGGAACTTCCTGTTCGTCGGCGCCACGACCCTGCTCACCACGACCTACCGGCCGGCCGAGCGCGGCAAGGCCCAGGCCTTCAACGACTTCATGGTGTTCGGCACCACCACGACGGCCAGCCTGATGGCCAGCATCGTGCTCGAGCTCAAAGGCTGGGCGGCGCTCAACTACGTGGCGCTGGGCCTGGTGTTCGTGGCCTTCCTGGTCATCGGCCTGTTCCGGCTGCGCCATCCGTCACGCGCGTGAGGTCGGCCATCGCGGCCAAGTCTTTGACGCAACGGGGCTTTTGCCATCTCCGGGTTGCGCAGAGGAAGGCGTTCTGCCATTTTCCGCCCGCCTCGCGCCGGGGGAGGTCTCGTACTTCGGCATGCGCCAGGCTGAAAATGCCGTTGAAACAATAGGTTAGAAAAAATGTCTACCGTTCTTTGGGCTGTCATCGCTTGCGGTGTCATCGCCGTGTTGTACGGCGTCGTCACCGCCTCGCGGGTCATGGCCGCCGACGCGGGCACGCCGCGCATGCAGGAGATCGCGCAGGCCGTGCAGGAGGGCGCCGCGGCCTATCTGCGCCGCCAGTACACCACCATCGCCATCGTGGGCGTCGTCGTTCTCGTCGTGCTCGCCATCCTGCTCGGTAAATACTCGGCCGTCGGCTTCCTGATCGGCGCGGTTCTCTCGGGCGCCACCGGCTTCATCGGCATGAACGTGTCGGTGCGCGCCAACGTGCGCACCGCCGTGGCGGCGCAGAAGAGCCTGGGGCAGGGCCTCGACCTTGCCTTCAAGGCCGGCGCGGTCACCGGCATGCTGGTGGCGGGCCTGGCGCTCCTGGGCGTGGTCGGCTACTTCGCCGTGCTGCTCAACATGGGCATTGCCGTCGGCAGCCGCGAGATGATCGATGCGCTGGTCTCGTTGGGCTTCGGCGCTTCGCTGATCTCGATCTTCGCCCGTCTCGGCGGCGGCATCTTCACCAAGGGCGCCGACGTCGGCGGCGACATGGTCGGCAAGGTCGAAGCCGGTATCCCCGAGGATGACCCGCGCAACCCGGCCACCATCGCCGACAACGTCGGCGACAATGTCGGCGACTGCGCCGGCATGGCCGCCGACCTGTTTGAGACCTATGCGGTGACCACCGTCGCCACCATGGTGCTGGCCTCGATCTTCTTCGCGGCCGATCCCGCGCTGGTTGCCAAGCTGATGACCTATCCGCTGGTCATCGGCGGCGCCTGCATCATCACCTCGATCATCGGCACCTTCTTCGTCCGCCTCGGTTCCGACGGCAACATCATGTGGGCGATGTACAAGGGCGTGATCGCCGCCGCCGTTCTGTCGATCCCGGCGATCTGGTTCGTCACCAGCTGGGTCGTCGGCATGGATACCGTGCTCAAGGTGGGCGATCGCTCCTTCACCGGCATGACGCTGTTCTGGTGCTCGCTGGTGGGCCTGGCCATCACCGGCCTGATCGTGTGGATCACCGAATACTACACCGGCACCGACTACCGCCCGGTCAAGGCGGTGGCGCAGGCCTCGGTCACCGGCCACGGCACCAACGTCATCGCCGGTCTCGCGATGTCGATGGAAGCCACCGCGCTGCCGGCGCTGCTGATCTGTGCCGGCATCGTGACCTGCTACATCCTGGCCGGCCTGTTCGGCATCGCCATCGCCACGACCGCCATGCTGGCGCTCGCCGGCATGGTGGTGGCGCTCGACGCCTACGGCCCGGTTACCGACAATGCCGGCGGCATCGCCGAGATGGCAGGCCTGCCGAAGGAAGTGCGCAAGAACACCGACGCGCTCGACGCCGTCGGCAACACCACCAAGGCCGTCACCAAGGGCTACGCCATCGCGTCGGCCGGCCTCGGCGCCCTGGTGCTGTTCGCCGCCTACACCTCGGACCTCGACTACTTCATCGCCCAGGGCAAGCTCGGCGTGAAGACGATCAGCTTCTCGCTGCAGAACCCCTACGTCGTGGTCGGCCTGCTGATCGGCGGCGGCCTGCCGTATCTGTTCGGCGGCATGTCGATGCTGGCGGTCGGCCGCGCCGCGCAGTCGGTGGTCGAAGAGGTCCGCCGCCAGTTCCGCGAGAAGCCCGGCATCATGAAGGGCACCGACCGGCCGGACTATGGCCGCGCCGTCGACATGCTCACCAAGGCGGCGATCAAGGAGATGATGATCCCTTCGCTGCTGCCGGTGCTGTCGCCGGTCGTGCTGTATTTCGTGATCGCGGCGATCGCCAGCAGGTCCGACGCCTTCGCTGCGGTAGGCGGCATGCTGCTGGGCGTGATCGTCACCGGCCTGTTCGTCGCCATCTCCATGACGGCGGGGGGCGGCGCCTGGGACAACGCCAAGAAGTACATCGAAGAGGGCCATTTCGGCGGCAAGGGATCGGAGGCCCACAAGGCCGCCGTGACCGGCGACACCGTCGGCGACCCCTACAAGGACACGGCGGGCCCGGCCGTGAACCCGATGATCAAGATCACCAACATCGTGGCCCTGCTGCTGCTCGCCGTGCTCGCGCACTAAGCCAGCGCCCCGCGCCAACGGAAAAGCCCCGGTCGCAGGACCGGGGCTTTTTCTTTGGTCTTCCGGAGAGCCGTATCAGAAGCCGCCGCCGGTCGGCGCGCCCGGATTGCCCTGCTGCCGCGGGCCGGAGAACTTGCCGACATTGCCCAGGATCTGCTCGAGCACCGTCAGCTCCTTGCCCGAGGTCGGCGTAACGCGCGACACCATGGTGATGTTCTGCGCGTCGGCCAGGTCATAGTACTTGATGGTCTGCACGCGGCCTGTTTCGTCGAACGTGATCTGGATGACGCTCTGCTCGGTGATCCACGGCTTGGACGGACCCCAGAATTCCTGCTTCTCGCTGATGTAGTACCAGACGTTCGGATTGAAGGTGGCGACGGCGGACGGCGTGCCGATCAGGCGCTGGACGTCTTCGCGGCTCTGGGTCTTGACTTCGAGCTTGTCGACCGCGCCGGGCGATGGCGAGAATCCGCGGATGTCGGCGGGGTTGTCGCAGGCCCCCAGCAGGAGGGCGGCGAGCGCGGCGGTGGCGAGCGGGACGGTGCGACGCATGGACGGGTTCTTGGGTTCGTCGGAAAGAGGGTGCACAAGATGTCGTGACGGTCGTCCCGGGTCAACCGGAACGCTCGGCAAGAGGAAGCAGAACCGTGTTCCATCGCAAGAAGCCCGAAGAGGCGTTCGCCGCCGCGCTTTATGCACGCGCCGCGGGCGACGCGCGGGCGCCCGACCTGTTCGAGGCCTGCGCCATTCCCGACACGCTCGACGGCCGTTTCGATTCTCTCGCCCTGCATGCGGCATTGATGATCGATCGGCTGCAGCGCGAGCCGGACGGCGAACAGCTGGCGCAGAGCTTCTTCGACGCCATGTTCCGCCACCTCGATCTCACGCTGCGCGAAATCGGTGTCCAGGATCTCGGGGTGGGCCGGCGCATCAAGATCATGGCCGAAGGACTGCATGGCCGGGCGCTGGCCTATCGCGCGGCCCTGACTGGCGAGCAGCTGGCGCTCGCGGAGGTCTTGCGCCGCAACGCCTATGGCGGTAGGCCGCCTGCCGACGCTCAGGCGGTGGTGCAGCTTGAAACCCATGTCCGGCAATACGCGGCACGATTGGCGGCGACGCCGCGCAACGATTTGATAAAAGCAGTGTAAGAAAATGTCTCAACTTACTGACAAAAAAGAAAACTCGGAGATCGAGCGCATCGTCGATCTCGACCGTATGGGAAATAACGGTACGGCTGTGGATATCGTCGCCAGCGACGGCGAGCGGGCGGCGCTGGCCAAGCGCTTCGGGTTTCTCGGCTTGCCGGCCTTTTCCGCCCGCGTCACCGTCGATCGCCGGATTGGCGGACAGATCGTGGTCGAGGGCCGGCTACGCGGAAAAATCGTGCAGGCCTGCGTTTTGACCCTGGATCCGGTGACGCAGGAGCTCGATGACACCTTCCGCCTCGTCTTCAAGAAGGACCTGGCCGATGAGCGCGATCCCGACAGCGGCGAGGCGGTGTTGAGCGCCCATGCCGATGCGCCCGAGCCGCTGTCGGGAAATCTGCTCGATGTCGGCGAGATCGTCGCCGAGCAACTCTCCCTGGCGGCCGATCCCTATCCACGGCGGCCCGGCGCCAGGCTGGAAGACGTCCTGCCGAGGCCCCGCGGCGGCGGCCGGAAGGGCGCCTCGGAGCAGCGCCGGCACCCCTTTGCCGGGCTGGCGGTCCTCAGAGACAAGCCGCGCCGCGGGCGCTAAATTGTTGCGGCGGTGAGACGTTTTGGCTAGAGAAGGCGCCCTGCCGCGCCTATAGGGCGCGGCCGCAGTTTTTTGGGGGTCGCGTGAACGCCGCCCCGCCGTGGAGATCGTTATGGCCGTTCCCAAGAAAAAGGTTTCGAAGTCCCGCCGCAACATGCGCCGGTCCCATCACGCAATACCCTCGATGGCGTATGTCGAGTGCAAGAATTGCGGCGAGCTGAAGCGGCCGCACATGGTGTGCTCGCATTGCGGTTATTACCGCGAGGACATGCCGGTTCTGGCCGACAGCGCGTCGGCCGAGAAGTAATCCAGCACGCCGCCGGCGATGCGCTGGCACTCGACAGGCGGAGCGTCCCAATGAGCGCGGGCAAGATCGTCCTGGCGCTCGACGGCATGGGCGGCGATCACGCGCCCGCCGTCGTCGTAAACGGGGCCGACATCGCGCGCGAGCGCTATCCCGGCACATCGTTCCTGCTGTTCGGCGATCCGGCGCGGCTGAAGCCCCTCGTTGACAAGCGCAAGGGCTTGTCCAAGGCGCTCGAGATCGTGGCGGCCGAGGACGCCGTGCTGGCCGAAGACAAGCCGTCCTTTGCGCTGCGCCGCCGCCGCAAGTCGAGCATGTGGCTGGCCGTCGAAGCGGCGGCGCAGGGCCGTGCCGACACCGTCGTGTCGGCCGGCAACACCGGCGCGCTGCTCGCCATCTCGATGTTTGCCATGCGCATGCTGGAGGGCGCGGACCGGCCCGCATTGGCGTCCTTCCTGCCGACGTCGCGCGGCGAGACGGTGATGCTCGATCTCGGCGCCAACCTCGAATGCGACGCCGGCAACCTCGCCGAATTCGCCGTCATGGGCAGCGTCTTCGCCCAGGTCCTGCTGGGACTCGACCGGCCCAAGGTCGGCCTGCTCAATGTCGGTTCCGAAGAGCTCAAGGGCCACGAGGAGCTGCGCCAGGCTGCCGGGTGGCTGCGCCGCGAGGGCTCGCCCGTCGACTTCCATGGTTTCGTCGAGGGCAACGACATCGGCGCGGGCGTGGTCGACGTCGTCGTGGCTGACGGCTTCACCGGCAACGTTGCGCTGAAGGCGATCGAGGGCACGGCCAAGCTTTATACCCAGTTCGTGCGCGATGCCTTCCGGACATCGACCTTCGCCAAGATCGGCTACCTGTTCGCTTCGGGTGCCTGGGCCAAGCTGCGCAAGCGGGTCGACCCGCGCCGCTACAATGGAGGCGTGTTCCTGGGCCTCGACGGCGTGTGCGTGAAGAGCCACGGCGGCACGGACACGTTGGGCTTCGCCTATGCCATCGGCGTGGCGGTCGACCTGGTCCGCTATGAGTACAAGAACAAGCTTGTCGAGGGCTTGGCCAAGCTGCGCCAGGTGACCGCGACCGCCGAGGCGCCGCCAGCGGCGCTGCAGGCCACCGGAGGAGCCGAGTGATTCGTTCCGTCGTTCAGGGATGCGGCGCCTATCTGCCGGACAGGATCGTTACCAACGACGAGCTAGCCAAGAAAGTGGATACCTCCGACGAGTGGATCCAGCAGCGTACCGGCATCAAGCAGCGCCATATCGCGGCCGACGGCGAGTTCACCTCGCATCTCGCCATCAAGGCCTCGGAACGCGCTCTGGCCCACGCCGGACTGAAGGCGTCCGATCTCGATCTCATCATCCTGGCGACGGCGACGCCCGACGAGACGTTCCCCGCCACCGCGACGCGCGTGCAGGCCGCCCTCGGCATGACCAAAGGTGCCGCCTTCGACGTGCAGGCGGTGTGCGCGGGCTTCGTCTACGCCGTGTCGGTGGCCGACAGCATGATCAAGAGCGGCGCCGCCACGACGGCGCTAGTGATCGGCGCCGAGACCTTCTCGCGCATCCTCGACTGGAACGACCGCGGCACCTGCGTGCTGTTCGGCGACGGCGCCGGCGCGATCGTGCTGCGCGGCGAGGAAGGCAAGGGTACCTCGGCCGACCGCGGCGTGCTGGCCAATGCGCTGCATTCCGACGGCCGCCAGCACGACATTCTCTATGTCGATGGCGGGCCGTCCTCGACCAGGACCACGGGTTTCCTGCGTATGGAAGGCAAGGAAGTCTTCAAGCAGGCTGTCGTCAACATGGCGGCCGTGGTCGGCGAAGTCCTCGACAAGGTGGGCCTGGCGGCCAAGGACATCGACTGGCTGGTCCCGCACCAGGCCAACAAGCGCATCATCGACGGCACCGGCCGCAAGCTCGGCCTGAAGCCGGAGCGCGTGGTGATCACGGTCGATCGTCACGCCAACACTTCCGCCGCCTCAATCCCGCTGGCGCTCGACGTCGCGGTCAAGGACGGCCGCATCAAGCAGGGCGACCTGCTGCTTCTAGAAGGCATCGGCGGCGGCCTGGCCTGGGGAGCATCGCTCATCCGTTGGTAGTAACGAATGATTGAAACAAACCCGTCCGCAACGGAACGGGAACAGACGGCGATTCAAGGCCAGCCTCTATCCTACTGATATTGACCGCTTTCCAACCTTAGAGTAAGGATTAACTGGGGGAAGGAAGGGTACCGGATGGAAGGCCGGACTATCACGCGTGCCGATCTCAGCGAGTCGGTGTTCCAGGAAGTGGGCCTGTCTCGCAATGAATCGAGCGATCTCGTTGAGACGATTCTCTCCGAAGTCGTCGAGGCCTTGGCGCGTGGCGAATCGGTAAAGATCTCGTCGTTCGGGAGCTTCACGGTTCGCGACAAGGGCCAACGCGTGGGCCGCAATCCGAAGACGGGGCAGGAGGTTCCGATCCTGCCGCGCCGCGTACTCGTCTTCCGAGCGTCGAACGTCCTCAAAACTCTGATCAACGGGGCGCCCGGCGAGAACAAGGGGTAGTAGGGAAAAGGTGGGGGTCTAGTCATGGCCGTATCGGTTCAGGCCGCGGAAAGGCGGATTGAAAAGTCGGCGCAGGCGTTTCGCACGATCAGCGAGGTCGCGACCGAACTCGACGTTCCACAGCATGTGCTGCGGTTCTGGGAAAGCAAGTTCAGCCAGGTTCGTCCGCTCAAGCGGGGCGGCGGCCGGCGTTACTACCGGCCGGAGGACATCGATCTTCTGCGCCGCATCCGCACGCTGCTCTACGAGGACGGTTACACCATCAAGGGTGTGCAGCGTCTCCTCAAGGAAGGCCGCGGACGCCTGCCGCAGCAGCAGCGGCTCGATCTGGCGGCGGAAAGCGCGCTCGAGAACCTGCGCATCGTGTCGGCGCGTGCCGAGGCGATGACCGGCGGGACGCGCCAGCCGCTGCCGCGCACCGGCCCGCAGCCATCGACCACGACGCCGCGCGCCGCCGTGCTCGACCTGCACAAGCGTCGCGAGATCGAATCGGTGCTCGAGGACCTCGAACAGGCGCTGACACAGTTGCGCAGCACGTTGAAGACGACCAACTGACCAAGCCTGCGGATCGCTGCCGGGGGGCAGCGTTTCGAGGGTTCAGCCGGTTGAATTTTGACAACGACCAGATCGGGTAGGCGTCGCAAGAAACGGCGACAACCACCTGATTTTTCCCGGCTTCCCGTCGAACGAAGGGTTCGGCGAGAGGCCTTTGCCGGCATCGTCAGAGGGGGACGCCGCCGTGTTTGCAGATCGCCATATCGTGCGCCATGAAGCGCGTTCAATCGACGCCTTTGCGTTGAATGACAATAAGTTGGAAGGTAATTCTCCGACTCTACCTGAGATCCTGTATTTGCGGCGCGGGCTCACCCAGCCGGGCGGAAAGCTGCCGCTGTTCGATCTCGACGGTCAGGATGTCGCCGCCGCCATCGTGCGTCGCTGCCTCGACCGCGGTTGGGCCGAGCCGTGGTTTAACAATCCGCTGAAGCCCGACTGGCTGGTCTGCAAGATCACGCAGGCTGGTCGTCGGATCGCGACCGCGCCGTAACCACCCAGGTCACGCCGGCCGCCAGCACCAGCAGCAGCGCGGCGAGCAGGAAGGACGCGCCCGGCAGCCAGCCGATCATGTGGGCGAAGGTCGCGGTGAAAATGCAGGGTCCGACCAGCCCGGCGATACTGCGCGCGGAGCCGTTGGCGCCTTGCAACTGGCCCTGTTCCGACGGGCTCACCCTGCTGCTCATCATGTCCTGGAGCGAGGGCCCGACCACGCCCCACAGCGCCATCACGGGCACGCCCAGCCAGAACAGCGGACCGGTCGGGGCCAGGGCATAGATCAGCATGCCGAGACTGCCGAACAGCAAGCCTGCGATCAGCGCGCGTCGCCTGCCGAGCCAGTTCACGGCCGGGCCGACAACCAGGCCCTGCACGAGGGCGCTGCAGACACCGATGAAGGCGAGGGTGAGGCCGACCGTCGTCTCGTCCCAGCCATAGCGGTAACCGGCATAGAGCACGAAGACCGAGGGCAGTACCTGGTGGGCGACGTTGACGATGAAGTCGATCGTCGCCAAGCCCATCAGCTGGCGGTGCGAAAGCAGCAGGTTGAGCGATCCCACAGGATTGGCGCGCTTCCAGTCGAACGCCATGCGCCGCTCCGGCGGCAGCGATTCGGGCAGCACAAACCAGCCGAAAGCGGCATTGGCCAGGGAAGCCGCGGCCGACACCCAGAACGGCAGGCGCGGATCCAACCCGCCCAGCAGGCCGCCGAACGCCGGACCCAGCACCAGGCCGAGGCCGAACGCCAGACCGACGACGCCGAACGACTTGGCCCGCTGGTCGGGCGCGCTGACATCGGCGATGTAGGCGAAAGCGGTGGCGATCGTGGCCGCGGTGATGCCCGAGATGATTCGGCCCACGAACAGCAAGGTGAGCGAGGGCGCGATTGCCATGAAGACGTAGTCAAGCCCGAGACCCAGGCAGGAGATCAGGATCACCGGCCGCCGCCCGTAGCGGTCCGACAGCGCCCCCAGGAGCGGCGAGCAGAGGAATTGCATCAGCGCCCAAACGGTAGCGAACAGGCCAAATACTTTCGCCGCGCCTGCCGTGTCGCCCCCCATGAAGCCCAGCACGATCGTCGGCAGCACGGGAATCATGATCCCCAACGCCAGGACATCCAGCGCCACGGTGCAGAAGATGAAGGCAAGCGCGCGCCGGGCGTTCATTGTGACGTCGTGGTGGAATGGGGAGGAAATTGGTCGGGGCGACAGGATTTGAACCTGCGACCTCCAGTCCCCCAGACTGATGCGCTACCAGGCTGCGCTACGCCCCGACCGGATGCCGCGGCTGCCGCGGCAGGGGGGCTTTAGCGCGAATGGCAGCGATGCCGCAAGCCGGCTTGCACGGCAGCCGGACGGGGCGGATACAGGCGCCATGACAATAAGTGTTCCGAACCGGCCCCGGATCGCGATCGGCGAGATCGCGATGGGCCAGCGCGTGCTGGCTTTCTCCTCGATCGGCCATGCGCTGATGCACATGATGACGGCCTTCTACGCGGTGATCGTGCTGACCCTTGCCATCGCCTGGGGCCAGCCGCCCGAGAGCCTGCTCGAGCTCTACGCGCCGTCCGCCATCCTGCTCGGCGTCATGTCGCTGCCGGCCGGCTGGGCGGCGGACCGCTTCGGAGCGCCGCTCATGATGGTGGTGATGTTCGTGGGCCTCAGCCTCTCGTCGATCGCCTGCGGCCTGGTGGCCGAGGGCGACACCTTGGCGCTTATGCTGGCGCTCTGCGGGCTGGGCGTCTTCGGCTCCATCTATCACTCGGCCGGTATCGGCTGGATCATCCGCACCGCCCGCGAGCAGGGCCACGCCATGGGCGTGAACGGGCTGTGGGGCAGCGCCGGTCTCGCCCTCTACGGCATCGTGCCGGGCGTGCTGATCACGCTGGCGTCGTGGCGCGCCGCTTTCATCGTGCCCGGCATCGTCTGCCTCGTCGTCGGCGCCGTGCTCGCCTGGCAGATCAGGCAGGGCAAGGTGGGCGACCGGCCGATGCCGGCGACGGCCGGCGTGCAGCCCGGGCGCCGCGAGTTCTGGCGGGTCTTCTCCGTGCTCTCCGTCACCATGGCGCTCGAAGGCGTCATCTGGTCGGCGGTGATGTTCGGCGCCGCGTTGGTGTTCGAGACCCGGCTGGCCGATGACATCGCGCGCCTGCGTGATGGGCTCGCCTCGTGGGGCGTGGCGACCCAGGCCGTCTTATGGGTCGGGCTCGCGACCTCGTTGATCTATGTCGTTTCGGGCATTGCCCAGTACGCGATGGGCCGGCGCATCATCGACCGCTATCCGCTGAAGTCGATCTATGTCACGGCCTCGGCGCTGCAGGTCTTCGCCATGCTGGCCTTGGCCATGGGCGGCGGTTACGTGGCCCTTGCCGGCGCCATCGCTTCGGCGATTTTGAGTTCGGCGGCGGGCCCGGTCGAGAACATCCTGATCGCGCGCTATACGCCCAGCCGCTATCACGGCCTGGGCTTTGGCGCGAAGTTCGTCGTGGCGCTGGGCGCGAGCCCACTCGCCATCGTGCTGATCGTCTGGGTGCGCAAGACGACCGGCAGCCTGGACGTGCTGTTCCTCGGCTTGGCCGCCATTGCGGTCGTGATCACGCTCGTCGCCCTGTTGTTGCCGGGCAGCGGGTGGAGAGAAGACGCGCGGGCGCCGCTGCCGCAGCCGGCCGAATAACGTTTCTACTTCGCGCGCGTGCCCTTGGCGGCCTTGTAGCTGGGGCGCGAGAGGCAGCGGTCGAGCCAGGCGCCGGCATTGGGGAACGGCCCGAAGTCGAACTTGATCGGCTTCGACCAGCTGCAGATCGAGGCGAGGTTGAGATCGGCCACCGTGAAGGTCGAGCCCAGCAGGTAGTCGCGACCCTGCAGCGCGGCATTCAGCACGCCGAACGGCTTGGGCAGCGCCTTCTGCGCTTCGGCCACGGCCTCGGGCTTGCGCTTGTCGGGCGCGGTCATGAACATGTCGATCAGGATCGTGAGCAGGGGCTTCTCGACCTCGGTCATGCCCCAGAAGCTCCACTGGTGACAGATTGCCTGGTCCTCCAGGCTCGCCGGGAAGAAGCCGTTCTTGCCGTGCTTGGCGGCGAGATAGAGGTTGATCGCCATCGATTCGAAGAGCTTGAAGTCGCCGTCGACCAGCGCCGGCACCTTGCCGTTGGGATTGATCTTTAGGTACTCGGCGCCCTTGAGGTCCTTCATCTCCATGGCGATGTGCTCGAACGGTATGTCGAGCTCGTGCGCGATCCAAAGTGCGCGTGCCGCGCGCGAGGCCGTCGGGCCATAGATTTTGATGGTCACTGTGAAGTCCCCTGAACCCAATCAGCGGCGACGATAATGCAGGCCGCCGCCGCGGTCTAACTATTCTCCAAGCCCGTATTCCTGGCCGACATAGCCGTGCCGATGGCCGAAACGCTCGGTCATGACCTCGGCAATATCCTTGTCCGGGCCGGCGACCCAGGCGCCCGAGCGCACCGCATATTTCTTCGCGGCCTGTGTAGCCTTTGGCGCCTCGCCTTTCTGGAGCGCCCGGGCGGCGCCCATGATGAGCTTGCGGAATTCGACGATGCCGAGATCGGTCGGGCCGAGATGCTCGCGGGTGCGATCCTGGATCGGACCCTGGCTGTCCTGGATCGCCGAGTCCTGCTCGGAGACGCCGGTGATGCCGGTGAAGCTCTGGCTCTTCTGTTGCGCGCGGTCGATCAGGTAGTCGTTGCGCGCGTTGCGCAGCGGCATGTAGTCGTCGTCGACGCAGGAGTGCACGCCGAAGCCGCCGTCGAACTGCGTGCGTTCGGAGTTGGTGAAGGCGCGGTCGGGCCGCCAGCTGTAGGTATAGACCCAGCAGCTCGTATCGCTCACCGGCACCCAGGCCTGACCATAATAGACCTCGCCCGGCATCGCCGCCGGCGCGAAGGCGTGGTTGGGCATCAGGAACTGCGCGATACGCCAGTAGAGATCGGTCGTGTCGGTCTTGCGCGCGCCGCCGATCACCAGCCCGGCGTCGTGGCCCACGATGCTGAACTTGGGCCGCGGATCGTTGCGGATCCAGCGCACGCGATCGTCGGGCTTCGACTGGTCGCCGAGCGCCGCCGAGCGGCCGTAGATGGCCAGCGCCTCCTTCTCGTCCTTGGTCAGCACGGCATGCAGGAACGAGAAGTGGGCGGTATCGATGCCGCCTTCCAGGCTCTGCACCCAGTTGCAGTCCTGCCATTTCTTGGAGACGTAGCGCTGCGCGGCCGGCACCAGGCCGATCTCGAGCTGCGGCAGCTCGGGCATGCGATCTTTGGGTCCCATGTAGACCCAGATCATGTCGCCCCATTCGCGCGTCGGGTAGGCGAGCAGCTTGATCGTGTCCTTGTAGTTGGACTCCGGCGGCGAGGTCGGCAGGTCGACGCAGTTGCCGTCGACGTCGAACTTCCAGCCGTGGAAGGCGCAGCGCAGGCCGCATTCCTCGTTGCGGCCGTAATAGAGGCCGGCGCCGCGATGCGGGCAGTGCGGCTCGACAATGCCGACCCGCCCGTCGCTGGTGCGGAAAGCGATCAGGTCTTCGCCCAGAAGCTTGATCTTCCTGGGCGGACCGTCGCGTTCCGACAGCTCCGCGGAAAGCAGCGCCGGCATCCAGAAGCGGCGCAAGAGCTCGCCCATCGGTGTGCCCTTGCCGCTGCGGGTCAGCAATTCGTTGTCGGCTTGGCTCAACATGGCTTTGAGAAGGTCCCTCGGCTTCGCTCGGGACGACGGGGAAATAGCGGGCGCTATTTCCCCGTCGCCTTGGCCAAAGCTTGCTCCAGATCGGCGATGATGTCGTCCACCGTTTCGATCCCTATCGACAGGCGAAGCACGTCGGGACCGGCGCCGGCGGCAATCCGCTGCTCGTCGGGGAGCTGGCGATGCGTCGTCGAGGCGGGATGAATGATCAGGCTTTTTGCATCGCCGATATTGGCGAGGTGCGAGAACAGCTCGACGCTGTCGACCACCTTGACGCCCACGTCGTAGCCGCCCTTGACGCCGAAGGTGAAGATCGAGCCGGCGCCCTTGGGCAGGTATTTTTTGGCGAGCGCATGGTACTTGTTCGACGGCAGGCCGGCATAGTTCACCCACGCCACGGCGGGGTGCCTGGCGAGATACTCGGCGACCTTCTGGGCGTTGGCGCAATGGCGCTCCATGCGCAGCCCCAATGTCTCGATGCCCAGCATGGTGAGCCAGGCGTTGAACGGCGCCTGGCTGGGGCCGAGGTCGCGCAGGCCGACGGCGTGGCTGTGGAAGGTGTAGGCCATGTCGCCGAAGGTCTCGAAGAAGTTCAGCCCGTGATAGGCGGGCTCGGGCCCGGCGAGGCTCGGGAACTTGCCGCCTGTCGCCCAGTCGAACTTGCCCGAATCGACCACCGCGCCGCCCATCGAGGTGCCGTTGCCGCTCAAGAACTTGGTGGTCGAGTGCACGATCAGGGTGGCGCCGTAGTCGATCGGCTTGCAGAGCCAGGGCGTGGCCAGCGTGTTGTCGACCAGCAGGGGCACGCCGGCGGACTCGGCGATGCGCGCGATGGCTTCGATGTCTGAAATGACGCCGCCTGGATTGGCCAGGCTCTCGATGAAGAACGCCTTGGTGTTTGCCGTGACGGCGCGCTTGAAATTCTCCGGCTCGTCGGCGTCGACGATCTCCGCCTTCCAGCCGAACTTCGGATAAGTGTTGCGCATCTGCTGCAGCGAGCCGCCGTAGAGCCGCGAGGAGGCCACGATCTCCGCGCCCGGCGACATCAGCGGGAAGAGGCCCAGCACCTGCGCGGCGTGGCCGGAGGAGGTGACGGTGCAGCCGCGCCCGCCTTCCAGAGTGGCGAGCCGGGTCTCCAGCGCCGCATTGGTCGGGTTGGTCAGCCGCGAGTAGATGAAGCCCACGGTCTGCAGGTTGAAGAGTGCGGCGGCGTGGTCGGCGTCCTCGAACACGTAGGCCGTGGTCTGGTAGATCGGCTGGGCACGGGCGCCCGTGGTCGGATCGGGGGCCGCGCCGGCATGCACCGACAGGGTCTCGAAGCCATAGCTCTTGTCGCTCACCGCAATTCTCCAGGGCTGGAGGCCGGAAGGGCCTCAGTGTCCGCAAGAAGCCGGTCGATGGAAACCGGCTTCGCGCGCTTCAGTGTTGCATCCACCGCGCTAGTCGAGGGCGCCCGGGCGGGGCTGTGGCTGGCCGTGAAAGGCCCGCCGCACGAAGTCGGTGACCCGCTGCGAGAACAGCGCGGGATCGGTCGGCGGCAGGTAGCTGCCGTGTTTGTAGCCGTAGCCATCCTGGATCTGCCAGGGGAAGGCCACTGGCGGTCCGGCCGGCGGCGGCGGGCCCTCGTAGCCCAGCGCGGCGCCGAAGAATGCGTGGTCGTGATGGAGAATGTTCGAGATCGGATCTCCCACCGGGAAGGCGAGCCGCAGGATCGTGTCGTTGTGCGACGCCAGCAGGAAGATCGACTCGGCATTGGCGGCGGCGCCACGGTATTCGTCCGTCAGGCAGTCGCGATTGATCGCCGCGGCCGCGAGACAAAGCATGCGCGCCCGACGGTCGAGATGGGCCACCGCCTCGAGCGTGAGCCGCGCGCCCAGGCTGTGCGAGAAAAAGGACAGGCTTTGCGCCTCGGACAGCCAGTTCGTGCAGAAGGCGGCGAGCCGGCGGCCGCACTCCATCGCGTCGCTGCCCTCGAACGGATAGTTCACCGCCGGTATCCAGAAGTCGCCCGGCCACAGCACGCCGATGAAGATCTCCGAGCCGGCCAGACCAAGATTGCCGTCGAGCAAACCGAACGAGTTCGCGCCGCTGCGATAACTCACGTTGAAGCCGTGAACGCCCAGCAGCACGTCCTTGCCGGCGACCTTGGGCGCGATATCGGTCCAGGCCACGGTTTGCAGCGCCGGCGGCGAGGCCGTGCCGTTCCCTTCGAGGAGATAGGGATCGACGATGGCGCCGCCGACGCTTTGCGAGCGGAAGTTGAGGTAGAGCGTCATCGGCGATCAGCGCTTCAGCGCGCCGACGGCCTTCGCTGCCGCGGTAATCGAGGTGGCAAGGTCCTTGGCCATCGGCGCCAGCGGCGTGGCGATCACGCCGACGATCACCGCCATCAGCAGGGAATCCCGATTGAATGTGCCGTCCATGAGCCACCGCGCGACGACCGCCAGGACGATGGCGCAGCCGGCAGCCGCTACCTTCGTGGTATTGCGGTAGAACTGGTCGGCCCGCTCGTAGCCGAAATCGAGGACGGCGCTTACCATCACGTCGTAGGTGCCCAGCACCCTCATGTCCTGCTCGGTGACCGCCTCGTCGTTCTGGACGTGCTGGGCCGCGAGCGTCAGGTGATCGGCATTGACGCCCACGGCGGCGGCCATCGCGGGCGCCGTCTGGGGCGTCAGCATCAGGTGGATGAGCGACTTGGCGGTGGCTTTCTGGGTGGTCTTGGGTACGCCGTTCAGCCAGTTGGCGCGCAGCGTCGCCATGATCTCCTTGCGTCCGAAAGCAGCCGCGCCGCCGGCGCTGGCCAGCAGCGTTTCGATCGCCTTGCGGATGTAGCCGAAGCCCGGATTGGACATGCCGCCCCAGAACGCCTTGCTGGCGTCGACCAGGCCGAAGGCCGCGGTGCCCAACGCGCCGGCGGCGGCGATGAGCTTCACGATATAGCCGAGATCGCCAGCCAGTTCGTCCATGGTCGTCTCCCCGCCGTCGCCGCCAACCTTAAAGGCCGGGTACCCGGACTTCAAACAAGGCGTGTGCTGCTATCGCGAGAACACGATGCACGCCGGGCTGCCGACGCTGACGCGGATGCGCGTCGGCGCCAGGCGGCCGTCGCGGGTGATGCGATAGCCTATGATCGAGCGGTCGTCCTGGTTGGCGACGTAGAGGAAGCGCTGAGCGGGATCGAAGGTGAAGAAGCGCGGCGTGCGGCCATGGGTCGGCACCCACTGGCGCGGCGCGAGCGTGCCCTTGGCCGGATCGATGGCGAACACGCCGATGCTGTCATGGCCGCGGTTGGAGACGTAGAGGTTGCGGCCGGCGCGATCGACCGCGATCTCGGCGCCGGTGCTGTAGCCGGTGAAGTCCGCCGGCGTCGACGGGATGGTCTGCAGCGGCGTGAGCGCGCCGCTGCGACGGTCCTGCCGGTAGGTGGTGAGGGTCGAGTCGAGCTCGTTGGTGATGTAAGCCAGGGCCTTCTTCGGATGGAAATCGATGTGCCGTGGCGCGGCGCCGGGGCGGGCGGCGACGCGGTTGGCCTCGACCAGCACGCGGCGCCTGGGGTCGAGGCGATAGGCGATGACGACGTCGGAGCCCTTGCACGGCACGTAGAAGAAGCGGCCCTGGCGGTCGAGCGGGATGTGGTGCACGCACATGGTGCGTTGCTGGATGCGGTGCGGCCCCAGCGTCCCGGTGACCGTGGTGAGCGTCCGGTAGGGAAGCAGGCTGCCGTCGGCGGCGACCGGCAGCACGGCCAGGGAATCCGTGCCGTAGTTGCAGACCGCGAGGAAGCGTCCCGTCGCGTCGAAGGCGAGATGCACCGGATTGTAGCCGCCGGTGGACTGCCGGTTGAGCGGCGCGATATGGCCTGTCCGCCGGTCGATGGTGAAGGAGTTGGCCTCGGTACGATCGCCGTGAACCGAGTAGAGATGCGTTCCCGCGCCATCGAGGGCGAGGAACGACGGGTTCTCCAGCCCGCCCAGATGCTGGACGTGCATGAAGGCGCCGCTGCGGCGATCGACGCGATAGACGTTGATGCCGTTGCCCTGGCCGTGACGCTCGGGCGTGGTGTAGCTGCCGACATAGGCGAAGAGGGGGCGTGTCACTGGACACCTCGTGAAATCAATACCATATACAATGCCATGAATTCATGGCATTGTAAGTGGTCATGACGGCCCGTAAATCGTCCCGCGCTCGTGCTGCCACGACGACCTTTGTCGGCAGCTATATGGATAGAAAAGGCAGCGTCGTGATCGAACGCGTGGCGACGTCGTTCGGCCTTTCCAAGCAGCAACTCGCCCGCACGGTCGGTCTGCAGTCCGAGACGCTTTACCGCGAAAAGCGGGCCACCGCTCTGAAGACTCAGGCGCGCATGCGCGAGATGCTCGAGATCGTCGGGCGCGTGTCGGCCTGGGCCGGCGGCAAGGACCAGGCGATGGCCTGGTATCGCGCCGAGCCCTTGCCGGCATTTGGCGGACGGACTGCCGAGTTCCTGGTGAAAGACGGCAAGGCTGAAGCGGTGCGCGACTATCTGGACCATGTGGCGCTCGGCGGCTTTGCTTGAGGTTTCGGGGAACGTGTTATCGCGGTCACGATCCCAAATGGGTGTTCTCGCCTGTCTCTGGCGAAGGCGCGCGGCTTAAAGGCGGCCGCTTCAACCCACGCGGAACGCCGGCCCTTTATCTTAGCCTGACCGTCGAAGGCCTATTCATTGAGATGGGCCACGGCTTTTCGCAACGCTTTGCGCCGCTGACCGTCTGCTCCTACGACGTCGACGTCGACGACATCGTCGACTTGCGAGCCGCGAGGAACCGCAGACATGCCGGCGTCGATCTTCGCGACATGGCGTGCGCGTGGGCGGGCGACCTTGCCGACGGCCGAGAGCCGGCATCATGGCGCGTCGCCCGGAGACTCATTGCGAGCGGTGCGGCGGGCATCGTGGTGCCTTCGTTCGCCAATGGTGCGCGCTCCGACATGAGCAATCTCGTCCTGTGGACTTGGACGCCCGACTTGCCGCACCGCGTCCGTGTCCACGATCCCGATGGCTTGCTGCCGAAGGATCAAAGCTCGTGGCGTGCGTCCAACGGCTGATCTTCTGTCATTCCGTCATCCCCTCACCACGACGCCGAGGCCCGGCTTGCGGTCCTCGAGGCGGATCGTGAGGCCGTGCAGGCCGGCGATCGCCTTGACCAGCGCGAGGCCAAGGCCGCTGCCGGCGGTCGAGCGGCTGCGGTCGAGGCGGTAGAAGCGGTCGAACACCCGCCCGTGCTCGGTCTCCGGAATGCCGGGCCCGTTGTCGGCGACCTCGATCTCGAAGCCGGTGGAGCTCTTGCGCAGCGCCAGCGACACGGTCGAACCGGCCTGCGTGTGGCGCAGCGCATTCTCGACCAGGTTCGAGATCATCTGGGCCAGGAGCTGGCGGTCGCCGGTGAGGCGGATGCCGTCGTCGATCTGGTAGTCGAGCGTGTGCTGCGAATCCTCGGCGGCCGGCTGGTAGGCTTCGCCGACGCTCGTCACCAGGTCGGAAAGATCGACCTCGGTGAAGCCGCGCTTCTGCGCGCCGGCCTCGACCTGGGCGATTCGCAGCAGGGCGGAGAAGGTCTCGAGAAGCTCGTCGGCCTCCTCGATGGCGGCGTCGGTCGCGGCGTCGTAGTCGGCGGTGGTGGTGGCCCGCGCGCGCGCATCCTCGAGGTGCTGGCGCAGCCGGCCGAGCGGCGTGCGCAGGTCGTGGGCGATGTCGCTCGAGACCTGGCGCAGGCCGTCCATCAGTTGCTGGATGCGGCTCAGCATGGCGTTGAGGCTCGACACCAGCTGGTCGATCTCGTCGTGGGTGCCGCGCACCGGAATGCGCGCCGACAGATCGCCCGCCATGATGGCGAGGCTGGTGCGCGTGATGGTGTCGATGCGGCGCAGGAAGCTCGTGCCGATCAGCGCGCCGCCGGCGATGGCGAGCAGCAGCGCGAGCCCGCTCGCCCACACGAAGGCGCGCGCGATCGCATGCTGCATCTCGGTCAGGCGATCGGCGTCCTGCGCCACCAGCAGGAACGAGCCGTCGGACAGGGTGAGGCCGAAGCCGGTGAGCTTGGACGGCGGCGCCTCGGGCTCGGGCGAGTCGGTCCGGGGCACGAAATCGACCACGCCGTCGATCGGCGGCATGCCGGGCAGGTTGCCGACCACGACCCGGCGGTTGGGCGCCTGCAGCAGGTAGAAGATGGGACCGCGGGTGCGGAAGTTGATGCGTCGCGTGATCTGCTCGGCGAGGCCTGGCAGGCCGCTGCGGCGATGGATCTCGGCCAGCTGGTAGGCCTCGGTGCGCAGCACGGCCGCCATGTCGTCCTGCATCGCCGCTGTCGCCGTCCAGTACACGGTGACGAACAGCGCGCCGGCCGACAGCACGAACAGCACGGCGTAGATCAGCGGCAGCCGGAAGCTCGCCGAGCGCAGGATCCGGACGAGGTTCCTGGTCTGGCTCCTAATCCGATCCGCGAATGACATAGCCCGCCCCCCTGACCGTATGGAGCAGGGGCTTGTCGAAGCCTTTGTCGATCTTCGAGCGCAGCCGGCTGATGTGGGTTTCGACGATGTTGGTCTTGGGATCGAAATGGAAATCCCACACCTTCTCCAGCAGCATGGTGCGCGTCACCACCTCGCCGGCGTGGCGCAACAGGTATTCCAGGATCTTGAATTCCTGGGCCAACAACTCGATGCGCTTGCCGGCGCGCGTCACGGTGCGCGCCAGGAGATCCATTTCGAGGTCGCCGGCGGCAAGCGACGTCGCCGCCACCATCGGCGGCCGGCGCGCCAGCGCGCCGACGCGCGCCAGCAGTTCGGCGAAGGCGAAGGGTTTCACCAGGTAGTCGTCGCCGCCCGCCTCGAAGCCGGTGACGCGATCGTCGATGCCGCCCATCGTCGTCAGGAACAGCACCGGCGTGCGCACGCGCGAGGCGCGCGCCGCCTTGACCAGCGACAGCCCGTCCATGGCGGGCAGCATGCGATCGACGATCATCACGTCGTATTTCTCGCCGGTCGCGAGATAGAGCCCGTCGCGGCCGTTGCCGGCATGGTCGACGACATGGCCGTGCTCGCGCAGACCCTTGGCGATGTAGTCGGCGGTTTGCTTGTCGTCTTCGACGAGGAGGATTTTCACTTAAGTCCTGACATCTGGTTGCGGCCCCATCTGCCGCCAATCCAAGGCAAACGCAACGATCCCCAACTATACAAACATTCAATGAAGCGGCCATCCGGTCGCCATGGGCCGAGTCCCATATTCCTCCTGCCAAAGCCCCCCGAAGGAGGTAGTTCATGACGAAGACCAAGACCATTCTGACAGCCCTGGCGCTCACGACGGCGCTCACCGCGCCGGTGCTGGTCGTTCCCATGCTGACGGCACCTCCGGCGATCGCCGGCCAGGCCGTGGTGCAGGATCTCTCCGACCTCGCCGCCAAGGTGACCCCCGCGGTCGTCAACGTCGCCGTGACCATGAAGGCCGGCGCCGCGGATGACGACGAAACCCATATGGCTGATCGCTCGCAGCAGCAGCAGATGGAAGAGTTCATGCAGCGCTTCGCCGAGCGCTTCGGCCAGCAGGGCCAGCCCGGCATGCCGCAGATGAAGCCGCAGCAGCGCCCGGCTCAGAAGGCCCAGGCTGTCGGCACGGGCTTCATCATCGACGCCAACGGCTGGATCGTCACCAACTTCCATGTCGCCGGCAAGGCCGACTCGATCACCGTCACCCTGACCGACGGCCGCAAGCTGCCGGCTAAGCTGATGGGCGGCGACGAGAAGACCGACCTCGCCCTGCTCAAGGTCGAGAGCGACAAGCCGCTGCCCTTCGTCACCTTCGCTGACGCCACCAAGGTGCGCGTCGGCCAGCCGGTGATGGCGGTCGGCAATCCGTTCGGCCTGGGCGGCACCGTGACGACCGGCATCGTGTCGGCGCGCGGCCGCGACATCCACTCCGGTCCGTTCGACGACTACATCCAGACCGACGCCGCCATCAACCGCGGCAATTCGGGCGGCCCACTGTTCGACATGGACGGCCATGTGATCGGCATCAACACCGCCATCTTCTCGCCGAGCGGCGGCAGCATCGGCCTTGGCTTCGCCATCCCGTCGAGCCTGGCTGAGCCGGTGGTGGCGCAGCTCAAGGCCAACGGCCGGGTCGAGCGTGGCCTGCTGGGCGTGCAGATCCAGCCGGTGACCGAGGAACTCGCGCAGAGCATGTCGCTCGGCAGCGAGAAGGGCGCCCTGGTGGCCCAGGTCCAGCCGGACAGCCCGGCGCTGGCGGCCGGCATCAAGTCGGGTGACGTGATCAAGAGCGTCGACGACAAGTCGGTCGACAGCATCCGCGATCTGACCCGCATGATCTCGGGCATCAAGCCCGGCACGTCGGTCAAGCTCGGCGTGTGGCGCGACGGCAAGGACATGGCCGTCACCGCCAAGGTCGGCGACCAGAAGGACGAGGCCGCGGTCGTCAAGGCCAAGGCCGACCAGCCGGATGCCAAGAAGGCCGAGCCGATGTCCTACGGCGTGTCGCTGGCGCCGATCTCCCCCGAAGCGCGCCAGGAACTGAAGCTCGACGACTCGATCAAGGGCGTGGTCGTGGCGGCGGTCGAGCCGGGCAGCCCGGCCGATGACCAGGGCCTGAAGGCGGGCGACGTCCTGCAGCAGGTCGGCAAGGACATGGTCGACAGCCCCAAGGTGGCTGCCGACAAGCTCAAGGAAGCCAAGAAGACCGGCAAACCGGTCCTGATGAAAATCTATCGGGAGGGGATGACCAGGTTCGTCGCTATCTCTCCCCGGGCGGCGTAGCTGATCCTCTCGACGAGCCGGCGGTGGCCCCACCACCGCCGGCTTTGTTTTATCAGGCAGTCTTCATCAGCAGCAGTCTTCGACAGGGGGGCGCGTCACGCCTAGCGGTCAACCGCACACGGGCGCGTTCACGGAGGGGGCGGAGGTCCGCGGTTCACGCGTAAGTGGAGCCGCGGGCCTCTTCTAGTTTGCTGGGGGCGCGCCACTCCAGTGGCGCGATCTTTGTGTCCTTGAGAATGACGCGCGACTGGAGTCGCGCGCACCCAGCGACATCTAGCGAAACAAAAAGCCGACCTCGGAAAGGTCCTCGTCGCCCAGCCAGCGCAGGCCGCGGGCCAGGGTGCCGGTGGCGGCGCGCACCGGGCCGGTGTCGTCCTTCGGCATCAGCGCCGGCATCACCTCGCGCGCGAACAGGCGCACCGAGCGCGCCGATTCCTCGAACGACAGGTCGCCGCAGGCGAAGCGGCAGATGCTGTAGTTGATGCCCGAGATGGACTGATCGCGCAGCATGCGGTCGCGCACCTTGGCGGGCGAGCCGGCGACGATGTAGCCCTGCTCGACCGTCTCGTCGAAGTCGGGTGAGGACACCTGGCGCGGCAGCTCGACGCCGTTGGCCCGCCACAGATGGACCATCGAATCGTACCAGACATGGAAGGCGCGGCGGGCGGCCGAGACGGCGTCCGAGTCGCTGTCCAGCACCACTACGTTGCGCGTGTTGCCGACGAACGGCATGTCCGCGGGCGCGCGCCCCAGCGCCGCCCAGGCGGCGCGGTAGCGCCTGGTGAACGTGCCGGCGTCACGCGTCGGCATGGCGAGCGCCACGTTGCAGCCCAGCCCGGCCAGGCGATCGGCGCTGTCCAGCGAGCGGGTGACGTGCCACAGCGGCGGATGCGGGCGCTGCACCGGCTGCATCACCAGCGGGACATCCATCAGGGTGAAGTACTTGCCGGCATGGTCGAGGCGCTCTGCGCCCAGTCCCTTGAGCACGATTTCCAGCGTTTCGTCGAAGCGTTCCTGGGCCGTGGCCGGCTCGATGCCGAAGAACGCCGCTTCGTAGGGCGAGGCGCCGCGGCCGACGCCGAGCTCGAGCCTGCCGCCGCTCATGACGTCGAGCATGCAGATCTCTTCGAGCAGCCTGAGCGGGTGATAAAGGCCGAGCGGATAGGCGAGCGGTCCGAAGCGAAGCTTGGTCGTGCGCTGGGCGACGGCGGCCAGGAACAGGCCGGGCGAGGGCGCCGAGCCCAGCGGCGTGCCGTGGTGCTCGGCCACGTGATAGGCGTGGAAACCCGCCCATTCATAGATCTCGGTCAGCCGCAGGCGGTCTTCATATTGACGCCCCAGGTCGGGGCCGGACCTGTCCAGGTGATCGAAGACGGCAAACTTCATATTTTCTTTTTAAGACAGGTTCTTATGACCTCATCTTACCAGCAGCCCTGAATCAAGTCGCCGCCGCGGCGCGCATAGCTCGACCCGCCTAAAGGGCAGGCATCACCTCCCGGGCGAACAGCTCGACCGAGCGCTTCGACTCGTCGAACGACAGGTCGCCGAAGGCCAGGCGGCAGATACAATAGTTGATGCCGGCCACGTCGTTGTCGCGCTTCAGCCGCTCGCGCACCGTCGCGGGCGAGCCGGCGATGATGTAGCCCTGCTCCAGGGCGTCGTCGAATTCGGCGGGAATCAACTGGCGCGGCAGGCCGACGCCATGGGCGCGCCACAGATGGATCAGGGCGTCGTACCACAGCGCGAAGGCGCGCCGGGCCGCGCTCTGCGCTTCCTTGTCGGTGTCGCCGACGACCACGTGGCGGCTGAGTCCGATCAAAGGCAGCCGGGCCTCATCGTGGCCCAGCGCCTTCCAGGCGGCGCGATAACGCTCGGCGAACCGGCCGACGCCATCGGCCCTCATGCCGACCACGGTGTTGCAGGCCTGCTTGGCCAGCCGATCGGCGCTCTCCAGCGAATTGGCGCCGTACCACAGCGGCGGGTAAGGACGCTGCACCGGCTGCATCTCCATCGGCACGTCCTCGAAGGCGAAGTACTTGCCATGGTGGCTCAGCCGCTTCTCGGTGAGGCCTTTCAGGATCACCTCGAGCGCCTCGGCGAAGCGCTCCGGCCCGGTGGCCGGATCGACGCCGTAGTAGCCCACCTCGTAAGGCGAGATGCCGCGGCCGATGCCGAGCTCGAGTCTGCCGCCGCTCATCTGGTCGAGCATGCAGATCTCGTCGATCAGCCGCAGCGGATGATAGAGGTTCACGGTGTAGACTAGCGGGCCAAAGCGCAGCGTCCTGGTGCGCTGCGCCACCGCGGCCAGGAAGACGCTGGGCGAGGGTGCCATGCCGAGCGGCGTGGCGTGATGCTCGGCCAGGTGATAGGCGTGGAAGCCCGCCTGCTCGTAGAGCTCGATCAGCCGCAGCCGCTCGTCGAATTGCCGGCCGAGATCGGACCCGCCGCGGTCCATGTGGTCGAAGATGCCGAACTTCATCGGTTTCCCCCGTTTGGTCGGATGCTACAGTTTCCTCATGAAGAAGTATCTCTGTCTCGGCTGCGGTTTCTCCTACGACGAGGCGCTCGGCCTGCCGGAGCATGGTGTCGCAGCGGGCACGCGCTGGGCCGACATTCCCGGCGACTGGGTCTGTCCGGACTGCGGAACGCCCAAGGCCGGTTTCGAGATGGTCGAAATTCCCTACTACTCGGAGGCGCGGCCGGCATGAGCGTGCGTTTCATCCTGCGTGCCGGCGAGCGCGGCTATTCGTACCTGCCGGCGGCGGGCCTCAACGCCAGCTACGTCGCCGGCCATCCCGACGGGGTGATCACGCGCCATTCGAGCTTCAACTTCCATGAATACCAGTCCGGCATCCCGGGCCTCGGCGTCATGAAGGTGTTCGGCGACGAGGTCTTCACGCCCAACGGCACGGGCTACAACATGCACCCGCACCACAACTTCATCATCATGGCGTTCGTGGCAAGCGGCGCGCTCACCCACATCAACACGATCGGCAAGATCGACGAGCTTTTGGCTGACGACTACTACGTCTTCTCGGCGGGCTCGGGCGGCAAGCACAGCGAGCTCAATATCGGCAAGGAGGACATGCAGGCGATCTATGTCTGGGCGTTGCCCGGGCAACTGTTGGCGCCTCCGTCCTATCGGCGTGGCCATTTCGATCGCGCAGCCGGCGCCAACCGTATCACCTGCCTGGTGGGCGACGAGCCGGGCGCGCTGCCGATCGGCCAGACCTTCAAGGTCTCGCGGCTGCTGAGCGACGCCGACGGACATCACGTCTATCGTTCGTCGAAGGCGCACGGCGTCTACGCCTTCGTGCTCGAGGGAGACGTCGTCATCGCCGAGGCAACCTTGACGCGTCGCGACAGCATTGCGCTCGAAGGCGAGGACAAGGTCGAGATCAAGGTCCGGACAGACGGTACGGACCTGCTGCTGGTCGAGACCAGGCTTTAGACTGAGCGGCGCTCAGGACGACAGGTCGCTCACAGCCCTCGGATGCTGATCCGGGCGAACGCATGCCACTTCGAGTTCTCGACGAAGACCCGCAGGTAGATCTGGTCGGGCTTCGATCCCGATTGATGCTCCAGCAGGATCTGCGCCGGCTTGTCGGTTTCGTAGAAGGTTTCGAACAGGCTGGGCACGAGGTTGGCCGTGCTCGGGCTGCCGACGCAGATGACGCGGGGATCGCTATTGGGCAGCTCGCGAAGCTTCGCCGGATCGACGGCGGCGTCGGGATCGAAGGATCGTAGCCGACAATATCCCGCCGAAGCGGGTGAACGCGGGACGATCGTCTCGGGCGGGTCGTCGTTGGTGAAGTAGGCGACCATGGAGAGACCGGAAATGTGATAGGCGCCTGGCGCCAGGGTCACGATTCCGGTCGTGAAATCGCACTGGATGGCAGCGCCCTTGCGGACGTCGGTGTCGGTGAAGACGCGCCGGTTCCAGCCCGGCTTCGCCGGCTTGGTATCGGGCGAGAACTCGGTGAAGACTGCGTGCTCGGCCGATGAGGACATCGCTAGAGCGCGCGCTTCTTGCTGGAGATCACGCCGCTCGCAATGCCGTGCCATTCGATGGTGCCGGCGAGCCGGGAGTGCTCGATCTTGGGGCAGCGGTTCATCACCACCTTCAGCCCGGCTGCCTCGGCGCGCTTTGCGGCCTCCTCGTTGCGCACGCCCAACTGCATCCATACCACCTTGGCGCCGTGCCGGATCGCCTCGTCGGTGATCGGGCCGGCCGCCTCGGAGTTGCGGAAGATGTCGACCATGTCGGCCTTCCGCGGCAACTCGTCCAGCGAGGCGTAGACCTTCTGGCCCATGATTTCCTGGCCGGCGGCGGCGGGATTGACCGGGATGACCTTGTATCCCCGGTCGAGCAGATATTTCATGGCGAAATAGCTGGGACGATTCCAGTTGGCGGAGGCGCCGACCATGGCGATGGTCTTGCTGTCGCGCAGGATCTTGCGCAGGTAGGCGTCGTCGTAGCGGTCGTGATTCACGGCGGACATGAGGGAATTATACATGGCGCAGCCGTTGCTGTTCGAACCGATTTCCATCCGCGACGTGACGCTCAAGAACCGCGTCGTGGTGGCGCCGATGCACCAGTATTCGGCGATCAAGGGCTTCGCCACCGACTGGCACCTGATGAATGCCGGCCGCTATGCCGCCGGCGGGGGCCGGGCTGGTGATCATGAATCGACCAAGATCGAGCGCCGCGGCTGCGGTACGGTGGGCGATCTCGGCCTCTGGGACGACGCCTTCGTGCCCGGCCTCAAGCGCTGCGTCGACTTCATCCGCCTGCACAATTCGGTGCCCGGCATCCAGCTCGGCCATTCCGGTCGCAAGGCGCGGCGCTTCCGGCCGTGGGAGGGCGGCGCGCCGCTGACACCCTCGCCCGAGGTCGACGACTGGGAGCAATGGGAGCTGGTCTCCTCGAGCGGCATCAATGCGCCGGCGACGGATCCCGCGCCGCGCGCTCTGACCCGTGCCGAGATCCCCGAAGTGGTCGAGCGCTGGGGCCAGGCGGCGCGGCGCGCCGACGCGGCGGGCTTCGACGTGCTCGATATCCATGCCGCGCACGGCTACCTGATCCACCAGTTCCTCTCGCCCTTCTCCAACGTGCGCAACGACGAGTATGGCGGCAGCGAGCTCAATCGCATGCGCTTCTGCATCGAGGTGGTGGAAAGCGTGCGCGCCCACTGGCCGGCTGAAAAGCCGTTGTTCGTGCGCTTCTCGGTCGAGGACGATTCGGGCTGGGGGCCGGACCAGAGCGTGGCGCTGGCCAGGATCCTGAAGCCCAAGGGCGTCGACGTGATCGACTGCAGCTCGGGCGGCATGCGCGGCTCGCCGGTGGTGAGCGCGGGGCCCGTGACCTACGGCTACCAGGTGCCCTACGCCGAGCGCCTGCGCAAGGACGCCGACATCATGAGCATGGCGGTCGGGCTGATCGTCCATGCGGATCAAGCGGAGCAGATCCTGCAGGAAGGCCGCGCCGATCTGATCGCGCTGGCGCGGGAGTTGCTTTACAATCCCAACTGGCCGATGGACGCCGCCCAGAAACTGGGCGTCGACCAGCAGTTCGGTTCGGTGCCGCCGCCGCAGGCCTATTGGCTCGCCAAGCGCGCGCAATCGGTGAAGAGCGTGGTGCCGTCGACCTTCATGAAGGGCATGCGGGCCGGCTAACGAAAGGGAAGTTACGATGGACACGGTTGTTCGACAGGATCGCGTCAACATGACTGAGGCCGAGTGGCAGGCGCGCTGCGACCTGGCCGCGCTCTACCGCATTACCGACGTTTATGGCTGGACCGATACGATCAACACCCACATGTCGGCGCGGATTCCCGGCGAGCCCACCGCTTTCCTGATCAACAATTACGGCGACCTGTTCCACGAGATCACCGCCTCGAGCCTGGTGAAGTTGGACCTCGACGGCACCGTCTACAGCAAGGACGGCAGCTTCAATGCTGCAGGCTTCACCATCCATAGCGGGGTCTACAAGGCGCGGCCCGACGTCAACTGCGTGATGCACACCCACACGCGGGCCGGCACCGGCATCTCGGTGCTGAAAAAGGGCCTGAGGCCGATCAGCCAGGATGCGCTCGCCGTGCTCGACGAGGTCGTCTATCACGAATACGGCATGCCGACATCGCAGGAGGAATGCGATGCGCTGGGCATAAGCTGCCAGCAGGGAAGCTGCGTCGTGCTGCGCAACCACGGGCTGCTGTCGGTCGGCGCCACGATTCCGGCGGCGCTGCGACGCCTCTACATGATGGAACGCGCCTGCGAGGTCGAGATCATCGCCCGAGGGCTGGACGAGGAGCCGGCGCCGATCGAGGACGACGTCGTCCAGGGCTACGCCGCCCGCGCCAAGGCGCAACGCGCCTCGCCCGAGTTCGGCATGACCGACTGGAAAGCCGCCCTTCGCCTGATCGAAGGCAAGGGCAGCGACTGGCGGCAATAGCCGCGATCAGGAACTGCGGACCGCCGGCGCGCGATGGTGTAGCGCGATCCAGAACGCGATCTGGCCGATCACGCCCGCGCTGACCAGAATGACGGCCGCCGCGAGGGCAGGGTCGCTGCCCGTGCCCACGAGCGCGGTGCAGATCGCGCCCACGCCCATCTGCGAGAATCCGTAGAGGCCGGAGGCCGAGCCGATGACCTCCGGATTGACGCTGATCGCCTGGGTGAGCGCCGCCGGGGAGGCGACGCCCGCGCCGATGCCGAAAACGAACATCGGCGCGATCGCCAGCAGCACCGAGAGGTGTCCCGAGAGCACCGCGCCCAGGAAGGCGAAAGACGCCAGCACGCTCAGGATATTGGCCCAGACGGCCAGGCGGTCGATCGGCAGCCGCGGGATGAGGCGGGTGGCGGCCACGCTGCCGATCCAGACGCCGGCGAGCACGATGGCGGGGTAGATGCCGACCTCGTAAGTGGGGCGATGCAACTGATGGGCGAAGATGAAGGGCGAGGCGCCGATGAAGGCATACATCGACGTCGTCGCGCAGCCGCCGCCGATCGCATAGCCCAGAAAGGCAGGCGACACCAGAAGGCGGCCGTAGTTGCGCGCCAGCGCGGACATGTTCGCTGTCGAAGCGGGGTCTTTGCTTTCGGGCAGGAGCCGCCAGCTGAACAACAGGTTGGCGATGCCGAGCAGGGCCAGGGCGAAGAAGATCGAGCGCCATCCCAGGCTCGAGGCCAGCGCGCCGCCGACGATGGGCGCGGCACCCGGTCCGATGGCGACCATCAGGTTCATCATCGCCAGTCGGCGCGCCGCTTCCTGCGGGAGGGACGTATCGCGCACGATGGCGCGGCCGATCACCAGGCCGGCGCAGCCGCCAAGCGCCTGCAGGAGCCGGGCCGCGATCAGGCTGTTGACGTCGGGCGCGAACGCCGCGGCGAGGCCGGCGCTCGCATAGAGCACGAGACCCGCCATCAGCACCGGCCGACGCCCGAAGCGGTCGGAGAGCGGCCCGTAGGCGAGCTGGCCGACCGCGAGACCGAGGATGTAGACGCTGACGGTGAGCTGCATGCCGCCGACGCTGGCGCCCAGGTCGCGTGCCGCCTCGGGCAGGGCCGGCACGAAGATGTGCATGGCCAGCGTGCCGCTGAAGGTGATCAGCGTGAGCAGCCAGAGGGGAGCGGTCACGCCTGAACCTCGGTCGTTGTATCGAGCGCGCGGCAGACATGTTGCAAAACCCGGACCGTCGTCTCGATGTCCTTGTCGGACAGGCCGGCCAGCGCATCGCTCCTGATCCGGCGCGCCACCGTCTCGACCTTGTCGGCGATGGCGCGGCCGCGCGGCGTCAGCAGGATGATCTTGGCCCGGCGGTCGGTCTCGCCTTCCTTGCGCCGGATCAGGCCGGCCGCCTCGAGATTGTCGAGCAGGCGCACGACCGAGGAGCCATCGAGCGACATCGACGCCGCCAGATCCTTCTGCCGGGGCGATTGGGGCGCGCGGGCGATGTGGACCAGCGGCAGCCAGGTGGCCTCCGTCAGGTCGAACGGTTCGAGGCGAAGATCGGCGGCGCGCCGCCATTGGCGGGCGGCGCGCGAGAGCAGGGAGCCGAAGGAGGCGCGGTCGGAGGCTTTGCGGGAGGGCATCCGCAATAATCGATGATCTACCAATAGATGACAAGTCATCTAATTGGAGAAGGCAACCCGCCCCGGGGCAGCCTCTCCGCCGCTGCGCGGCGGAGAGGACCTTATGAGGCGTGAGGCGAGAAGCGACTCGAGCCGCCAGGACGCGCTAGCGTCCCTTCCACTCCGGCAGGCCCTGCTTGTTCACGAAGGCGTCGATGCCGAGCTTGGCGTCCTCGCGCTTGACGGCGCCGGCCATATAGGCCGTCGCATAGGCGTAGGCCTGCTCGAGGTCCATCGCCATGTGCTTGTGGAACAGCTCCTTGCCCTGGGCCAGCACCAGCGGCGACTTGGAGGCGATGGTGCTGGCAAGCTCCATGGTCGCCTTGTCGAGCTCCGCCGCCGGCACGACGCGGCTTAGCAGTCCGTCGCGCAGCGCGGTCTCGGCGGTGATGGGTTCGCCCGTGAACAGCATGTCGAGCGCGCGCTTGGAGCCGACGTTGCGGCCAAGCGGCACCGAGGGCGTGCCGCAGAACAGGCCGATATTGACGCCCGGCGTCGCGAACTTGGCGTCGGCGGAGGCGACGGCGAGATCGCAGGCGGCGACGAGCTGGCAACCGGCCGCCGTGGCAATGGCCTGGACCTTGGCGATCACCGGCTGCGGCAGACGGCGGATCGCCATCATCATGGCCGAGCATCGCGTTATGAGGTCGAAGTGGAAGCCGTAGTCGTCGGTCGAGCGCACCTCGCGCAGATCATGGCCGGACGAGAAGGCGCGGCCCTTGGCCTCGATCACGATGCAGCGGATCTCCTTGTCCTTCGCCAGCCTGTCGAATTCCGCCTGCAGCGCGTCTATAAGCTCGCCGGAGAGCGCGTTAAGCGCGTGCGGCCGGTTGAGCGTCAGGATGGCGACCCGGCCTTCGTCGCGGCGCAGCAGGACCGGTTCGTTGGGAGCGGTGGACATGACCCTATTGTACCGGCTCGAGGGGAGGGCGTCATGCCGGCGATGACGCCCGCCGAGCTCATGAAGTTCCTCGACGAGCATTTCCCGCAGGCGGGTCATCGGGGACTCACCATCGAGCACCTCGACGACACGACCATTCGCGTGCGTTTCTCCGCACATGCGCGGCATCTCAGGCCGGGTGGCACGATCTCCGGTCCGACGTTGATGTGGCTGGTGGATTTGAGCTTCTACCTCCTGCTCATGGGCCGGCTCGGGCCGGTGGCGCAGGCCGTCACCACCAACCTCAACATCAATTTCATGCGCAAGCCCGAGCCGGCCGACCTTCTGGGCGAAGGCAGGCTGATGAAGCTCGGCCGGGCGCTCGCCGTGGGCGACTTCACGATCTGGAGCGAGGGCAGGACGGAACCAGTGGCGCATGCCACGCTGACCTACTCGATTCCACCGCGCTCAAAGCGTGAGGTAAAATGATACCGCTATCATAAATCATTGATTCAGAATAATTATTTCCCCCGATTTGACAATCATGGGCGGGCTCTCCATAAGCGCCCGCTCACGGAAGAAAGAGCCATGAAAACCTTCTCTCTCAAGACTGCCGACGTGCAGAAGAAGTGGCTGCTGATCGACGCCGATGGGCTGGTGCTGGGCCGGCTTGCCTCGATCATCGCCATGCGGCTGCGCGGCAAGCACAAGCCGACCTTCACCCCGCACATCGATTGCGGCGACAACGTCGTCGTCATCAACGCCGAGAAGGTGCGCCTGACCGGCCGCAAGGCCGAACGGGAAGTCTTCTACTGGCACACCGGCCACCCCGGCGGCATCAAGGGCGAGACCCTGGGCAAGCGGCTGGAAGGCCGCTTCCCGGAGCGGGTCATCGTCAAGGCCGTCGAGCGCATGATCACCCGCGGTCCGCTGGGGCGCGCGCAGATGAAGAACCTGCGCGTCTACAAGGGCCCCAAGCACGAGCACGAGGCGCAGCAGCCCGAGAAGCTCGACGTCGCCGCCATGAACCCCAAGAATTCGAGGATCGGCTGATATGGCAACCGAACTTTCGTCCTTTGCCGAACTGAAGAAGGCCGCTCCGGCCGCGCCCGGCACGCAGATCGCCGCCGCCCATCGCGAGAAGGAAATCGACGCCCAGGGCCGCGCCTATGCCACGGGCCGGCGCAAGAACGCCGTCGCCCGCGTCTGGGTGAAGCCCGGCACCGGCAAGATCACCATCAACGGCCGCGACCAGAAGGTCTACTTCGCGCGCCCGACCCAGCAGATGGTCATCCAGCAGCCGTTCGACGTTTCGCAGCGTCGCGACCAGTTCGACGTGATCGCCACCGTTTCGGGCGGCGGCCTGTCGGGCCAGGCCGGCGCGGTGCGCCATGGCATCTCCCAGGCGCTCGCCAAGTTCGAGCCGGAGCTGCGCGGCGCCATGAAGCAGAGCGGCTTCCTGACGCGCGACAGCCGCGTCGTCGAGCGCAAGAAGTACGGCCGCGCTGGCGCACGCCGCCGCTTCCAGTTCTCCAAACGCTGACGCCAGCGAATTGGATTATGCGAAGGGCGCCGCGAGGCGCCCTTCTTTTTTCGTCATTGGCTTTTCATCATTGGCTGTTGTGCCGCAGCTCGCCGTGGGGCTTGAGGGGAGCTGGCGACTGAGCGATTCCCGAGGGCGGAGGAGGCACGTCAAAATTCTTCTGCTTCAGGAGCGTTTCCATGGCCGCGACGCCCTCCGCATAGTGGCCGTTATTGCAATCCATACTTGCGCCTAGTCGGGTGTGATTCCGGGCGCCATCGGAATTCTCGCCACGGCTTGTGCCATAGTAATCGAAGTACGCGATGAGCTGATCGCAACGCGCCTTGAGATCCGTTTGCGACGGTTGCGCAGGTGGTGTTTGCGCGGATGCGGGGTTGGCCATTGCCGCCGTCAGGACAACAGCAAACACCAGGGTTGAACGAAGCAGGAGGGGCTGCATTTCGGTACTCACAACAAAACATGATCTCAAAACGCCGGATCATGGTCGGCCTGAAGGCCCGCACCCGCGAGCGCTCTTGCCGACAAATGGGGATGCGGTTGCGCTCTGCTTCCCGTGTCTCTGAAAATTCATACGGTCGAGTGCGTCGGTCGCTTGCCTGCACCTGATCACTCGCCGGATACTGAACGGGCCGGGCGGCGCGAGGCGCGCGATATTTTTTGAGATCAGTTTCTGCTCTATCGGTGCACAAGTAACAGGAGCGTCACGCTTGCCGCTTGGGCACCTATGCGGAGAACTGCTTCGCGCGTTCGCACTGATCGCCTTTTGGATGCCCTCTTCATCGCCTATGGCTGGGTCTCATCGATTGTTGATCGCCGTGTGATTCAATTGAGCCCGCTGCTGGCGGGTTCGACAGATTCAGGCTGGGGCGATCTTCGACTAGCGCGGTAGCCGGTCATTCACGACGGAGTCGTCATGCCTTTGAAGGAAAGCCGAGTGAGTGAGGTTTCCGGCAACGCTCACGCCAAAGTCCCCGAAGTCACGTTCGCCTTCTGGCTCATCAAGATCGCCGCGACCACCCTGGGCGAGACGGGTGGCGACGCGGTCTCGATGTCGCTGAACCTGGGCTACGCCGTCAGCAGCATCCTCTTCATCGGCTTGTTCGTCGTGGCCGTCGCCGCGCAGATCGCCGTTCGATCGTTTCACCCTTTTCTCTATTGGCTGGTCGTTGTCGCCACGACGACGGCTGGTACCACGATGGCCGACTTTGCCGATCGGTCGCTGGGCATTGGCTATGCCGGCGGGACAGCGATTCTCTTTGCGCTCCTGATGGCCGCGCTCGGCACCTGGTATCGGTCGGCAGGCTCGGTTTCGGTCGACACCGTCAATTCTCCAAAGATCGAGATGTTCTACTGGGTCGCCATCCTGTTCTCGCAAACTCTGGGAACGGCACTGGGCGACTGGATGGCCGACACGGGGCTGGGCTACGAGGGCGGCGCGCTGGTTTTCGGCGCCGGCCTGGCGGTCATCGCGGCAGCGTACTTCTTCTCGAATGTTTCGCGCACGTTGTTGTTCTGGAGCGCCTTCATCCTCACGCGACCCTTGGGCGCGACGGTGGGCGACTCTCTCGACAAGCCGGTCGCCGACGGCGGTCTCGCCATCAGTCGCTTCTCCGTCTCGGCGCTGCTCGCCCTCTTCATGATCGCCTGCATCCTCATCTTCAGGCAAAGGGTCGAAAGTCCGTCGGGCACGTCGGCCTCGTAGTCTGCCGAGGAATGGTCCGGCGCCTCTTTCAGTAGCGGGAATTGCGGAAATTGGCGTCTCGCCGGACGGGCCCCGCTCAGTCGTCCGCTCAGTCGATCGTGCGCACCTTCACGTAGCTGCCGGGCGCGTCTTCGATGGCGGGCAGGCCGCCTTCGCCGGGCACGCGCGCCGCCACCTTGGGGCCGGACTTCGCGGACAGCCACTTGTCCCAGTCGTTCCACCACGAGCCCGGGAATTCCTGGGCGCCCGCCTTCCATTCGTCGAGCGTCGGCGGGTTCTTCGCCGTCTCGTTCAGCCAGTGCTGGTATTTCTTGTTGCGCGGCGGATTGACGACGCCCGCGATATGGCCCGAGCCCGCCAGCATGAAGCGCACCGGCCCGGCAAAGATCTGCGTCGCCTTGTAGACCGACTTGGCGGGCGCGATATGGTCGTCCTTGCCGGCCTGCAGATAGAGCGGGATCGTGATCTTGCGCAGGTCGATCGGCACGCCGTCGATGGTGAGCCCGCCCGGCTGCGCCAGCAGGTTCTTCTGGTACATGTTGCGCAGGTAGTAGCTGTGCATCGCCGCCGGCATGCGCGTGGCGTCGGCATTCCAGAACAGCAGATCGAACGGGAAGGGGTCCTTGCCCATCAGGTAGTTGTTGACCACGAACGACCAGATGAGGTCGTTGGCGCGCAGCATGTTGAAGGTGGTCGCCATCTCAGCTCCTTCGAGATAGCCCTTCTTGCTCATCGCCTCCTCGACGCTGGCGAGCTGGTCCTCGTCGATGAAGACGCCGAGCTCGCCCGGCTCGGTGAAGTCGACCTGCGCGGTGAAGAAGGTGCAGGCCGCGATCCGGTCGTCGCCGCGCGCCGCCATGTAGGCCAGCGTCGCCGCCATCAGGGTGCCGCCGATGCAGTAGCCGATCACCGAGACCTGGCGCTGGCCGGTCGCCGTCGCGATGGCGTCGAGCGCGGCCAGCGGACCGAGCTTCATGTAGTCGTCGAAGGTCAGCTTGGCGAGGTGCTCGTCGGGATTGACCCACGAGACCACGAACACCGTGTAACCCTGCTCGATCGCCCACTTGATGAAAGAGTTCTCGGGCTTGAGGTCGAGGATGTAGAACTTGTTGATCCACGGCGGCACGATCAGCAGCGGCATCGTGTAGACCTCTGCGGTCGACGGCGCGTACTGCAGCAGCTGGATCAGCTCGTTCTGATAGACGACCTTGCCGGGCGAGGTGGCGACGTTCTCGCCGACCTTGAAGGCCTTCATGTCGGTCTGGCGGATGGCGAGTCGGCCCTTGCCGCGCTCGAGATCGGTCAGGAGATTCTGCAACCCCTTCACCAGGTTCTCGCCCTTGGATTCGACGGTGGCCTTGACGACCTGCGGGTTGGTCAGCGCGAAATTGGACGGCGACAGCGCGTCGATGAACTGGCGCGTGTAGAAGTCGACCTTCTTGGCGGTCTTGTCGTCGACGCCTTCGACCTGGTTGACGGTGTGCTGCAGCCAGCGCGCGGTGAGCAGGTAGGACTGCTTCAGATAGTCGAAGACGACCTCGTCCTTCCACGCCGGGTCGGCGAAGCGCTTGTCGCCCTTGGCCGGCTCGGCCACCGGCTCGACCGGCTGGCCCATCATGCGCTGGGCGGTGACCTGCCACAGCTTCATGTATTGCTGCCACAGTTCCATTTGCGCCTGAAGCAGCCGGTTGGGGTCGGCCATCATCTTGGCCGTGAGGTCCATGAAGGTCTGGGTGAGGTGCAGCGGGTCGGCAGGCTGTTGGCCGTCGCCCCTGTAGCGCTCGGCGAACTCCTGCAGCAGTTTCTGGCTACGCTCGGCGATGTCCTTGAGGGCTGTCTGCATCCGTTCCGATTCGGCCGGCGACAGTCCCGGGATGGCCGTTGGGGTCGGCGTCTCCGACATGCGTTTCCCCCTTCCGAATCATTGCCTTTGAGGCGTTTCTTGCGATATTTCCGGCAGCCCGGTACCATAGCTTGTGTCCGTCGCCCAAGCTGCCGATTTCCCTTTCATAGGTAGGCTGCGATAACAGACGGGTCAAACTTCCTCTCGAGCCGACAACGGCCAAGAACAGCGAAGGACAGCGGGTGACGACGATGCGGCGACCACGGGACATGACGGGCAGCTTCCGCCTGTGCCGAAGCCTGCTCGGCCTGTCCGCCCTTGCCCTCCTGTCGGGCTGCGGCTGGTTCGGCGGCGGCAACCAGCTCGACAGCCTGAAGGTGCGGCCGGGGGCCGACCGCAATGTCGCCGTCACGGGCGCGCTGCCGTCGGCCAATCCGGGCCGTCAGTACGACCCGGGATATGTCGCCACCGACGAAACGCGCACGCCGCGGGTGGGCTCGATCGTTGCCGCCAAGGGCGGCCAGAAGGCCCAGAAGGAAGCGGCCGACAAGGAGGCCGCTGAGCGCGACGCCAAGGATCGCGAGGAGCGCGAGAAGCGCGATGCCGCCGACCGCGAGGAGAAGGCCAAGGAGAAAGAGAAGGAGCCGGCGCCGACCGCCGCCCGCTCGTCCGTCCCGGGACTTCCCGGACGACCAGCAGCGGCTGAGCTTGGCAATGCCGACTCCAGCAGGACCACGCCTGTGACGGCGCCGGGCACGGCACCGGCGCCCGCGACGCCACCTGCGCCAACGCCACCCGCGACGACGGCGCGGCCGCCTGCGCCCGTCACGTCGACTCCCGTGCCGCCGCCGCCCGCGAACACGCCGCCCGCGCCGGAACCTCCGGCGCCGTCGCACACCGCGCTGCCACCGCCTCAGGATGCGCCCGCCGCGGCCTCGGCATCACCGTCGCGCTGGGCGCCGCCCGGCGGCGTCACGCCGGCTGTCGCCACGGCCGATCAGCGAGCGACCTTCACGGCGGCGAGCGTTGCGCCCGGAAGTGCGGTGCCGGCGCCGGCTGCGCCTCCACCGCCGCCGCCAGCCCAGGCATCCAGCCCTCCACCTGAAGCTGCGCCCGCTGCGACGCCCGCGCCCGTGCCGGCGCCGGCTGCTGCGCCAGCGCGCCGTAGCGATCCGAACAAGGCCTTCGAGCCGCCGCCTGGTTGGGCGCCGCCGGCCCGGGCTGCCGCGCCGCCGCCGGTACCCACACCATCGCCGGCCGCACCGAGCGAGGCGAAGGCGCCGCCGCCGGCGCCTGTCGCCGTGCCGGCACGTCCCGCCGATCCCAACAAGGCGTTCGTTCCGCCGGCGGGCTGGACGCCACCGGAGCAGGCGACGAGAGCAGCGGCTGCCGCGCCGCCACCGCCACCGGTGCCAGTAGCGGCCCCCACGCCAAGCCAGGCGATGGCGCCGTCGCCCCCGCCTGTCGTTCCGCCGGCACGTTCAGCCGATCCCAACAAGGCATTCGTTCCGCCGCCAGGCTGGACGCCGCCGGAGCAGGCGCCAAGGGTGGCCTCCGCCACGCCGCCACCGTCTCCGCCACCGGTGCCAGTAGCGGCCCCCACGCCAAGTCAGGCGATGGCGCCGCCGCCGGCGCCTGTCGTTCCGCTGGCACGGTCAGCCGATCCCAACAAGGCGTTCGTTCCGCCGCCAGGCTGGATGCCGCCGGGCCAGAGCGCGGCGTCGGCGCCCGCACCAAGTCAGCCGATGGTGCCGCCGCCGGCGCCTCCGGGTGCGTCGACGCGTTCGGCCGATCCCGACAAGGCGTTCGTTCCGCCGCCCGGTTGGACAGCGCAGCCGGCGACGCAGGTGGCGGCCGCCGCGCCGCCGACGGGAGCGCCGGTGCAAGTCGCGGTGATACAGTTCGGGGCCATGTCGGTCGAGCTCAACGGCAAGGACCAGGCGGTGCTGGCGCGCGTGGCGCAGGTCCAGCGCAGCAACGGCGGCAAGGTGCGTATCGTGGCGCACTCGGCACAGGACGCCGCCGGCTCGTCGCCGGAGGTCCTGGCGCGGGACAATTTCGAGGTGTCGCGTCAGCGTGCGATCGCTGTCGCCAACCAGCTCATGCGGTTGGGCGTGCCGGCCAACCGCATTGCCGCCGAAGCGGCATCCGACGAGGAGCCGGCCTACGAGACCAACACCGCCCGCGGCATCGCCGCCAATCGACGCGCCGAGATCTTCGTCGAATTCTAGCGCGCAAGGAAAAGAACCAATGGACGATTCGGAATTCCATCGGCTGAAGCGCCTGCCGCCCTACGTGTTCGCGGAAGTGAACGCGATGAAGGCGCGTGCGCGCGCCGCCGGCCAGGACGTGGTCGATCTCGGCATGGGCAACCCCGACCTGCCGACGGCGCCGCACATCGTGGCCAAGCTCGCCGAGGCCGCTGCCAACCCGCGCGCGCACGGCTACTCGGCGTCGCGCGGCATTCCCGGCCTGCGCAAGGCACAGGCGGCCTACTATGCGCGCCGCTTCGGCGTCGAGCTCGATCCCGAGAGCGAGATCATCGTCACGCTGGGCTCCAAGGAAGGTCTCGCCAATCTCGCACAGGCCATCACCTCGCCGGGCGACATCGTGCTGGTGCCCAACCCCAGCTATCCGATCCATCCTTACGGCTTCATCATCGCCGGCGGCTCGGTGCGCCACATCCCGGTGCCGGGCAGCACCTCGCTCGAGGAGTTCTTGCCGGCGCTCGAGCGCGCGGTGCGCCACACTGTGCCCAAGCCGATCGCCCTGGTGCTGAACTATCCGTCGAACCCCACCGCGCAGGTGGTCGATCTCGATTTCTACGCCGCGATCGTCGATTTCTGCAAACGGCACGACATCTGGATCCTGAGCGACCTCGCCTATGCCGAGATCTACTTCGACGGTGTGCCGCCGCCATCGGTGCTGCAGGTGCCAGGCGCGCGCGACATCGCCGTCGAATTCACCTCGATGAGCAAGACCTATTCGATGGCCGGCTGGCGCATCGGCTTCGCCGCCGGCAACAAGACGCTGATCCAGGCGCTCACCCGCATCAAGTCGTACCTCGACTATGGCGCCTTCACGCCGATTCAGGTCGCCGCCACGGCGGCGCTGAACGGCCCGCAGGATTGCATCGTCGAGGCGCGCAACGCCTATCAGGAACGGCGCGACGTGCTGATCGAGGGCCTGGCGGCGGCCGGCTGGGCGCTGCCCACGCCGCAGGCCAGCATGTTCGCCTGGGCGCCGATCCCCAGGGAATTCGCCGAGCTGGGCTCGCTTGCCTTCTCCAAGGTCCTGCTCACCCAGGCCAATGTCGCGGTCTCGCCCGGCATCGGCTTCGGCGAGCACGGTGACGCGCATGTCCGCATCGCGCTGGTCGAGAACAAGCACCGGGTCCGCCAGGCCATCCGCAACATCCGTCAGGTGATGGCCGACCCCGGCCGCGCCATCGATCTCTATCTGCGCGGCGTGGGCGACAACATCACCCCGATCAAGGCTCGCGCCTGACCGTATCCTGTCGTATCAGCCCGTCATGAAATCACCTCTCAGAATCGGCATTGCCGGCCTCGGCACCGTGGGCTCGGGCGTCGTCAAGCTTTTGGCCGAGCACGGCCGGCTGCTCTCGCTGCGCGGCGGCCGGCCGCTCAGGCTCGTGGCCGTGAGCGCGCGCCGCAAGGCCAAGAAGCGCGACATCGACCTCGACGGCGTGCGCTGGGAAAGAGATCCGTTGGCGCTTGCCGCCGCGGCCGATATCGACGTCGTGGTCGAGCTGATCGGCGGCTCGGGCGGCGTGGCGCGCCGTCTCGTGCAGGCCGCGTTGCGCTCGGGCAAGCACGTGGTCACCGCCAACAAGGCGCTGCTGGCCATGCACGGCTGGGAGATCGCGGCGCTGGCCGAGAAGCGGGACCGCATCCTCGCCTTCGAGGCGGCGGTGGCGGGCGGCATCCCGATCATCAAGGCGTTGCGCGAGGGTCTGGTCGGCAACCGGGTGCGCCGGCTCTACGGCATCCTCAACGGCACCTGCAATTACATCCTGACGACCATGCGCGAGACCGGCCGCGACTTCGACGCCGTGCTGGCCGAGGCGCAGGCGGCGGGCTACGCCGAGGCCGATCCGAGTTTCGACGTCGACGGCATCGACGCCGCCCACAAGCTCGCCGTGCTGACCGGCGCCGCATTCGGAGCGCGGGTCAATTTTGCCGGTGTCCATGTCGAGGGCATCCGTCACGTCACCGCGATGGACATCCAGTTCGCCGAGGAACTGGACTACCGCATCAAGCTGCTGGGCCTGGCGCGCGAGACCAAATACGGCATCGAGCAGAGGGTGCATCCCTGCATGGTGCCGCTCGCTGCACCGATCGCCCATATCGAGGGCGTGTTCAACGCCGTCGTCGTCGAAGGCGACTTCGTCGGCACCACGATGTTCCAGGGCCGCGGCGCGGGGCAGGGGCCGACCGCGTCGGCCGTCGTCGCCGATCTGGTCGACGTCGCGCGCGGGCGCCACATGCCAGCCTTCGTCGTGCCGGCGGCGCGTCTCGCCGACAAGAAGACCTCGCCGATGGATCGCCATCAGGGCGCCTACTACATGCGCCTGATGGTGCAGGACCGGCCGGGTGTGATCTCGGCGGTGTCGGGGGCGCTCGCCAAGGAGCGCATCTCGCTCGAATCGATGCTGCAGCGTGGACGCTCGCAGTCCGGCGAGGTGCCGGTCGTGCTGACCACGCACGAGACGGAGGAGGCGGCGATGCGGCGCGCGCTGGCGCGCATCGCGAAGTTGAAGGCGGTGGCCGAGGAACCCTGCCTGATCAGGATCGAAGCGTTTTAGACGGCGCAGTGAGACGCCGACGGAGGAAGCGATGGCTGATACGGGCAAAATGGACCGCAATCTCGCGCTCGAGGCGGTCCGCGTCACCGAGGCGGCGGCCCTTGCCGCCTCCAAGCTGATGGGCCGAGGCGACGAGAAGATGGCCGACCAGGCGGCCGTCGACGCCATGCGCACGACGCTCAATTCACTCGCCATCGAGGGCACGGTGGTGATCGGCGAAGGCGAGCGCGACGAGGCGCCGATGCTCTATATCGGCGAGAAGGTCGGCGGCGGCGGCCCCAAGATCGACATCGCCCTCGACCCGCTCGAAGGCACCACCATCACCGCCAAGGGCCTGCCCAACGCGCTGGCGGTCATGGCGATGGCCGAGCATGGCGGCTTCCTCAATGCGCCCGATGTCTACATGGACAAGATCGCGGTCGGCGGCGGCCTGCCCGAGGGCATCGTCGATCTCGACAAGACGCCCAAGCAGAATCTCGGCGACCTTGCCAAGGCCAAGAAGATCGACGTCGCCGACCTCGTGGTCTGCATCCTCGACCGGCCGCGCCATTCCGAGCTCATCGCCAAGGTGCGCGAGGCCGGGGCGCGCATCATGCTGATCGGCGACGGCGACGTGTCGGGCGTGATCGCCACCTCGACCGGCGATTCGGGCATCGACATCTACATGGGCTCGGGCGGCGCGCCGGAGGGCGTTCTGGCGGCGGCGGCGCTGCGCGCCATCGGCGGCCAGATCCAGGGCCGCCTGCTGTTCCGCAACGACGACGAGAAGGCGCGCGCGCGCAAGTGGGGCATTACCGACCTCAACCGCAAATACTCGATGACCGACATGGCCAAGGGCGACGTGATGTTCGCGGCGACCGGCGTGACCTCGGGATCGATGCTGAAAGGCGTGCGCCGCTTCCACAACGGCGCGGAGACGCATTCGATCGTGATGCGCTCGAAGACCGGGACGGTGCGCTGGGTCTCCGCCCATCACAATTTCACGATCAAGACTGGTCTGCCGAGCTGGGCATGATCATGATGGCAGGATGCGCGCGGTCCTGATCGCTTGTGTCCTGTCCCTTCTCGCCGTGCAGCGGGCGGCGGCGGAGGATGGTTGCCGTCAATTCGCCTGGCCGGTCGATCGCGAGCTCGAACTGTTCTCCGACGGCTTCGTGGCCGATGTCGAAAGCGACTCGGCGCTGCCCAAGGACGGCGTTTTCTCGCTGCTGCTGCAGCCGGTCGCCACGGTCCTCTACACCGTGGCGCCCGAACGCGGCCGCGACGACGGCCTGGGCGGCACGGTCACGCTCGAATGGATCTCGGCTGGTCGCTACCAGGTGACGCTGTCGGGCGAGGGATGGATCGACGCCCTGCAGAACGAGCGGCGCCTGCCGGTGCTCGCTTCGACCAGCCGCACCGACTGTCCGGGTGTCCGCCAGAGCGTGCAGTTCGAGGTCGACAGCCTGCCGCTCACCCTGCAGATCAGCGGCGCCACGGCGCGGCGCCTCAATATCGCGGTGCTGCGGGTGCGGTGAATCATGTCCACAGCCGCCTGGGCTATGGTGGCGGCATGCCTTCCGAAACCCGCGCGCCACGAGCGGCCTTCCTCGGCGTCGAGCAGTCGCTGACCGGCCGGCGCTGGGCGGCGCGGCTCGGTGACGAGCGGGCGGCTCTGGCCATCGCCCAGCGCCATGGCCTGCCCGATGCGGTGTCGCGGCTGCTGGCGGCGCGCGAGGTCGAGCTCGAGGGCGTGCCGGATTTTCTCGACCCGACGCTTCGCAAGTTCCTGCCCGATCCGCTGCATCTCAAGGACATGGACACAGCCGTTGCCCGGCTGGTGCGCGCGGTGCGCGCGGGCGAGCGCATCGTCGTGTTCGGCGATTACGACGTCGACGGCGCCACCTCGTCGGCGCTGCTGCTGCGCTTCTTTCGCGCCGTCGGCGGCAATATCGGCGTCTACATCCCCGACCGCCGGCGCGAAGGCTACGGCCCCAATGCGCCCGCCCTGCTGAAGCTCCGGCAGGACGGCGCCGCCGTGGTGGTCACGGTCGATTGCGGCGTGACGGCCTTCGAGCCGCTGGCCGAGGCCCGGCGCGCCGGCCTCGACCTGATCGTGATCGATCACCACCAGGCCGAGATCGCGCTGCCCGAGGCCATCGCGGTGGTCGATCCCAACCGGGTCGACGACCCGAGCCCGCACAAACAGATGGCGGCGGTCGGCGTGGCGTTCCTGCTCGCCGTCGGCGTCAACCGCGCGCTGCGCGAGGCCGGCTGGTACACTGGAGATCGGCCCGAGCCCGACCTGCGGCAATGGCTCGACCTCGTGGCGCTGGGCACGGTGTGCGATGTCGTGCCGCTCACCGGAGTCAATCGCGCGCTGGTACGCCAGGGACTGCTGGTGATAGCCCGGCGCGGCAATGCCGGGCTGGCGGCACTGGCCGACATCGCGCGCCTCAAGGAGACGCCCGGCGCCTATCATCTGAGTTTCATGCTGGGACCGCGCGTCAATGCGGGCGGCAGGGTAGGGCAGGCCGATCTCGGCGCGCGCCTGCTGTCGAGCGACGATGCGCACGAGGTGGGGGCGCTGGCGCTGCGTCTCGACGAGTTCAATGCCGAGCGCCGGGCCATCGAGCGCGAGGTCCTGGACCAGGCGATCGGCCGCATCGAGAGCCTCTACGGACCCGACCGCAAGGGCCTGCCGGCGGCGCTGGTGGTCGAGAGCGAGGGCTGGCACGTCGGCGTGATCGGCATCGTGGCGAGCCGGCTGGTCGAACGCTACGGCCGGCCGACCTTCGTGATCGGCATGGATGGCGATCTGGGCAAGGGCTCGGGCCGCTCGGTGCGGGGCGTCGACCTCGGCGCGGCGGTGATCGCGGCCCGCCAGTCTGGCCTGCTGGTGAACGGCGGCGGCCATGCCATGGCGGCCGGCCTCACGGTGGCGCGCAGCGCGCTGCCCGATCTCGCGAAGTTCCTCGACGAACGGATAGCGCCGCAGCTGGGTGCGGCGCCGGCGGTGCGCGAGCTCGGCATCGACGCAGCGCTTGCGCCGGCTGCCGCGACGCAGGAGCTGATCAGCATGATCGAACGCGCCGGACCGTTCGGCGCAGGCAACGCGCTGCCGCGCTTCGCGCTCACCAGCGTGCGCGTCAACTACGCCCAGCCCGTGGGCGAGGGCCATGTCCGCTGCACCCTGGTCGGAGCCGAGCGCGGCCGCGTCGACGCTATTGCCTTTCGCGCCGGCCAGACGGCGCTCGGACCCGCTCTGCTCGATCCGGCCCGGCCGGTCCTTCATGTCGCAGGGGCGCTGCGCATCGACCGCTATGGCGGCCGCGAGACCGTAAGGCTGCAGATCGACGACGCGGCCGCGGCCGCGGGCTCGGTTCTGCGCTGATCGGGCTTGCTTGATTTCGCCGGCTGCAGCCCCTAAAAGCAGCCGCTCTTTCGGCCTCGTCCCCTTCGTCTAGAGGCCTAGGACACCGCCCTTTCACGGCGGCGACACGGGTTCGAATCCCGTAGGGGACGCCAGCGCCTCACTCTTCAGAGCGCCAGATACCCAACAGGAAAAGCTTGCGCTTGCCGCGGTTCGGGCCGGCTTGTCGCTGGACGTCGGACAGTTCGACGCCGTTTCGGCGCATCCACCATCGGGCTGCCAGCCCTATTGCGATGAATGTGCCGAAGTAGATGGAGCCTACGACGAGCGCTCTCATGGGTGCCGCGTTTGGCTAGCCTTTCTTCTGATGAGGCGTCCCGATGTACGGAAATTCCCTGAGCGTGTCGGTGTGCGGCTTGAGCCCGCTCGGCGGGATGTCGCCCTTGGAAAGGAAGGCGAGGCGATGGTCGATGACGTCGTCGGTGAAGACCCGACCGTTGGGGTATTTCGCGGGCTTCGTCGGATCGAAGTTCATCACGTCCGGCAGAAGGCTGTCGGCGTCGATCGCCGCGACCGCTTCGGCTTCGGTGTAATTGCCGGTATGGCCCATCAAGTGCACGAACATGGGCGTCCAGCGCTTGCGATCGTTGATCGGCTCGCTGGCATTGTATTCGAGCTTGGTGTCGTCGGTGTTGAAGAAGCTGCTGACCGATGGGTGGCCGGCGCGATCGACATGGAGCAGCTTGCCGTCTTGCCTGACGCTGCATCGTCCCCAGACGCGGATCGGATACTTGCTGCCGAGCTCGCTCGTCGGCAGTTCGAACACAGTCGAGAACACGTTGGCCTCAGTGTTCGAATCGACGCCTGTCCAGGGAGCCTTGACGCCGACCTGGAGCGAGGTGAAGTTTCTGGCGCCCAGCGGGCTGTATAGATTCTTGATTCCATCATAGTCGAAGAAGAATGCGTCGCTGCGACTGCCGGTGAAGACAGTGTAGTTGCCGGCCTTCATGATGTTGGGCCTGGGGCCGAAGGAGACCTCGCCGTTGGCGATGATCTTCGTGCCGACCGCTTCGACCGAGCGGGCTTCGGCGCCCTTGGCGACGAAGACGTTGACGGTCTGCTTGCCGTTCTGCGGCGGGGCGAACACGTAGCTGACGGCGATGTCGGCCAGCAGGTCGCCGTCGGTGTCGATGTTGAGCCGATAGATGGCGTCGGGGTGGAGCGCATCGGCATTGGGGTTTGCATTGAGGATGATTACGGTCCTCGCCGGATCCGCGGGTGACTGGAAGACGTAGAGATCGCAAAGGTCGAGTCGTTGATCGCCGAGCGGCGGCCCGAGGCTCAGTCCAGTGAAATGGTTCGACATTGTTCTCTCCTGGGGAAGACAGAAGCGACCTTTGCTCAATACGGTAGCAATAAGTCGTTGCTTTCAACTTCGAATCTTATCCATCGAGAAGGCCGGGACAAGTCTTTTAACCGAAACACACGGCGTCGTGGCAGCCCGTTACTTTGGCGCGGCGGCCGACGGATGGAACAGCTGCTCTCCCTGGACGGCATAGGCGCCGATGGCCGACTGTCCGGTCGGTGAAACGAGCCAATCCCTGAGGCGACGCGCAGCCTCGTGCTTGGCGTCGGGGTGCTTCACCGGATCGAGCAGGATCACGTCGTAGCGGTTCACCAAGCCAGGATCGCCGTCGACAAGGATCTTGAGATCCGCCTTGTTGGCGAAATTTAACCAGGTCCCGCGGTCGGTCAGCGTATAGGCGTTCATGCCGGCGGCCGCGTTGAGCGCGGCGCCCATGCCGCCGCCGATGTCGCGGTACCAGGCATCGCCGGTGGCGTAGGACGGTTTCAAACCGATGGCGCGCCACAGGCGTTTTTCCAAGGCATCCGTGCCGCTCTTGTCGCCGCGTGACACGAACGGCGCCCGCGCAGCCGCGATCGCCCGCAGGGCGGCCTGCGCGTCGCGGCCGCCGCCGACATGCGCGGGGTCCTCGGCCGGGCCGACGATCACGAAGTCGTTCCAGGCGATCTGGCGCCGGTCCTTGCCGTGTCCTTCGGCGATGAAGCGGTCTTCGGCCTCGGGGTCGTGGACCAGGACCAGGTCGGCATCGCCGCGGGCCGCCGTGGCGAGCGCCTGGCCGGTGCCTTGCGCCAGGACCCGCACCTCGATGCCGTTGGCCGCGGTGAAGGCCGGCAAAATATGCTCGAGCAGCCCGGAATCCTGCACCGACGTCGTCGAGGCCAGGACGATCGATTCGGCCCGGACACCGCCAGCGATCATCGAGAGCAACCCGACGATCACGAAAGCCAGGAGTCGGCGAGCCATCATCACCTGGTTCTCCCCAGACCGAGGGCGAAGGCGGTCGCGCTCACCGCCATGCTGATGCCGATCAGGACGAAGCCCAACCCGAGGCCGAGCGCGAGATTGCCCTTGCTGGTTTCCAGCGCAATCGCCGTCGTCATGGTGCGGGTATAGCCGGCGATATTGCCGCCGACGACCAGGATGGCGCCAACCTCGGAGATGGTGCGGCCGAAGCCGGCAAGAGCCGCCGTGAGCATGTGCGTCCGTCCCATGGCGAGCAGGGTCGGGATGGAGCGCAGCGGAGTCGCTCCATCGATACGAAGCGCTCCGCCATAGTCCGTCCAGAGATCGGCCAGCGCGCGATGAACGAGGGCGGCGACGATCGGAGTCGCGAGGACGGCCTGGGCGAGCACCATGGCGCCTGGCGTGAACAGCAACCGCAGTTCGCCCAGCGGTCCCGTGCGGGACAGGACCAGGTAAAGCGCCAGGCCGACCACGACGGGCGGCAGGCCGAGCAGGGCGTTGATGATGACGATCAGCAGGCGCCGGCCAGGGAAGCGGAAAACCGCCAGGCTGGCGCCGAACGGCAGCCCGAGCAGGATCGCAAGCCCCGTCGCCGACAGGCTGACGCCGAGGGAAAGGGCGACGATGCGGGCAAACTCGGCTGATCCGACGGTGGTCCAGAAATCCGCCATATCTCCCCTTGGCAGTGCGTCGGCGCGCTACAGTCAGAGTGCATCCAACCTTGCCATCATCGAACGGCCATACGCCACGAAAACGTGTGTCGAGAGGGATCGGGACTGTTTATAGACTGGCGTTGCACGCCGCTCAGCTGTTGCCGGCGTTCGACAGCGAGATATCTCCGATGCGCTTCCGCAAGAAACTGCTGTTCGGTGTCACCTTCGGACTGATCCTGGCAATTGCGACCCTCGCCGGAATAGAGGCGCTGGCATCGCTCTACACGCCGTCCTGGCCGGCACGTGCACTGGTTTCGCTGGAGCCGATAACCACACCGCACGGCTTGAATCCCCCTTTCAACCGGCAACCATGGCTCGGCGATGCCGACAACTCGTGGGGCATGCACGATACCGAGCGGACGATTGCCAAGCCGGCGGGCGCCTTTCGCGCTATCTTCGTGGGCGACAGCTTTGTCGAATCCCGCTTCACACCCCTGTCTCTGCCGGCGGCCGTGAAGCAGCACATGCCTGCGTCAGCCAGCCGGTTGGAGGCGGTCCAGCTGGGCGTCCCGGGCACCGACCCGCGCAGCTACTATTATCGCATCCGCGACGTGGCGCTGAAGCTCTCGCCCGACGCGGTCCTGCTGTTCTTCTATGCCGGAAACGACTTCATGCCGCCCGATCAGGGCTATTCCATCTGGCCGCACCTGATCGACGAATCGGCGGGCGGGTCGCTCGTCGGTTGGCTGATGCCGCGGACCAATTGGCTGCTCGTCAATCGGCTGAACCTGTCGAATTTTTTCCAGGCCCGGGCGCCGGCGCCGCCCAACGAAGAGATGATGCTCGATGCCGCGCTCAATGCGCCGCCCGATGAGCGGCTCGGACGCATCGTCGCCCATCTCAAGAAGTACAACTACCCGCAGCTTCCCGAGTCGCAGATCACCGAAATCCTGTCGCGCGGCGACAACCGATTCTGGCGTGCCGCCACGTCGAAGCAGGGGGAGCAGGAATTTCTGCTGGGCTGGGCGCTCGACATCCTGATCAACTGGGAGTCGAGGGACTTCGACGTCGCGAAGAATCGGCAGGATGCGGCGCGGCTGGCCGGTGACGGCGAGGTGGCGGCATCGCTGTCGTGGGTCGAGGCGGCGGATCGCGTGGCGCGCGCGCAGGGCGTTCCGCTGCTGGTCTTTTTGGCGCCCGTCGGCTTCGTCGATCCCGACTATGACGAATTCTGGAAGCCGTGGCCGCGCGCCTACAGTTGGAACTATATCTGCGACGAGCGGCAGTCGCGGCTGGCTGCGGCGCTCGGCAAGGCAAAGATCCGGTTCGTCGACCTGCGTGAAGACCTCACCGGGATTCCCGGCACCTATCGCAAGCTCGACGGCCACTGGAGCCAGAAGGGCGAGGCCATCGTGGCGGGCCGGGTGGGGCGGGAACTGCAGTCGCTCCTCGGACAACAGTAGGGACGATCTGGCGACGGTTGCGGAACGCCCGCAGCGAAGAAACTTGTCACGCCACCGGCCGCAGACGAGGGTACCGCGTCACAGCATGGCCATGCCGGGAGAATGCCGATGCCGCGACTGGGATACCTGCTGCCGACCCGTGAACGGATCATGGGAGGACAGCCCGAAACCGCGTCGCTGCTGGCGCTGGCCGAGCGCGCCGAGGCGCTGGGATTCGATTCCATATGGGTCGGCGATTCGTTGTTGGCCCGGCCGCGCCACGATGCGTTGACGCTGCTCACCGCAGTCGCGGCGCGCACGCGCAAGGTCGAGCTCGGCACCGCGGTGTTGCTGCCGGCCCTGCGCAATCCCGTCTTGCTGGCCCACCAGGTGGCAACGCTCGACCGCATTGCCGAGGGAAGGATGATCCTGGGCGTCGGTATCGCGTCGGACTGGCCGAACATCCGCGCTGAGTTCGAGGCGGCGGGCGTGCCGTTCGACAAACGGGTCGGCCGGATGATCGAAGGCCTGGCGCTCTGTCGCGCCTTGTGGACCGGCAAGCCGGTCGACTGGAACGGACGCTGGAAGGTCCAAGGCGGCGTTCTCGGACCGACGCCGCATCGGCCGGGCGGGCCGCCGATCTGGGTTGCCGGCGCCGTCTTGGCGTCGCGCGAACGAACGGGTCGCCTCTATGATGGCTGGTTCCCCAACTCGCCGAGCGTCGAGGAGTATCCGGCGCAATGGGGCGAGGTGCAGGCGGCGGCGCGCGCGGCCGGGCGGGATCCGGCCGCGCTCACCGGCGCCATGTACCTGACCCTGGCGATCGACGACGACGTGGCGCGCGCCGATGCCAAGCTCAACGCCTATCTCGAGCAGTATTACGCCATGCCACCGGCCGAGACGCGCAAGCGGCAGATGTCCTATGCCGGCTCGGCTGCGGGGGCGGCGGCCTGGCTGAAAGCCTATGCCGACGCCGGCGCCAGCCATCTGGTGCTGCGCTTTGCCGGCGACCACGAGCGGCAGCTCGAGACCGTGGCGCAAATGCGGCGGGAGCTCGGCTGGTAGCGGCTTGGCTTTTGGGCCGAGGCGTGTAGGCTTCCCGCGCAGGAACCAGAGAGTTCCGGTTCGGGAGGAAAGATGAAGACCAGCAGGCGCACATTCCTGGGCGGCGCGTCGGCCGCCGCACTCCTGTCGTCGTCGTCGGTGTCGTTCGGCCAGAAATACGACGACGGCGCCAGCGACAGCGAGATCAAGATCGGCCACACCTGTCCCTACAGCGGCCCGGCTTCGGCCTATGGCGTGAACGGCAAGGCGATCGTGGCGTTCTGGGACATGATCAACGACACCGGCGGCATCAACGGCCGCAAGATCAAGTTCATCACCCTCGATGACGGCTACTCGCCGCCCAAGACGGTGGAATGCATCCGCCAGCTCGTCGAGCAGGACAAGGTGCTGTGCACGCACAATACGCTGGGCACTGCCTGCAACACCGCGATCCACAAATACATGAACCAGAAGAAGGTGCCGCAGCTCTATGTCGCCACCGGCGCCTCGAAGTGGGGCAACCCCAAGGAATTTCCGTGGACCATGGGCTATCAGCCCGACTACCACACCGAGGCGGTGATCTACGCCAAGCACATCCTGTCGACGGTCAAGGACGCCAAGATCGCCGTGCTGATGCAGAACGACGACTACGGCAAGGACTACTGGGACGGCTTCAAGGAAGGGCTCGGGCAGGAGGTCGGCCGGGTCGTCAAGCATGTCACCTTCGAGATCACCGACCCCACGGTCGATTCGCAGATCATCCAGCTCAAGGCGAGCGGCGCCAACGTCTTCTTCAACATCGCCACGCCCAAGTTCGCGGCCCAGGCGATGCGCAAGGCGGGCGACATCGGCTGGCAGCCCGTGCACTACGTCAACAATGTCTCGGCCAGCGTCGGCACGGTGATGAAGCCGGCCGGCTTCGACAACGTGCAGGGCATCGTCACCGCGGCCTACGTCATGGATCCGACCGACCCGACCTGGGCCGAGCACGAGGACATGAAGGCGTTCAAGGCGTGGATGGCTAAGTACCATCCGACGGCGCACCTGGCCGATCTCGGCAAC
>Ga0210403_10000258_pt1 | contig 59231 bp, 49 predicted proteins | sample IncBWC19MmetaG_FD_150863 | JGI IMG/M metagenome (GOLD analysis project Ga0210403, IMG submission 150863) | Forest soil microbial communities from Barre Woods Harvard Forest LTER site, Petersham, Massachusetts, United States - Inc-BW-C-19-M | ecosystem: Environmental > Terrestrial > Soil >...
CATCGCCCCGGTGTCACATCCGTTCTGCGGGCACTGCAGCCGCATTCGCATCACCAGCGACGGCAAGATCCGCACCTGCCTGTTCTCCGTCTGGGATCACGACCTTCACGCGCAGATGCGCCGCGGCGCGAGTGACGAAGAACTGTCAGACTTCATCCGCGGAGTAGTCGCGAAGAAAGAAGAACGTCACCACATTGGAGAGCCTGACTTCGTGCCCGCATCGCGCACCATGGTGCATATTGGGGGCTAGTCGTTCGGCGGTTTGTCGTAGAGATGTAGCTTGCTACGTCTTGCCGTCGGCGTTTCAAATGTGGCCAGAGAGACGTTGCAAGCAACGTCTCTACGATAAGATCGATTTGTGAATGGTAGGAGTTTACTTTCGACTGCGGCGGTTATTTCCCTCCTTCTCGCCGCTGCCTCGGCTCAACAGACCTACCTCGGCTTCGACCGCAATGAGTATCCCGGCGACGCCACTCTCGAGACTCTACGCCAAACGTTTTCCTATGCCGGGTACTGGCTCAACAATCCACCCGGGGCGACCTCGAATTCCTGGGCTGGACATCGCGCCGCGGTGGAGTCTGCCGGATTCGGTTTCCTCGTCTTATTCAACGGACGTCTCTACGCGGAGTTGAAAACCGTCGTTAACGCGCAACGTTTGGGTAAGGCCGACGCCCTCATCGCCGCCTCGTCTGCCCGGCGCGAGGGCTTTCCCCGCGGCGCAATCATCTTCCTCGATCAAGAACAGGGCGGGCGCATGCTCCCGGAACAGAAGGCCTACATCTACGCATGGGTTGATGCCATCGGCGTCGCAGGATTCCGCGCCGGAATTTATTGCTCCGGCACGCGCTCCACCGATGGCGAAAACGCCGTTACCGCCGAAGACATTCGCAAGACTGCCGGCTCGCGAGAGATTACTTATTGGGCGACCAACGACGCCTGCCCGCCCTCGCCGGGATGCTCGGTTTCGCTGCCGCCTCCGAGTCCGTCGAAAAGCGGCGTCGACTTCGCAGAGATTTGGCAGTTCGCGCAATCGCCCCAACGCAAGGACGTCGCCGGACATTGCACCAACTACCGCCCCGACGGAAACTGCTATCCGCCAGGAACGAATCCGTCACAGGGCCTTCACGTTGACCTGAACACAGCCACTTCGGCAGATCCCTCTCAAGGCCGCACCCAGTAACCGCCCGGTTTCCCTTCGTGCGCCTTCGTGTCCTTTGTGATTGCATAACGAGATCGGCTCCCGAATCTTGACGAAGGATTGACGTAGCTTTGCGAAAATCTACAGCAGCACACATCGCAGTCCGTCTATCTAGTGAGCGTGAATCCAAGAGAGCGAGTTGCATCTCTCACGCAGCAGATGTCCTGGAGGAGTATATGAATCGAACGACGGCAGTATTCATTTCCCGGACAGTTCTCATGTTGTCATGGGCTAGCGGCTTCACATTGGCGCAGACAAAACAAATTCCTCCCGCGCCGATTCCCACGCAAATCAGCACGGCGAAGAAAGTCTTCATCGCGAATGGCGGTGGCGATGAACCCGGTATCTCCGACCCTTTTTTTGGCGGAGACGTCGATCGCGCATATAACCAGTTCTATGCCGCGATGAAGAGTGCAGGCCGTTACGAACTCGTTGGCTCTCCCGTGGAAGCCGATCTGCTGTTCGAGATTCGCTTCCTGGTGCAGCCTAGCGAGACAAAAGTATTTAAGAGCGACACTTTTGGCCCCACCTATGATCCCCAATTTCGCTTGGAAATTCGCGATCCCAAAACCAACGCCCTTCTGTGGGGCTTCACCGAACACATGGAATGGGCCATCCTGCCGGGCAACCGGAATCGGAATTTCGATCAGGCTTCTGCTCGCATCGTGACGGACGTACTAGCCCTCGGGACGCGTGCGGTCGCGGCTGCGACAACCTCCGCAAAACCTTAAGGGAAAGGAGCCAGGTGCGGTAAAATAACTTAAACCTATGGCCGACCGCACCTTTACTCTGGACGAAGCTCAATCGTTGTTACCAGTGCTGGAATCGCTGCTGCGCACAGCCATCAACGCCAAGAAGGTCGTCGATGAAGCCGATGCCGAGCAACAGGCTCTGCAGCACCGCGTCTTTCTCAACGGCGGAATGTTTCTCGACATCGTGCCGCTTGCCCGCCGTAAGGCCGAACGCACCAAGGCCGAGCAGCGCGTCAAAGATGCTCTCGCGGAAATCGATTCCATCGGCGTACAGGTGAAAGACCTGAATATCGGACTTCTCGATTTTCCCTGCGAAGTCGAAGGACAGATCATTCTGCTCTGCTGGAAGCTCGGCGAAAAAGCTATCACCCACTGGCACGGACTCCAGGAGGGATTCGCCGGACGCAAGCCTATCGATCAGCGAATCGCCAAGGCGAAGAAGGTGAATTAGCTTCGAGCTCGTGGCTCGCAGCTCTACCCAGTTTCAATCTGATCGGTCCTAAACCCCCACATTTCAAATGCTTTCCACCACGAAACATCCTCTGGAATCTTGTGTTTATAGGAGAGGAACATCAGTAGGCTGAGCAGGGCCTTCTGCGGCACAATGAGTCTGCACTGGACTCTTGGCCCGCGGGCAGCAATTTTAGGAAGGGCATAACACATGAACCGGTCGATCATTCGTTGGGTGATACTGGGGGCGGTAGTTCTGAGCTTTTCAGTCGCCTCATTCGGGCAGATTGCGGTGGGCATTTCGGTCCGCGTTGGGCCGCCCCCTCTACCCGTCTACGCGCAGCCGATCTGCCCCGGCCCCGGCTACATCTGGACGCCCGGTTATTGGGGTTGGGACGATGATGACGGCTATTACTGGGTGCCGGGAACATGGGTGGTCGCCCCGGTTGGTCTCTTGTGGACTCCTGGATATTGGGGATGGGGTGGCGGATTCTACGCTTGGCATGCCGGATACTGGGGACCGCACGTCGGCTTTTACGGCGGGATTAATTACGGATTCGGCTACGGCGGCGTCGGCTTTGTGGGCGGCGAATGGCGCGGCCGCTCGTTTTACTACAACCGCTCCGTGACCAATGTCAGCGTCACAAATGTGACCAACGTTTACAACAGGACGGTCGTCGTCAACAATCGATCGACGACCAGCTTCAACGGCGGAACGGGCGGCGTACAGGCGCGGCCTACCCATCAAGAGGAACAGTGGGGACACGAGCGGCATACCGCCCCACTTGACGTTCAGAGTCAGCACGAGCGCGCCGCCGCGGGGAACCGGGAGAATCTGGCGTCCCAGAATCACGGGCGTCCGGCGATCGCCGCCACATCGCGGCCCGGAGACTTCAGCCGCCGTGCCGCGGTTCCGGCGCGAGCAGCGGGTGGCGAATACCATGCACCCGCCATTTCGCCGAGAGAGGCGCGGGTGAACGCGCCCGCCAACCACGGGAACTCGAATGCCGGGAACCGCATGAACACCGGCAACAATAACGGCAGTAACAACAAAGCCCGATCCAATGAGGGCTTCCGCCCCTTTACCCCGCCGGCGAAAAACAACGCGGGAAATGGACGAAGCAACGAGAATTACAACCGCAATCAGGGCAGCACCAACAACCACGGTAACCAGAGTCGGTACAACGACAGCCGGCCACCCCAACAGCATCACGAGGCAGCGCCACAACGGCAGGCACCGCGTCCGGCGCCGCAGCAGCACTCCAGCCCGCCGCCTCAGCACCACGCGCCTCCGCCGGCGCCGCATCACGGCAAGGGGTTCTAAGCCTTGGCAGGAAGGAATGTGGGGACAGCCGCCATCGGCTGTCCGCCGGGCGCAGCCCGGCTTTGGGGGCATGTTGGATAGCTTGAGCTAGAGATGGCTTTGACTAAATCAGGACCTTGCGGAGCTTTCGCTGCGCGGACAGCCGAAGGCGGCTGTCCCCACATTTTCAGTGGCTTGGCTCTATATCGAAAATCGTGCAAGGCCTCCCTGCAGCCAGCGTTCTATGGCAGTAACGATCCCAGGGTCATGGCACGGAAGTGTAATTCGAATGAAATTTCCTCTCTGCTACAATTTAGCCACAGGATCGCACCCCCAGCCCCTGAACCGGCGGCCCAAGGAGTCCCAGAAAACATGTCTGCAAAGAAATTGAAACTGATCGGCTCGTTCGCCGCGATTCTCGGCCTGGCCTTCGCAGTGAGCTGCAAGGGGTTCTTTGTAAATCCGACGGTTAGCAGCATTACCGTTGGCCCATCCAACGTGAACATCCCTGTCGGTTCCACCCAACAGATGGCGGCGACTGCCACCTTCAGCGATAGCAGCACGGGTGACGTCACCAGCAAGTCGGGAATCACGTGGCAGTCCTCTGATGACACGATCGCCACTGTCACCAACACTGGAGTGGTAAAGGGTGTCGCCGCCGGCACACCAACGATTACTGCCCAGTTAGGCACGGTGAGCGGCCAAACGACCGTCAACATCACTCTGACCAACGTGACCGGCATCGTAGTCACGCCCACCACTTCCAATATCCAGAGCAACGGGGGCACTGCTACATTCAAAGCGATGGCCAATGTGGCGAACCAGAGCACCCAAGTCGACGTCAGCTCCCAAGTAGCATGGACCATCTCGGACACAACGAATTTCACTCTCACTCAGAACGTAAGTCCGGAGACCGTTACAGCGGGGGCAGGGGCGACGCCCGGGTCGATTGTCACTCTGACGGCGACATACACCAGCGGTACGACACAGTTCCCCGCTACGGCGAAACTAACGGTGCAATAGTTGTGTCGTGCGAATGATGGGTCTCCGGGGCGAACTCTTGCCTGGAATTCACAAAACTTCGCCGCACCGATTCCTACATAGTTAGTTCTATGTGATTACAGTCACATTCCACACTCGTACCCCGTGTGACGATATTGCATTCGTGGAACGCCGTGTCTGACACCATCACAACGCCAGTCTCTCAAGGTGCGGGCTTCTGTCGCGATGAGCGCGAACTGCGCGCCGCCCGCTTTGCCATGCGCATGTCGCTGGCTGTCGGCGTAGTGATGCTGCTGGGAAAGTCCGTCGCGTATTACATGACCGGATCAGCCCATCCTTTCCGATTTCGCGGAATCCGTGGTGCACGTCATTGCCGTGGCATTCGCGGCGTTCAGCCTGCGCTTGAGCACCAAGCCCGCGGCTCCGACATTCCTCTACGGATTCGAGCGCATCGCATTTTTCTCCGCTGGATTTGAAGGCGCCATGATCGTCGTGGCCGCAATCTGGATCCTCGTTGAAGCCATCGAGAAATGGCTGGCAGGATTGCCGCTCGATCACCTCGGACCAGGTGTCTTGCTGTTGCTCGGTGCAGGCTTGCTGAACGCATGGCTCGGCTGGTATCTGCTGCGAGTCGGAAAGCGCACGCACTCGCTCATCCTCGAAGCCGACGGCAAGCACGTGCTCACCGACAGCTACACCAGCTTTGGCGTAGTTGCCGGACTAGGCCTGGTAATGCTGACCCACTGGAAGCCATTCGATCCGCTCGTGGCCATCGCGATCGCCGTGAATATTCTCTGGTCCGGAGGACGTCTGGCTTGGCGCTCCGCGGTTGGATTACTCGACTATTCCGACCCGCAAACCGGAAAGCAAATTCGCGACAAGCTGGACACCATCTGCAGCGAACTCGGCATTCACTATCACGGCGTCCGCTACCGCACTACGGGATACCGCGAGATCATCGAGGTACACCTGCTATTCCCCCACGCCACAGCGGTAGGAGAAGCACATGGCCTGGCGACTGCCCTCGAAGAACGCTTGCCCGTTGCACTAGGCAAGCCCGCCGAGGTCATCACACACCTTGAATCGGTAGAAGATCACGAGCGTGTGCACTCTACGGAACACTACACCGGTCGTCCTGAGTAGATACGCAAGCATATGTGAGTAGGGGAACGGAATGTGTGGGGACCGGCGCCTTCGCCCGTCCAGCCGAGCAGAGCGAGGCGCATGCGAACCACAGAACTGGCCAGGAAGAAACTTCCGCGCCACGTCAATGCTTGCGGAAGCATTGTGCTCTACATCCCATCGTAGTTAGGCCCGCCCCCGCCCTCTGGAGGCACCCAGTCGATGATCTGGTACGGATCCTCAATATCGCAGGTCTTGCAGTGCACGCAGTTCGAGGGATTCAAGCTGATGCGCTTGCCATTGGGCTGGCTCGAATCATCCACCATCTCGTACACATTCGCCGGGCAGAAATTCTGGCAAGGGCTGCCGTACTCCTTCACGCAGCGCTCGTTGCACACATTCGTGTCGTGAATGACAAGATGCGCCGGCTGATCTTCTTCATGCTTCGTGCCCGAATGATAAAGATCGGTAAGCTTGTCGAACGTGACTTTGCCATCGCCCTTTGCTGGACCAAGCATGTGAGCTTCAGCGCCGCCGTCAGCGGGTTGTTCGCTCAACTTCTTCATCCGCTGATACCCAGGTGTCGCCGGATACCGATTGCGCAGCCCGCGTCCGCCGGTGATCATCTGCAACCCCGTGTGGAACATCCCGGCGAACATGCCGTGCTCGAACCCCTGGTGCAGGTTGCGGACTTTCCAGAGTTCCTCCTTGATCCAGCTCGATTCCACTTTCTTCTGGAACTCACCGAGAGAAGCCGCTGACGAATCATCTTTCCTGAGCGCATCGAATGCAGTCTCAGCCGCCAGCATGCCGCTCTTGATCGCGAGATGAATTCCCTTCAGCCGCGCCGAATTGAGAAAGCCTGCGGAGTCGCCGAGGATCATCCATCCATTGCCCGCCACCGGCGGAATCGCCCACCAGCCGCCGTAGGGCATGGCCTTCGCCCCGTAGCGAATCATCTTGCCACCTTCAAGCAGCTTCGTAACGAATGGATGTTTCTTGAACTCCTGCAGCACGTGCTGCGGATCGAGCCGCGGATCTCCGTAGTCGAGCCCGGTCACGAATCCGAGCGATACGATGTTGTCTTTCGAGCCGTAAATCCAGGCGCCGCCGTATTCTTTCGTCGTGAGCGGCCACCCCATGGTGTAGATGACTTCACCCGGCGCCATGCGACCGGCGGGGACTTCCCAAAGCTCTTTCACCCCGACGCCATAAGTCTGCGGATTCGCATCCTTCGCCAGATCGAACTTCTGAATCAGGTCCTTGGTAAGTGATCCGCGCGGGCCCTCGGCGAGAATCACGACTTTCGCCCGCAGATCGTACCCCGGTTCGAAATTCGATTTGGGATGTCCTTCTTTGTCGACGCCCTTGTCGTCGGTGCGAACACCAACCACGCGGTCGCCCTCGAACAAAAGCTCGGAGCCGGCGAACCCGGTGAACACCGTGATCCCGGTTTCTTCGACCTTGCCGCCCAGCCACTTCACGAACTTGTTCAGCGAGATGACATAGTTGCCGTGGTCGCGCAGAAAAGGCGGCGTAATCGGGAACTTGAATTTCGATTTCTTGGTAAAGAAGTAAACCGCTTCCTTCGTGACCTCAGCGTCGAGCGGCGCATCTTTCTTGAAATCCGGCAGCAACTCCGCAATCGCGCGAGGATCGAGCAGGGCCCCCGAGAGACAGTGCTGTCCAACCTCACGCGCCTTCTCCAATACGTAGATGTTTTCTTTGCTGAGCTGTGAATCTGGGTGGGAAGCGTTATGAGTGTCGATCAACTGCGAAAGGCGCAAGGCACAAGCCATCCCAGCCGGCCCGCCGCCGACGATAACTACATCAGCTGGCATCTGCGGCCGCTCAACCCCCTCAATCGGTTTGCGAAAGACGAGCATTTGATTTCCAGGCCGCCAACTTCTTTGCCGCCGATTCACGCGGATAAACGCGGATCGAACAGCGACTTGAATCTCGAATTTAGATCAGCGTTTATCCGCGTTGATCCGCGGAGAGAAAGTTATCCTCCCGCTTTCGCTTTCTTCACTTCCTCGATCAGCGGCGGCACAATGTCAAACAAATTGCCTACAATCGCATAATCAGCAATTTCAAAAATCGGCGCCTCGGAATCCTTGTTCACCGCGATGATGGCACGCGAACCTTTCATCCCCACGATGTGCTGAATCGCGCCACTGATTCCGAGAGCGAGATATAACTTTGGCGCGACCGTCTGTCCTGACGATCCAATCTGGCGATCCATCGGCAACCATCCCGAATCGCAAATCGGACGCGATGCCGCCAGATCTCCACCAAGAGCATCAGCAAGCTGCTTCGCGATCTCAATATTTTTCTGCTCCTTGATGCCTCGCCCAACAGCGACGATCACTTCCGCCTGCGTAAGATCGACCGCCTGCTTGGCCTCTTTGAAGACTTCCTGCGGCTTGTTGCGGATCACTCCATCGGCAATTTCAACGGTCACGGCTTCGACGGGAGCCGCGCTTGCGCCCGCCTCGGCCTTGTCCCCGCGAAACGATCCGTTCTGAAATGTCACGAACCACGGAGCGTCGCTGGTGAAGCTGACATCCGCCGCGAGTTTGCCCTGAAACATCTGACGCGTGAATGCCAGCTTGCCGCTGTCGTGCTTGAATCCAATGCAGTCGCTGATGACGGTGCGTCCCATGGCGGTGGCCAACTTGGGCACAAAGTCGCGCACCTGGTACGTATGCGGCATCAGGACGAGCTTGGGCTTTTTAGAACTGAGGAATTGTTTCAGCGCAGCAGCGAATGCATCCGGAGTGTACGGCTCGAGCTTCGCCGACTCGATCGCGAACACCTTCGCGACTTTCTTTGCCGCAACTTCGGCGGCAATAGACGCGGCTCCGCTGCCCACGACGGCAGCTTCCAGCGTCCATCCGGTCGCAGTGGCAATCGCCTGCCCGGCGGTAATTGTTTCCCACGAAACGCGATTTAGCTTGCCTTCGCGCTGTTCGACGACGACGAGAATCGTATCGGTCATAAAGTCAGCGGCTAGCTCCTGGCTTCTAGCTTCTAGCTAAAAACAATGTGGGGACAGCCGCCTTCGGCTGTCCGCCGAGCGAAGCTCGGCTTCGCGGGCAAGAGTGCCCGCGCCACACTTACAGCACTCTCAACTCGTTCCGCAGTTTATCCACCAACTTCTTCGCAATTTCCGCTGGTGTCCCTTCAATATGCTCCGTCTTCTTCGTTTTCTGCGGAATGTAGAGCTTCTCAATCTTCTGCAGATTTTCTCCTAGCGCCGACTGCACCTCGGCGAGCGACACCTTCCGCAGGGGCTTGTTCTTTGCCTGCTTGATGCCGATCAGCGTGGCGTACCGCAGTTTGTTGATGCCCGACTGAATTGTCAGCACCGCGGGCGTAGGCATATCGACGAACTGGAAATATCCCGCTTCAAGTTCGCGCTTGACGCGAATCCCAGTCTCGTTCTTCTCGATCTGCATGATGATGGTTGCGTGCGGCCAGCCGAGCAATTCCGCCAGAATGACACCGGTCTGCGCGTATCCGTAATCGTCCGACTGCAGCCCGGTGAAGATCAGGTCAAACTGCTCGTCTTTAATCGCCGCGGCAATGGCCTTCGCCGTGTTGAAGGCGTCAAGACCAACGAACTTGTCGTCTTCGAGATGAATCGCACGATCCGCACCCTTGGCCAACGCTTCGCGCAGCACCTGCTGCGCCCGCGCCGGACCGCTCGTGATCACCACAACCTCGCCCTTATGCTTCTCTCGCTGCCGCAGCGCCTCTTCGAGCGCATAGGCGTCCGGCTCGTTGACCTCGTAGGAAACGTCCTCGCGAATCCACGTGCCCGACTCATTGAGCTTCAGGGGCGCATCCTTCTGCGGCACCTGCTTCATGCAAACCAGAATCTTCAAGAGAATTTCTCCCTAAACCAGTGGCGTGCTTCGACCACGGCAAAACTTGTCAGTATAAATGACGCACAAGGTGCCTAGGAAATCCATGAAACGCGAGAATTCGTAGAAACGCTGCAAGCAACGTCTCTACGGTTACCTCTTTGTGATCCTAATCACAGACTCCCACGACTCCCTCCGTCAGCATGGCCGAGAGAGCTTATGCCTGACGACCACTTCTCCGCCATGCGCCAAAGCATCATCGACGGCGCCCCCGAAACGGCGTCCAGCCTGGCGCAGGAAGCCGTAGCTTCCAGCATCCCACCCATCGACGCCATCAATAAGGGATTCATCCCCGGCATGCATGACGTCGGCGAGCAGTTCGCCCACGGACAAATGTTTCTCCCTGACATGATGGCTTCCGCCGAAGCGATGCGCGCCGCCATGGCCGTGCTCGATCCCGAGCTAAAGAAATTAGGCACAGAGCGCCCGAGAGCCGGCATCGTCGTGCTCGGCACGACGAAAGGCGACATCCACGAAATTGGGAAGATTCTCGTCGGGACGATGCTGACCGCGCACGGATTCCAGGTCCACGACCTCGGCGTTGACGTCGCCGCCGAGAAATTCGCCGCCAAAGCGCGCGAACTGAAAGCCGACATCGTCGGCGTCTCCGCGCTGCTAACCACAACAATGCGCAACCAAAAGAGTGTGGTCGAGGCGTTGGAAAAAGAGGCGCTGCGCCCGCAAGTAAAAGTGATGGTCGGAGGCGCACCCGTCACCCGTCGCTGGGCCGACGAAATCGGCGCCGACGGCTACGCCAAAGACGCCAAGAGCGCAGTCACGCTGGCGCACGAGTTGATGCAGCAGAAGTTGCAAACCGTGTCGTAGAGACGTTGCTTGCAACGTCTCTGCCACCAGCGCCACAGGCTCGCGGATTCACCGACACTGTCAGCAGAGACGTAGCAAGCTACGTCTCTACAGGAACTACACATGCGACCCAAACTCGAACTCCTCGACAAGCCGCTGATCGAGCGCATCCTCGATGAGGCCTTCCAACTCATCGAAGACCCCGGCGTGCGCGTCGCCCCCTACGTCGAAGGCCTACTGCGGGCCGCCGGTATCACGGTGAAAGAAGGCGTCGCGCACATCCCCGAAGTCCTTGCCCGCCGCCTGCTCGATCTTGTTCCGCGCGGATTCTGCCTCTATGACCGCCTCGGCAAGCCCGCAGTCCACTACACGGGAGACACGGTTCACTTCGATCCCGGCTCGTCTTGCCTGAACATTCTCGATCCCGAAACGCAGCAGCCCCGCCCGGCGATGTCCGCTGATCTCGTATGTCTGGTTCAGGTCGCCGAGATGCTGCCTCAGTTTGCAGCGCAGTCCACGGCGATGGTCTGCAACGATATCCCGCCAGAAATCGGAGACTGGTACCGCCTGCTTCTCGTTCTCTGGTATTCCGAAAAGCCCGTGGTCACCGGAGCATTCACTGCCTCAAGCTTGCACACCCTGATCGATCTGCTCGCCATTGAAAGCGGGGGCCGCGAGACTCTTCGGCGAATTCCCCGCGCCATCTTCGATGTATGCCCGTCTCCGCCCCTCAACTGGTCGGAATTCGCTTCGCAGAACCTCGTCGATCTCGCCCGCGCTGGAGTCCCCACGGAAATCGTCAGCATGCCGTTGGCTGGCGCAACCGCCCCGGTCACGCTCGTCGGCTCAGTCGTGCAGCACGCCGCCGAGTGCATCAGCGGCATCACCATTCATCAACTCGCGCAGCCCGGTTCTCCCATCGTCTGGGGAGGCGCGCCGGCCATCTTCGACATGCGCACCGGAAAGACTCCCCTGGGCGCCATCGAAACAGCGATGCTCGACCTGGCCTGTTCGCAAGTCGGAGAGTATCTCGGCCTGCCGACGCACGCCTATCTGGTCGCAGGCGATGGTCGTGTCGTTGACGCTCAGGTGGAAATGGAAAGCGGGATGTCGGCCGTGCTGGGAGCGCTAGCCGGCATCAACATGATCTCCGGCGCCGGCATGCTGGATTTCCTCGCGTGCCACAGCATCGAGAAGCTCGTCATCGATGCCGAAGCCATTGCATCCGCCCAGCGTCTGATCGAAGGTATTCAGCCCCGCGGCATTTCCCTGGCCGTCGATATGTTCGCGCAGACAGGCCTGCAAGGCGAGTTCTTAAAGCTAAAAGAAACGCGTACACTCTTCCGCAAAGAGCAGCACTTTCCCTCAGGAGTCATCGACCGCGGACTTCCATCTCCGGATGGAACCACTCCCGACATCCTGCAGCGCGCACGCCACCGCGTCGACGAACTGATCGCCGCGTATGAACGCCATCCCCTGCCGGACGAAGTTGAGCAGGAGTTGATCGCCTTGGTCCAGCGCGAAGCGAGACCGACGGGACTCGAGGGCCTACCCGGGATCCTCACCCCTGAATTCGCCCACGAACTGAGTCTAAAAAAGTAAGGCGGCATCCTCGTTGAAACGCTGGCGCTTGCCCTAAGCGAAGTCGAGTGGGTCCCGGCCGGCTGTGGTCGGGGCGTCTCACCCCCGCAAGCAGTTCAAGACAGTTCTCGGTCCAAGCGAGGGTGGAGGAAATTATGTCGGGGAATTTGTTTCTTGAGAAAGGCCGCGAGTTTGCCGAAGGAGCTTCGAGCCGAGACCGCTACTCCATGATGACGGTGGACTGCCCCGAAATCTCAAACCGTTTTCGGCAGCGCATGTTCTTGCAGGCCATCATGTCGTCTTTCCGCACCATGTAGGAACGGAATTTCGCGAAGCGGGCCCGGTCGCGCTCATCGGCTCGTCCCCCAAGTTGGCGCTTTTTGGTGCGTACCACCCAGGTCACCTCATACTCCGCCGCCTGGTGACAATGCGGGCAATTCAGCGAAGCCGGTTTCTTTTCCTGACGCTCATCAAAAAAATCGCGCTCTTCCATAGTTGTAAGGGCACCATCTCAGCGGCGCTCGGTCAAACATGAATTATTGCACATTTAAGCGAGCCCGTTCCTCCGTGCGCCTCCGTGACCTCTGTGGTTCAGGCCATTCCTGCATCAGCTAGAATTCCAATTGTCTGAGGTACGACGGGGTTCAACGTGGCAAGAAAGAAAAAAATAAAACGCTTCCGCGCAGTGACCGCAGTGAAGGAGCTAGCCCGCGAGCGCGTCGGCGCGCCACCGGCAGGGAAGATTGTCGTGGAGAAAAAGAAGAAACCAGAGAAGCACAAGCCCACGCTGGAGAAGTTGCTAAGGGAGCCGGAGTAACTGAAGCTCCGCCGAACTCCGTTTCAGTTGAATGAAGCAGAAACCGTGACATCCGTGTTCATGGTAACGTTGCACGTGAGTCCACCGTTCCCCGTAACCGTGGTGCAACCCGCCGTCCAGCCGCCGAACGCCTTCCCTGCATTCGGTACCGCTGTAAGGGCTACAGAAGAACTCGCCGCGAACGCGGCTGAACAGGTGGATCCGCAGTTGATGCCCGTCGGAGAACTGGTAATCACGCCATCAGCAGTTCCAGCAGTTACGTTCACGGAAAGATTGTGCGTTGCGGTACCCTGGGGACAGCCTTCACTCGCAGGACCCTCTACGGTAACGGTCATGAAACCCACCACGACATTGCCGCTCTTGTTTCCGCTGGTGAAATAGCTCGCGGAAATGTTCGCGACACCGCACGCAACCCCGTCCGTTAATTGGCCAGTACTGCTCACATCGGCGACGACCGTGTTATCCGATGCCCAAGTGACCTTACTCGTAATATCTTTGTTTTCCTGCGGATGGATGTACGAGCCGTAGGCGGTCAGGGGAATGGGAGTCTGTTGCACGCCCGGAGGGGCGGCGGAAAAGTACGTAAACGTCGCCGGCGAAATGGTGATTCCCTGCAACTGCTGGTCACGCGCGCAACTCGACAAACCCAACAGGCTGCAAGCTGCTATCACAAGGACCGTAACGCCGAACCACTTCCGGATCATGCTAGCTCCTGGGACCGGGCGCCGGGACGCGCACTGCGGCTGGAATGGGGCCAATGTAGTCAAAGGCCGCGTAAAATGCAATAGCCCGCGAGGTCCGCTGGAACCGAATAAGAAGGCAAGTCCTTCCTTCGTTTACCTTCGTGCCCTTTGTGGTTAAAGATTTTGGCGGCTCACCGTACCGCTTCCGCCACGCACTTCACAAACTCTCGCACATCAGCTTCGGTCGTATCGAACGAGCACATCCACCGCACGATGCCGTCCTCCTCGATCCACGGATAGAAGAAGTATTTCTCCTTGATCTTCTCAATCGCGTGTTTCGGGATCTGCGCGAACACGCCGTTGCACTCCACCTTCCAGACGATGCGCACCTGAGGAATCTTTCGTATCTCGGATTCGAGCACCCGCGCCATGCGGTTGGCATGTTCGGCGCTACGTTTCCACAGATCATTCGTTAGCAGCGCCTCAAACTGCGCAGCGATGAATCGCATCTTCGACGCCAACTGCATCCCCTGCTTGCGCAAATAGAGGAAGTCAGCGCTGAGAGCGCGGTTGAAGAACACCACCGCCTCCCCGCCCATGATGCCGTTCTTCGTGCCGCCAAACGAAAGCACATCCACCCCCAGATCGCGCGTAGCTTGCCGCAGCGTTTGCCCGAGGCTCACCGCCGCGTTTGCGATGCGGGCTCCGTCCATGTGCAGGAACATTCCGCGCTCGTGCGCGAATCTCCCCAGAGCCTGAATCTCTTCGGGTTGGTACACCGTGCCCATCTCCGATGCCTGCGTAATCGAGATGACGCGAGTCTGTACGTGATGCTGATCCCCAATCCCGTGATACGCATGCCGGACGGAGTCGAGCGTGATCCTCCCATCCTGATGCGGCAGCGGAATCAGCTTGCATCCGGTATGTTTCTCCGGAGCTCCACACTCATCGGTATAGATGTGTGCGTAGTCGCTGCATAGCACCGCATGGTAAGAACGGTTCAACGCCTGCAGCCCCAGCACATTCGCCCCAGTGCCATTGAATGTGAAGAACACATCGATGCCATCGCCAAAATGCTCCTGGAACTTCGCAATCGCTGACTGCGTGTACGGATCGTCTCCGTAGGCCACCACGTGCCCCTGGTTCGCGCGCGCGATTGCTTCCAGAACTTCCGGATGAACTCCGGCATTGTTGTCGCTGGCGAACCCTCGAGTGATTTTTGCAGATGTCATAGCGAATCAATGTAGCAGACGGCTTAAAGCCTTCACCACAGGGGACACAGAGGATCACAGAGGGCTTCCTGCGTGGCTCTCTGTGTCCTCTGTGGTGATGTTTTGACGTTGCACCGCTCACGGATCCATTACAATGCCCCTTCCCCGAGGTTCTTAGCCGATGCGCCAGTTCGTCCGTCGCCTGTTTCCAGTCCTGGCTCTTTCGCTGCTGGTCCGCGCCCAGACTCCCGAGCAGAAGACCGCTCGCTATTTCGACTCCATTCGCAACCAACCGTCGTTGCTGCTGGCGTTCTTGCATGACATGCCGAAAGGCGGAGACCTCCACAACCATCTCGATGGCGCTTTGTACGCCGAGGATCTCATCGATTTCGCCGCCTCCGACAACTACTGCGTCGATCGCACGACATCCCGCCTGCTTGCCCCGCCTTGCGACGACTGCGAGCACTACACACCCAAGCCCGCCATCCGTTGCGCGTACGACGACCACATTCTCTACAACCAGATCATCGATGCCTGGTCGATGCGCAACTGGCGCGCCGGGGAGGAATCGGGCCACGACCACTTCTTTGCCACATTCGACAAGTTCGGTCTGACTTCCCACAATCATGTGCCTGAAGCCATCGCCAGCATCATCAACCGCGCCGCCAGAGAGCATGTGCAGTACATCGAGTTCATGCACACCGGCGACGGCCGCGCCGCAGCGCAACTCGGTTTGAAACTGGGATGGAACGATGATTTCGGAAGAATGCGCGAGAAGCTTTTGTCAGGAGGATTGAAGGAGATCGCCGCCGCGACCGGCAAGAGTCTCGCCGACGATGAAGCGAAAGCACGCACGGAACTGAAATGTGGATCCCCGGAAGCCGAGCCTGGATGCGACGTCACCGTCCGCTATCTCTACCAGGTCCTGCGCGGACTTCCCCCCGAAGCCGTGTTCTCTCAGATCGTTCTAGGCTTCGAACTGGCCTCCTCCGATCCTCACTTCGTCGGCCTGAACCTGGTGATGCCGGAGGACTGGTACGTTCCCATCCATGACTTCAACCAGCACATGGCCATGCTGGATTATCTGCACGGCATCTATCCGAAAATTCACATCACGCTGCACGCAGGCGAAATCGCCATGGGCCTGGTGAAGCCCGAGGATCTTTCGTTCCACATCCGCGCCTCGGTTGAGCGCGGCCACGCCGAACGCATCGGCCACGGTGTCGACATCATGCTCGAGAAAGATCCTGTTGGGTTAATGAAGGAAATGGCCGATCGAAATGTTCTCGTCGAAATTAACCTGACCTCGAACGATCAAATCCTCGGCATCAGCGGCGACGAACATCCCCTTCCGATTTACATGAAGTACGGCGTTCCCGTCGCAATTTCAACAGACGATGAAGGCGTAGCCCGCTCTGACATGACGCACGAATACCTGCGCGCCGCCGAGTCCTATCATCTGCCCTATACTGTGTTGAAGCGCATGACGCGTCAAAGTGTCGAGCACAGCTTTCTCCCGGGACAAAGCCTCTGGGCCGAGACGAAAATTTCGTTCCGCCCAGCTGCCGCCTGCGCGGCTGACAAAGCCGGCACCGGGAAACCGTCTGCCGGATGCGCAAAGTTCCTCGTGGCAAACGAACGCGCTCGGGAGCAATGGAAGTTAGAAGCCGCATTTGCGCAGTTCGAGAAGAAATTCTAAGCAATATGACCGAAACTGGTGCTGGACGAAGAATCCGCTGCCTGTCGATGTTTCGCCGACTAGTTAAAAACTTGGGCCTGCTGTTGGCTCTCTTATCGTCAACACCGTCGGCCCGCGCGCAATACGAAATCCCGGACGAAATCTTCCGGAGGACGCTTCTCATCCGCCACGGTGACCAGCAAGCGACAGCGTTCAAGTTTGATCAGGGCGGCCGGATCTACCTGATCACAACCAGACATTTTGGGAAGAGTCTGCCACCGGGTAAGGGCAGTCTCCAGGTTTGGCACAAACCAGACGTGGAATGAGCTTCGAACATTGCGAACGCTTTTTCCATCTTCCAAAGAAGTGGATCTCGCCATACTTGAGACCGAGGAGCAAAACGCGAAGCCCTACTCTGTGGTGAAGAGTGCGGAAGTGTTAACTACCGGACAACAGGTCTGGTTCATGGGGTGGATCAGCGCAATACGAGGGCCAAAGATGCCCGCAGATATTCCCCGAACATTGCCGGAAATTCCGAATGATGTAGGAATTGGCACAATATCGGCGATCGATCCAACTCAGCCGGACTTGTTCGAAATCCATTTTCGTGGGTGGTATACCTCTCGTATCGCGGGGGGGCCAATCATATACTGGAGTACCACCCACAGAGACTACGAACTCCTGGGTGTCATCGCGAGAAGTGCACACGATGGTGTAAACGTTTCGACCGACGGGAAAGCCGGTGAGGAACAGGTGAGGCAGGGCATCTTAAGGGGATACGGTATTGACCTTGTGAGCGAGACGATCGGCCAAAGTTCTCATTCGTGACTCAAGAATTGAATCTAGCGCAGCGTCGGTTGGCCGTAATTAGACCCATGCCCCCTCGAGACAGAATCACCACATCGTAGACATGCCGCGCAAACGCACCCTGATCCCGTCTCCACTTGCCTGGACCACCCTGAACCTCCCGGTCCCGCACCCGCCGCTCCCCGTCGTGGCCGAGCGCGGAGGCACGCAACTCCGCACGCCTCTCCCCGTCGCTATTGTCGACACGCGCGAGCAAAATCCGCTCTCGTTCCGTCGCTTCCGCGGATGGTTCGCCAAGATCGAATACCGCGCCTTGCCCCTCGGGGATTATTCCGTCACAGGAATGGAAGACGCCTGCGTCGTTGAACGCAAAGATCTTGCCGACCTGATCTGCTCCTTCACGACAAACCGCGCGGTTTTCGTCAACCGGCTCCGCCGCATGGCCGAGCGCCCGCACAGCCTGCTCGTGGTGACTTCGTCATTGTCAGAGATTAAGTCCGAGTATCCCTACCGCGCCGCCAATCCCAACCGCATCACGCAGTCGCTGATCGCTGTGCTCACCGGGCTACGCCTCCCGTTTGTCTGCACCGACACCCACGAACTCGGCGAGGAGATCGTCGCCTCCTACCTCTACCAGACGTTTCTGTATGATTGGCTGGACCGCAACGGCTACGGCCGCCATCTAGCGGACGGCGATTTGTGAGAACTCTCGTAGAGACGTAGCTTGCTACGTCTCTGCCGAAAGCGCTTCTGAACCTAAGTTCGGAGAAGCTGCGGACAGAAACGTTGCAAGCAACGTCTCTACGGATCGCGAAGACTCGAACACATTCTCATCCATGACCGACGAATTCACCCAAGCCGACTCCGCCGCGCAATTAATCCTGAAACGCACCCCACTCCGCCCCAGGATCGGCCTCGTCCTCGGCTCCGGCCTCGGTGCCTTCGCCGACTCGCTCTCCGACGCCACCCGCGTCCCCTACTCCGAAATTCCTTCGTTTCCGCAATCCACCGCCATCGGCCACGCCGGCCGCCTAGTGATCGGCAAAGCCGATGAAGTCGCGGTCGCCGCCATGCAGGGCCGCGTCCACCTGTACGAGGGATACTCCGCGCAGCAAGTCGCATTCCCGATCCGCGTCTTCGCCGGCATGGGGATCAAGGCCGTGATCTTGACCAACGCCGCCGGAGGCATCAATCTCGGCTTCTCGCAAGGCGCGCTGGTGCTCATTCGCGATCACATCAACTTGCAGGGAACCAATCCTCTGGTAGGCAACAACGACGACCGCTTCGGTGTCCGCTTCCCCGACATGACGCACGCTTATCGCAAAGAATATCGCCAGGCGGCCCATGAAGAAGCCAGCAAGCTCGGAGTCACTTTGCACGAAGGCGTCTATGCCGCACTTCTGGGACCCAGTTATGAGACGCCCGCGGAGATCGAATATCTCCGCCGCATCGGCGCCGATCTGGTAGGAATGTCCACGGCAGCGGAAGTAATCGCCGCCCGTCACATGGCAATCAATGTTCTGGCAATTTCCTGCGTCACCAACATGGCCGCAGGAATCCTGGACCAGCCGCTTTCCCACGCAGAGGTGATGGAAACTGGCGAGCGAGTGAAGTCGACGTTCGAGTCACTCCTCAAAGCAGTCTTGCCGCGAATCGCACGCGAAGTCGGCGCCTAATCGTCTCATGTGGCGACGGCCGCCTTGGCCGTCCCGCAAAGGCGAAGCCGAGCGGCCCCTTGGATAATCCCTGATGCAAAATTCGCTGCACTCACCGCCCCGCCCGCGGAATCACCAGTGCCGCAGGCGGCCTAATCCCATACGTCTCAGCAAAGCTCCTCTGATTCAGCGCCAGCCCCAGATGCCCGCGCGAATCGACGTATAGTAACGGATCTCCCACCGGAACATCGCTGAACGTCTTCACGAATTTCATCTTCAATTCCTTGTCGCCGACCTTCACTGGAACTTCCTGCCCATGCGTGTAGCCGAGCTTCAGAAAATCACCCCCATCCACGTTGGTCACAAGATTTCCGAATGGTCCATCCGTAGCAATCACAGAAGCCTTCAATCCGTGATCATCGATCGTCGCGACTCTCAGATCAAGCCGCACCAGATTCCTTACCGGCACCTCCGGTCCAACCTTGCTCCAGTCGTCGCCGCGCGCCAGGTGGGCTCCGACTGGCGAAAAAATGTCGCGCCCATGAAACGTCGACGACAGCTTGCTGCCGATCATCCACTCGGTGTTGGTGATTTCCCGAACCGCGTCAATCCCGTCGCGCTGGTCGACCAGCGTGATCACGCCATTGTCCGGCAATACAAAGTACTGGCCCTTCTTCGAATGGGCAACGATCGCCTTCCGTGAGCTCCCCACTCCTGGGTCGACCACCACGACAAAGACAGTCCCCCTGGGATAGTACGGAGTAGCTCCAAAGAGGTAACGAGCTCCATCAAACACCGAAAATGGCGTGACCTGATGCGTGAGGTCCACGATGCGTACGTCTGGCATGATTCCGTACATCACCCCGCGGCAGATCGCAACAGAATCGTCGAGCACTCCGAAATCCGTCATGAATACAATGGTCGGCGGATACTTCTGTGCCGCGTCGTTCCCAGCCCACGCTCCAGAGGGCAGAATCGTCAGCATCAAAATCACGAGCGCGACAGAAATTGTATGACGGACGTCGAATTGCCCACGACGGGCTGAAGATGAAATCATCGACCGCTCCCTTCTATTCCAGCAATGATTGACACCGAGGGGTTCTGGATTCCCCCCGGCCGACGAACAATGCCCACAGTCATTCACGTTCAGAGGGTTCGATTCTAAACAAACTTTTACAACGCAGGGTAGCGGATGAGCCACCTCGGCAGCCGCGCCCCCAGTTATAATCCTGCTGGAGCACACTCCGCTGCTCGATCTCTATGTGGAGGCCTCATGCCGCAAGCCATTCCCGAAAAATACAAGGATCTTTTCCAGAAACGGGCCTTTGCCAACCTCGCCACCCTCATGCCCGACGGCCGGCCGCAGGTCACTCCGGTCTGGGTCGACTTCGATGGTGAGCATGTCATCTTCAACTCGGCCCGTGGCCGCCAGAAGGATAAGAACGTCCGCCGCGATCCGCGTGTCGCCCTCGCTGTCGTCGATCCTGATAATCCTTATCGTTATCTGGAAATCCGCGGCCGCGTCACAGAAATCACCGAAGATGGCGCCGACGACAGCATCAACAAGCTCGCCAAGAAGTACCTTGGCGTCGATAAGTATCCTTATGGCCAACCCGGCGAAGTCCGCGTCCTCTACAAGATCAAACCCGAACACACCACGGTAATGGGATAACAGCTGAAGTCAGCAAGAACCATGTAGGGCAGCCGCCTCGGCTGTCCAGCGGCCCGACAGTATCGGGCCTCGGTTAGCCAGGCGGCCGTATCTGTTCCGTCGCACGCAGTGCCGAGAAAAAGAAGGGGCACTAGCCCCGTGTGAGGCTCTATCCGCTGCTACAACCTCTGCTTCCTGGGCTATGGAAACGTCAACCGGACTTTAGTCCGCTTGCTCGCAGACCGCTCCGCCTACTTCCGCAGTCACTACAACGTCGCCTTCCGAGTCACCGGCATCGCCTCCCGCCGCTTAGGATGGATCGCCGATCCAACCGGCATCGATACCGAAAAGTGTGGCGCGGGCTCTCCTGCCCGCGAAATCTCACCAGGAAGCGTTGACCTCTGGCTAAAGAAAGCCCAAGCCGACGTCCTCTTCGAAGCCACCTCCCTCAACGTCGAGAACGGCCAGCCCGCGGTCGACCATATCCGCGCCGCCCTCAATCACCGAGCCCACGCAATCACCGCGAACAAAGGTCCCATCGTCCACGCTTACAGCGAACTCCGCGACCTAGCCGCAGCTAAAGGCAAGCACTTCCTCTTCGAGTCAACTGTAATGGACGGCGTCCCCATCTTCTCTTTGTTCGAACAACTCCCCGCCATTCATCTGCAAGGCTTCCATGGAATCCTGAACTCCACTACAAACGTGATCCTTAGCCAGATGGAACAAGGCCTGAGTTTCGATGAAGCGTTGAAGAAGGCGCAGGAACTCGGCGTCGCCGAAACCGATGCCACTTACGACATCGACGGCTGGGACGCCGCCGTAAAAACCGCTGCCCTGATCACGGTTTTGATGGATGCGCCCATCCGCCTCGATCAGATCGCACGCGAAGGCATCCGCGAGCTGACCCCGCAAGCCGTCCGAAACGCGAAGCGCGATGGATGGCCCTTTAAACTCATCTGCCGCGCCCGCCGCACCGAAAACGGCGTCGAGGCAAGCGTGAAACCAGAAAAGATTTTGAGCACGCAACCGATGGCAAAGATCGCGAACACGTCTTCCTACGTCTATTTCGAAACCGACATCTTCCCCGGCCTCGCCATCACCGAAGAAAATCCTGGCCTCTACGCGACCGCCTATGGCCTACTGGCGGACTTCGTAAGGGCAGTCAAAGACTAGAACGCGTGAAACGGGAAGGTAAGCAACCGGTGGCTGATGTAAACGCCGATAACTGATATGAGGCTTACGGTACCGTGTTCAGCGCATGAAATTGAAGGGCTTCAGCTCCGGACTCACTCATGGCCCTGATACTTTCACCGGCGATCCTGCTGCACTGTACACAACTTCGCCATCAATCAACGTCATCAGGCACTTCATGTCCTTGATCTGGTCCGTCGGAACCGCGTAAAGGTCGCGATCCCAGATCGCGATATCGGCTCTCTTCCCGACTTCAAGCGACCCGATCTTCGTTTCCAGAAACATCTGCCGCGAGCCCCACGCAGTGTAGCTGCGCAGAGCCGTATGGATGTCGACCGCTTCCGCCATACCAAACGGGTTCATCCCGTAGGTGCCCTTCGCGGTTTGGCGCGCCACCGCAGCCCAAAGCCCATATCGGGCGGCAAGGGGCGTCACAGAATAGTCCGACCCTCCAGACCAGAGAATCCCGCGTTCATACAGCGTCTTGAACGGTTCCAGATTCTGTCCGCGCTTCGGACCATAATTGCCCGCGTAAATGTCGCCAATCCACCATAGAAACTCGGCCTGCATTTCGGGATAGCCGGCGTCGTACTGCTTTTGCAGGTTCGCAATCACTTCGAGGGAATGTGGAGTGGGCAGATTGGCATGGATGATACTGTGCCGCAGGCCGGGCTTCGGTTGCTCCTTTTCGACGAGCGCATATGTGTCCACTACCCAATCCATCGCCCGGTCCCCGACCGCATGCGTTCCAACAGGCACTCCGTTTGTATGAAAGAGGCGAACCATCTCCTGATAGACCGCAGGATCAATTTGCGGATAGCCGCGATTCGCTGTACCCGAACTTGTCACGTCCGCAGTCGTGGCGTTCCGCAACCAGTCGTCGTAGACCCAGCCCGTGCGGGCGCCACCGGATCCGTCCATGAACATCTTCACCCCACATGAAAGCAGGCGATCATCGCCCAGAGTGGCGGGCAGACGAGGCACCGAGTTGATCTCGGCCAGCGCCTTGCGTGCCGACTCCAGCGTCGAGCCGGCGTGCCATAAGACGCAAATACGTTCCTTCAGTCGCCTTTCGTTGAGAAGAGACTTGTAAGCGTCCCACTGAAGCTGCTCGATTCCTGGATCCTTAACGGCAGTCATGCCTTCGCTGTGCAGCACATCTTGAATTTGGAGAATCCCCTTCCGCATTTGCTCCAGCGTGATTGGCGGGATCAGGCCCGCCACCGGTTCCATCGCCGACTCTTCCTTGAGCACGCCGGTCGGATTGCCGTGGGCATCGCGGTCGATCGTTCCGGCCACCGGATCGGCTGTCGCCGAACCGATATGCGCCATCTTGAGCGCGACCGAATTTGCGACCCCATAATGACCAGTTGTGTGCACAAGCCAGACCGGATTATTCGGCGAAACGGTATCGAGATCGGCAGCCGTCACGTAGCGGTGTTCAGCGAGCTTACCCTCATCCCAACCGGAGCCGGTTATCCATTCGCCGGGCTTCACGCTCGCGACCTTGGACTTCACCCGAGCCACGATTTCTGCCACCGAACCAGCGTCGGAGAGTTGGACGCCATAGAGTTCTCTGACACCGCCTTCAGCGATATGCGCGTGCGTATCGATGAGCCCGGGTGTGGCCGTGTGGCCTTGAAGGTCGATGATGTGTACGCCCGGAGCGGTGCCGACAAATGCAAGCATCTCAGCATCGCTGCCGATTTTCACAATCACACCGTGCCTGATGGCAATGGCCTGTGCCACCGAGTCCTTGGCATCGACGGTCAGAATGTGGCCATGAATCAGAACAAGATCCGCCGCGGATTCCTGTGCGGTCAGGAGTCGAGCCGACAAAGCAATTAACGCCAAGATGCGTGTGAATCTGAGTCTGGTTTTGGAAGACATCATCCCGTTCTCCAGCGCTGGAGTTGACACCAAATCCGCGTAGAAGCATGTTCGCACGGAAACAGGCACGGCTATAAACAGTGGCCCACTTTCTTGAGGGAAAGGTTGGCGAGGGTGTCGGCCGGAGAAGCTTCAGTTTGGTCCTCGGGATGAGCAAATTCCATCGAGGCGTAAGCTGTCCAGTAATCGCAAACCATCCCATCCCCCGGTTCGCGGCCCAAATCAACAATGATCTCGCGTTGAGTCTGCCGGTAGAGAATCTTTCCCGATTCCAGGTATTTCGTAACCTCCGAACGCGGCATTCCGATTCGAAGAGCGCGCTGATACTGTCGCACCTGCGCCCGGTAGCCGACGTCCAGTTCCGCCCGGACCCGCGCGGCAGCCGCTTCCCTTCGTTTGATTTTTTGATAGGTGTATCCAGCGAAGAGCAGAACTCCAGACACCAATACGGCAAGAACAAACAGGACGACTTTGGTGGTGCGAGCCACGCCGCATGATGTCACGCGAGTTCAGAATTCGCAATAAACGGACTCGTGGTAAAAATATTCAGACCACAATGTCCACCATAACAACTACCGCGCCCGCCCTCGACGTTGCTTATGTCCGCTCTCAGTTCCCGTCTCTCGTGCAGACGGTCAACGGCCACCCCGCCGCCTTCCTCGACGGCCCCGGAGGAACGCAGGTCCCGCAGCGCGTGATCGAGGCTATCTCCGCCTACCTCAGTCACGACAACGCCAACACCGGCGGAGCCTACTCCACCAGTCGCAACACCGACGTCATGATCGCGCGCGCGCGTGTAGCCATGGCCGACTTCCTCTATTGCGGCGCCGACGAAGTTGTCTTCGGTCCCAACATGACAAGCCTGACTTTTGCGATCTCCCGCGCAATCGGCCGCGAACTCAAGTCCGGCGATGAAATCCTCGTCACGCGGCTAGATCACGACGCCAACGTGTCTCCCTGGCTCGCGATTGCGGAAGACCGCGGCGTCACCGTCCGCTGGGCCGAGATCCACGACGAGGATTGCACGCTCGATATGTCTGACCTCGCCTCAAAGATCAACAAGAACACGAAGGTGGTCGCGGTGGGTTATGCCTCGAATGCGGTCGGCACCATCAATCCCGTCCGAGTGATTACGAAACTTGCGCACGCCGTCGGCGCGCTCTGCTACATCGACGCCGTCCACTACGGCCCTCACGGATTGATCGATGTCGCTGCGCTTGATTGCGATTTCCTTGCCTGCTCCACCTACAAGTTCTTCGGCCCGCACATGGGCGTGCTCTATGGCAAGCGTGAGCATCTCAAGCGATTTCGTCCCTATAAGGTCCGCCCGAACACCAATGCAATTCCAAACTGCTGGGAATGGGGCACGCTGAACCATGAATGCATCGCCGGAATCGAGGCTTGCGTGGACTACATTGCCGATCTAGGCCGCCGAACCGCGGAGTGTGGGGGCGGCCGCCTCAGCCGTCGGTCAAGTGAAGCTCGACAGGTTTCATCCGCCCGCCGAGCAGCCATCGAAGGCGCGTATGCCGCCATCCACGAGCACGAGCGCACGCTGCTGGAAAAAATGATGAACGGCCTGAAGGCAATCCCTTCCCTGAAGATCTACGGCATCACCGACCCCGCCCGCTTTAGCGATCGCTGTACCACGTTCGCCGTCCGCATCGAAGGTCATACCCCGTTGGAACTCGCCACGAAGCTGGGAGACCGCGGATTCTTCACCTGGGACGGCAACTACTACGCGTTGAATCTCACCGAGCATCTCGACGTAGAAAGATCCGGCGGCTTCCTCCGCATCGGCCTGGTGCACTACAACACTGCAGACGAAGTCGACCGCCTCCTAGCTGCCCTTCACGAAATCGTGGGAGGTAGATCGTAGCGCCGCCGTCCTCGGCGGCTGTGGTGGCGGCGTCTCGCCGCCATCCGCTGCGTCCAAAAACTGCGCACTACATTTCGACGCCGATTCCGATTAAATAAGGATCGTCCTCAGTCGCCCCACCGCTCTCTAATATCTGTGCAGTAAGGAGTTGTCATGACCCGTATTGGCGTACTAGTCCTCTTCCCGCCTCTGGTCGCAATCGCGCAGCAAACCGCCGAAAGCGGTGACAAGAGCATGATCCTCGCCCTCGAAAGCGCATGGAACCAGGCTGAGATCCATCACGACACCAACGCAGCCGCCGCACTCATGGCCGACACTTTCATCAGCGTCGATCATCACGGAACGTTGCTAAACAAGGCGCAATACCTGGCCGGGATTAAAGACCCTTCCTTCCGTCCCCAGGAAATCTCCAATAGCGAAACCAGCGTTTACATCTATGGAGACACAGCAATCGTTTCGAGCGCCTATCGCACAAAGGGCACGGACGGTGGAAAGCCCTTCCAACACCACGGCCGCTTCACCGATACCTGGATTCGGAGAAATGGAAAGTGGCAGTGCGTCGCCGATCACGAAACGTTGATCAACTGACTTCCGGCGAGCATTCGGCCCAGAAATACCTTCTGGAGATAGTCGCCAGGATCACAGCTTCCCCAAAATCGTCTTTCCAATTTGTGATCCCCTCATGCGGGCGTCGGGAACAAACATCGTTGACATCGTGATGACCGCGTCCCCCTTCTGCAAATAGAATGCGTGGCCAAACGCTCCAATCATCGCGTGATCTCCGACTCCTGCAACTTCCTCAAAGCCGGGAACCGCCGCTTCCGTCACCCGCATCCCGGCCCAGGCGTCTGCGCTCACCCCGCGCTCCACGGTGAACGAAAAGACCCGGCCATCCGCCGGCGGTTGGGTCATTCCCAGCGTCTTGACGATCCCTTCCAGATCATTCGCGTTCTTCATCAATGCAGGAAGATTGTCAGGCTTCGGTCCCGGCCGTCGGTTCACTTCGTCGGTCTGTTTCTTGGCTTGCGCCATCGCCATCCGCTGCAACTGACTGACAGATTGCGCGTCGGTGTAATACGCGCAGCCGGGTTGATTGTCGTCGACGATCTCCGCGCTCTTCTCGATCTTCACTCCGAGGATTTTTTGCAATTCCGCCGTTGACAGCATTCGGCAGCTATCTCCGGAAGCCACCACCTTCACGTTATCGCTCGATCCGCCGCTGATCGCCGACGCATAGTTCGAGACCTTATGTTTCACCCAATACGCACCGTAAATGGCCGCACCCGCCACAATCATGAACAGCAACAGAAAGATTCCGCCCACCCACAGCAGGACCTTACCGATTCCGGAGCCCTTCGGCGTCGCGCTGACTGGCGCTTGCACCGGCTGATAGCCTAGGGCCGGCATGGGCGAGACGGGCTGCAATAGAGTGCTCGGCACAACTACCGGCTGATATCCTGCGGGAGATTGCGCTGGAGTCGAGGCCGGCGTTGCCTGCACCGGACTTCCTGGAGGAACCGCTCGGGCTCCGCAGTTATTACAAAACGGTCCGGTCAAAGGCGTGCCACAACTCACGCAAAACCCCGGCATACACCCCTCCCCATCGGTTCCAGGTTAATTTCGAATCGTCCCACACAACGAACTCGCCTGCATCCCCGGACCCAAAAAGCCGCACAATTGTACCCCCGAATTCCGGGCCGGAGTACTCCATAAGACACGTCAGCCCGGGACGCGTCCCGGGCTGATCAAGTGCTTAAAACGAAGATCGATGTGGCGGCTTACGGCCAGCGCTTTGCCGTATCTTCCCATCCCGCCGCACGCACAGGCTGCGGCGCCGGAATCGATGGACTCGATGGAACTGGAATCCGCGAAGTCGACTGTGGCCCGTTTACCGCGGTCGCCAAAGCCGGCTTTCCCATCTCAGACATACTTTCCTTTTCCTCCGATAGCAAGGGAGCCACCAGCCGCAGTGCCTCCACTTCTTTCTCCAAACGAGTCAGTTCCATCTCTTTCTGTCGTAATACCTCGTACACGTTTTTCATGGTCATAGCACCCGCACTGTGGTCGATGGTTTCGAACCTTCCACCCGAACTCTAGCAGAGTTGCCTGTATTGTCAAGGGTTTCGGCAGCGGTGTAGTACCTTCTGCTCGAGGTCTGACGAGTGGAAGATTGCCTAGCGGAGTAGCAGGAATGCGGCCGCTGCAGCGCCAATCACCAGCAGCGCCAGAACAATGTATTTGTTCGCTGAGAACCACGACCGCGAAGGTTCAAGCCCAGCGCTCAGAATGAGTTGCGGAGTCTCGGCAGGCCCTGCAACTTCGCCGATTGTGGTTGGAGCGGCTATCGTCGTCTCAGCAGGCTCAACCAAGAACGGACCCGGCTCCGGTGGGACCATCGCCACTTTGGGCGAAGCATCGGCAGCTCGTTGAGTCGGCACGTCAATAGCTTTAGCCATCGATACCGCGGCTGCCGAGAACGCTCCCCCGGCGGACTTCGAGGCCTGAGCTGTGGTAATTCCAGCGGGCAGCTTCCGGGTCGGAGCTTGCAGCCGCAATTGTCCCCGCCACTTCTTCTCTTCGCACTCTACACAGAGTACCCGCCCTGCCGAAATCGGGAACCCGCAAGCCTCGCACTTCCGGAGCCCTCGCAGCACCGGAGGCACGTGGCTCTGGTCCGCGTCGCTGGCCTTCGTCAGTTCGCCCTCACCCGCAGCCGACCAGAACAAAAGCTTCTTCGTCCGACCTTGATTCGCTGAGGCATGACTAGCTGTAGCTACTTGGGCATTGGTCTGAACCGGCGATGTCTGCGCCTGTGTCTCCGGCAGAATCACCTGCGGAGGCTCCGCCAGATGTGGAACGGCTTCGACTAAAGGGGATTCCAGCGCTGCCGCTGCGGCCAGTTCAGGAGCCTGATCTTCCTGATGGGGTCTGACCTCGTCCACGACGAGATCGCTCAAGAACTGACCTTCGAAAACTTCCGGATGCACCGCTTCCGCCACCGAACTCTCGCGCTCACTCAATTGCTGCGGCAGGATTTCGACAGCATGCGCCAGCCGAACCGCCGTTTCGACCATCTCGCTCAGCCGCTGCACCGCCGAGAGGTCGCGCTCCCCGAAGGCATTCGCTTTCCCCGAAAAAAGTTCGAAGACACCTAGAACCGTATCGTCGTTCACGACCGGCATGACCAGCACCGATGCAATTCCCATCTGCCGGCACACCTCGCGATTCACGCGCGCGTCGCGCTCCGCGTCGTCGCAACGCAGAAGCTGGCGTGTACGCACACTCTCGCCGGAGAGCCCGAACTCGGTGGAGAGCAGGGCGCCTAATTCCGGCGCATTCGTCCCCGAACTAGCGCGGCACAACATGTCGTGGCGTCCATCACGCCGCAGGGCAATCGCGGCTCCGCTCGCGCCCGTGATGTATTGCGCGCGGTCGGCGAGCAACTGAAGCGCGGCGTCGAGATCGCTTTGCGCCATCTCGGCCAGTGAACGTCCTCCATCTTCGCCCGGAAAACGCACCGACGCCGCCATGGCGGCCTGCGCCGCCAGTGCTGCCGACACTCCCTGCCGACGACTTGGACTGTTCTCTTCCAAGAATGCTCCCCGGCGGACCAAAGTCCGCCCGTCAATCTTCTTTATCAATTGTAGGGATACTTACTCTGGAGTCTCGCTCGCAGGAACTACCGTGTCAAGATTTCTTCTGGGCAGAGGTATTAAGCCAAAAGTGTCAAGCGAAGCCCTCAGAGCCCAAGATTCGGCATTCAGTCCCTCAATAGCAGAGGGCCCGGCCTGTGGTCGGGGCAAAGCGGGAAGGAACTTGTGTCGGTCGGGCCATTTCTGCATCCTGAGACGGAGCAACAGGCAACGGAAGTAGGCCGTTCAGGCAGTGGTGTGTGGTTAGAACACCGATCAATAGCGTGGTCCCAAGTTCCGTGCGCAGAACAGTGGTTAACAGTTAGGCCCGCCCAACTGATTCCGTTTGGAAGAGTATCTTCGATGGCGCAGCTTGGCCGTTGCTTGCAGCTCAGAAAGCGAGCAACCAGTGAAAAAGACACGGAGCGGTAATTTGCAGCCGCGGGACGCGAAGCCCAAGCGGCGGAGACGAAACAAAGGGATGTGTTTGGAAGATCGGCCGGTGTTAGAGCCGAATGCAGCCGGAATCGACGTTGGTGCACGCGAAATGTTTGTGGCTGTACCTCCAGGGCGGGACGAGAATCCCGTGCGGGTGTTTGCCACCTTCACTGAAGATCTGGAGCGCTTAACCGATTGGCTCGAGCAGTGTGGGGTAACCACGGTGGCTCTGGAATCCACCGGGGTGTATTGGATTCCACTGTTCGAGATTCTCGAACAACGAGGCATCCGTCCCTGTTTGGTGAATGCCCGCCATATGAAGAACGTACCCGGACGGCGCACCGACTGGCACGAGTGCCAATGGTTACAGTTCCTGCACTCGGTGGGATTACTGCGACCTGCATTTCGGCCTGGGCAGGACGTCTGCGCTGTGCGGACCCTACTGCGGCACCGGAACGAATTGGTCGCAGCGGCCAGCCAACACGTGCAGCACATGCACAAGGCGCTGACCCAAATGAACCTGCAAATCCATCATGTCATCAGTGACATTACCGGCTTGACGGGCCGTGCCATTGTGGACGCCATCCTGGCTGGACAACGGGACGGTGCAGAGCTCGCCAAGCTGCGGGACCCCCACATCAAAGCCGACGCCGACACCATCCGAAAATCGCTGGAAGGCAATTGGCGGCCTGAGCATCTGTTTACCCTCGGTCAATCACGAGATCTGTACCGCATCTATCAGCAACAGATCGTAAACTGCGATCTGGAAATCGAGAAGATGCTGCAGGGGTTCGCGCCGCGCATCGACCCCGGGGAAAGACCGTTACCACCGGACCGGAAACGAAATCGAGCCGGAAGCAAAAGGAGAAAGAAGAACGGGCATCCCCACCCAGAGTTCGATCTGCGTACCGAAACCTATAAACTCTTCGGAGTAGATGTCACTCAAATTCCAGGCTTAGAAGAAAACGCGTTGCCATTGTTCAGTGAGGTCGGCCGCGACATGTCGAACTGGCCCAACGCAGCGCACTTCATCTCCTGGCTTGCACTCTGTCCGGACAACGACATCAGCGGCGGGAAACTATTGTGGCGGGGAGCCCGAAAAGTCAAAAACCGGGCCGGCCATTTATTCCGCTTGGCAGCCTTTTCCCTCCATCATAGCCTCACGCCCTTAGGCAACTACCTGCGCCGCATGAAAGCCAAGCTGGGCCCCGAAGCGGCCACCATGGCAACCGCCCACAAGATCGCAGTGATCTTTTACACCATGCTCAAAAATCAAGTCGAATATGACGAGACCCTGTGGGCCACCAGAGACGCCCAGCGGGAGAAAAGGTTGGAAGCAAAACTCAAACGGCAAGCCAAACGACTGGGCTACGAACTTGTCCCCATCGAACCCAAGGCTGCATAACGAGCCGCTGCAACCTGAGGGAGTTCCTTGGAAGGGAACTGAGAAGGTACCTAGAATTGAAGACCGCTCCCTGGAACGAAAAAGGCTGAAGCCAGTGCTGATTTCCTACTTCCTTCGCAGCGCCGCCTGCGCCAACTCATTGGCCTCGGCGTTTTCCTCCCGCCGCACGTGGGAAATGGAGAACGCCAGCGATCGCGCCAGTTTCCGGCACGTCCAGTGAAGAGAGTAAAGGCGGGGACTGCGGCAGACATACTCCCCGGTCATCTGACGCACCACAACTTCGGAATCGGAATAAACGTGGAGCTTCTGAGCTTTCCGCTCCACCGCATACTGCAGGGCTTCCATCAAAGCGGCGTACTCGGCAACATTATTGTCCTGGCGCCCGATCCACTTCGCGATCCGGACGGGACCTTCCGCCAGACCGCTGATTACTACGCCAATGCCCGCCGGACCCGGATTTCCCAGGCATCCGCCGTCCACATAGGCCACCAGTTCTGACGTCACTTCGATTTTTCCAAGTCTACTCAGCACTGTGCCCTCATCAACCCTCACCGTCAAGGCTATTATTTGGTTCCCTTTCAGCGTTTTGCAGTTGCTCTTTTCACTGTGAATACTTCTGTGCAAAAGGCGTACCGGAAAAAATCGCCTGGGACTAAGTTTTTCCATTACAACCATTTGCATTTTCGATTATGCACAGCTCTGACCATCGCTATTGCACCAATAGTTTGCGTTGACTTTTTTAGTTACTCTGGTAACTTTGCCTACGTCGACGGTCGAAAGGGTGGGCACAATAAAATGAGCCGGCCCGAAGTAGACTGAGTGATCAGCCGGGCGGGGCGACCCGCAAGGCGACCGGACCTGAAAAAACCGACGGATCTGCGAGGTTCAGTTGGGGTTCGGAACTGCGAAAGCAGTGATCGCATCAAGGGGCTGTGACGGTACATGCTTCCACGCTGTGGGCTCCCTCGCAGGAGCTAGCAGCTAGGGCATAACCAATGTCACGGCCCTTTCAATTTTTTCCGACCGTTTTTTCTCCCACCAATCTTACGAATTGGCTTCCCCCTCTCATCTGACCATACGTGATTATTGCCATCAGCATCACTGCCAGCTATTATGTGCAGGCCCGTTAGCGAGAATCCTTCAAACTGTTATCTCAGAAAGACAACCCACACAAAGACGTTTTATCTGTATTGTTGTTCCGGCGAAGGGACCTCGCACAGTATCGGGCAGATCTCAGCTTCTTCGTTCTCAAGACCTCTGGCCTGAGGGAGTGTCCCGTGAAGCCCACATTGTTACTGTTCTCAATCGCAGGAGTTATCCTGCTCGGCCTCGCAGCGGAGTCACCTACCCAACCGCCCGAAGCAGCGACCGGATTCGACGATCAGAGCAACGGATTTTCCGATCCTGTTCGCCGCCTTGCCGACCAGAAATTTTTCGAGGAAGTTGAGCACATCGCCCCCGACGGACTTGGCCCCCTCTACAACGCCCAGTCCTGCCGCGAGTGTCATCAGACTCCGGTCACCGGCGCCGCCAGCCAGGTGATGGAATTGCGCGTCGGACATCTCGATGCCCACCACCAGTTCCAAACTCCGGAGATCCCGATCAATCACGGAGCCGAGATCATCAAGGATCGGAACCTGATAAATGACCGCGCCATCTGTCCCGAGATTCAGGAACGTGTGCCTGAAACCGAAACGGTGCGCACCACCCGCCTCACTACCAATGCCCTCGGCGACGGATACGTAGAGGCCATCTCCGACGAGACGCTGCTCAAGATTCGCAAGGATCAGTGCACAGCGTCGCGCGGAAAGATTTGCGGGCAGGCGATCAAGGTGCTCGTGCCTGAAAGTGAAGGAGCCGATCGGATCGGCCGATTCGGATGGAAAGATCAGCATGCCAGTTTGCTCGCATTTGCCGCTGATGCTTACCTGAACGAGATGGGAATCACGAGCCGCCTGCAGCCAACCGAAGTGACGACAGCCTGCAATCCTGCGGTGACAACGATCATTCCTAACACCGATCCCACAAAGATCACTGAACCCAATAGCCTGCCCGATCCCAGCGACAACAGTCTGGAAGACATCGACCACTTCGCTAGTTTCATGCGCTCGCTCAAGGCGCCAGCCCGAGACACAGCGACGACACCTGAGGTCACGCAGGGCGAACAACTCTTCACGAAGATCGGCTGCGCCAGTTGCCACGTGGACACCATCGTCACGGGCAAGAGTCCGGCGGCTCCCGGCGGGCCGGGATTGCACCCCGAAGCGCTCGAGAATCGGACGATTCACCCGTACGGCGACTTCCTGCTGCATAACCTTGGCACAGGGGACGGAATCGCGGTCGCGCTGATCGAGCATTTCGGCCGCGAGCGAGTCCACAGGCGGATGCGCGAACTGGAAGGAGTGCGGCCGGGGCCGCAGCAGCCCACCAAAGGAAAACCCGAGGACGAATGCAGCGAGAGCTACCAGACCGCGGTGCTTGAAGGAGAAAAGCATCCCGACCTGTTGCGTGACACTCTTTGCGCGCGCAACAAGATCAGAACCGCCCCGTTGTGGGGACTTCGCGTGCGCTCGCGTCTGATGCACGATGGCGCGTCCGTCGAATTGAGCGAAGCCATTCGGCGTCATCAAGGCGAGGCTGAGGAAGTCACCGAGCGCTTCGTCAAACTGAAGCCCGCAGAGAAAAAAGCGCTGCTGGCATTTCTGCAATCGCTTTGACTTCGGGGTCGGCGCAGCGTGGTAGTGGTGACTGGGCTGTTTCCAGTCGAGCGAAGGATTCTCGCAGGCCACTCTTGACTTACAGAGCTTCTCCCCGCCTGATTTTGCTCCTATTCGGCGGCATCCCTAACAGCCCAGCGATTCTAGAGAAATGCTAGTCGCTGTGCTGTGCACGTCGAAAGTAACGTAAGTAATTGCGCGACGGAACCCGATCCCGACAGCGATTCTCTACGTGCCAAAACCATCCTTCTAAGTTCCTGCCAACTCCCCACCCCTTCATTGACGTGCCCGTTCTGCAGACGTAAGATTCGCGCCACTGGGTCGGACGAACCATCTCGACGCGAGGCTTAAATCGAGAGCCCATCGAGGCAATTGATGCTACCGCCAACCAGACGGGAGTTCGTGCAGAGTTGCGCCGCAGCGGCAGTTTGGAGGACAGCGGGCGCAACGTCTTCTGACTCCGACAAAACCTCTCGAATGCCAACTGAAGGATTCGGTTCGTTTCAGAAGCGTCGGCGAAAGGAACTTTGGGGGTTGCTTGGTGACCTGCCGTGGCAGCACCAGGCAGCGAAGCCAAAGTTGCTGAACAGCGAAAAACACGAGGGCTATACTCTCGAGCGCCTCGTCCTCGATCTCAATGGCATCGAGCCTGTTCCGGCCCTGCTGTTGATTCCCGACAAACGCCAGACACCCGCGCCCGGCCTCCTTTACATCCATTGGCACGGCGGAATGTACAGTCTCGGGAAGGAACAGCTCTTGCAGGGTGTTGATGCGCAGCCTGCCTACGCGCCCGTCTGTGTTGAAAAGGGTCTGGTGACTCTCGCCATCGATAGCTGGTGCTTCGGCGAACGCAAGCACGATGATGATGGGAAAAAAGGCGAGGAGGATGCGTTCAAGCTCATGTTGTGGAAGGGGCAGGTGCTCTTTGGCATGATGATGTTTGACGAACTCCGCGCCCTTGATTACCTTGCCAGTCGTCCAGAGGTCGACCCCAAGCGTCTGGGTGCCCTTGGAATGTCAATGGGCTCGACTAAAGCTTGGTGGCTTGCGGCTATCGATCCGCGGATTCATTTGTGTATGGACGTTTGCTGTCTCACCGATTACGAAGAACTGATCAGAACTCGAGCTCTCAGCGACCACGGAATTTATTACTACGTGCCTTCTCTCCTCAAGCACTTCCAGACTGCGGACATCAACGAGTTGATCGTGCCACGCCCGCATCTGAGCGTGAATGGACGGCTGGATCCTTTGACTCCTGCCCTTGGCGTCGAGAAAATCCGCGATCACCTGCTTCCGCTCTACCGCAAGTATGGGAAGGAGGCGGATTGCCGCATTGATCTGTTCGAGGCAGCCCACGTGGAACTCCCAGAAATGAGGAAGCTCATCCTTGAGTGGATGGACCGCTACCTCACCAAGACTGGCTCGGCTGGATGACTGCGGTCGAGGTTTGTATTGTAACTATGTTGTAACTAGGCGATACCAGCGGCCCGTCTAAGCCGACCCCCGCGAACCGAAGGGCATCCGACCGCCGTCGTACAGGATTTGAAAACTCGAATTCCTCAGGGCGGAGAACTTGGAGTAGTCAAACACTAACAATCGATCGGCGGGCTTCCGCTGTACTTCCGGCGTCCAGATTCTGCGGCTTGCCGCCCATGATCAGTAGCCACAGCATGAACACAATCTCCCCAATAATGGCAGGCTGAAGATATTTATCGACCTTGTCCTGATATTCGGGCAACACTATGCCCGTCACACTCAGGACCACCCAGGCCACGCCTGCCAATCCAAGCCATGCCCCCAGAAACCGCGGCAGGAATCGCGACCTGTACACCAGCAGCCCCAGTGGAAACAACCACAGCCCCCAAAACATCTCGGCGACTACAAATCCCTGGCCATGCAGCTTGATGAACAGCATCGCCAGAGCCTCCCGCTGAGTCTTGTCGAGCACAGATAAGAAATCAGCCCCGCGCACCAGGACGAGCGCAGCGATGGAGTTCAGTTCATTCACAAACGCGATCGGAACCGAGACCACAATCAACAGCACCATGAGCGAGGCTTGCCGATGGCTGACCCCTTTGAGCAGATCGAACAAAGCAAGGGCCACAAAGATAAAAGCGGCCTGCCCGATGATCGCACCTGCAACGCCGAGGCGAAACAGCGTCTCGTGGGCCGAGATGTTGCCGGCCGTCGCCGCCGCGTTTCCATGCACGATCACCTTGCCGGGGACATAACCCATGGCGAAGAATCCGATGATTGACGTGAGTACATACAGTAAGCCTGCGAACCTGCCTGGATTCCTGGTGAAGCTCATGTGTTCCTCGCGTGTGGAGTCTAGCCTGAGATAGCGGCGGGGATTGTCAAAAGTTTCACCATCGCTGTTTCCGTTCGATGAGTTTCTAAGTCGTCAACAAAAAAGCCTCCGTCGTCACGCTCGACGGCGGAGGCAATCATCAACACTTGCTGGTTACTGCGAGGCTACGGATGGAAGGCATCCGCGAACGCTTTCCCGTTCGGCGTTCCCACACCCGTCACGTTGTCCCATCCCAGCTTGGTCTTCAATGAGCTCGGATCCGTGCAGAGCGTGCCGAAGAAATCCGCCGGCCCTTCCGCCGAGCAGTCCATGCCAAAGGAAACGAGCACTGCGGTGTCCTGCTGCGGCGCGTAGTCCCATATTGCGTCGGCAAATTTTCCGGTGACCGAGCCTCCCAGGATTTGTGCCGCGCTATACGGGACTTTTACGGTCGTGGACTTCTGAATTGAGCCGGTGACATTATGCGGGATAGAAACTGGGACGATGTCGGTCACCGCTCCAGCCGGCAGCGAATAAAGATAGGGAGCCGCTAACCCAAGCGGCGCTCCTGCTTCCTGATTCGCGATCGCCCACAGCGCCGAGAACATCGGGCAAGCCAGGCTCGTACCGCCCCACACTTGCCAGGTGAGCGACGGAATCTGGAATGGAACCGAGATCGCGATGACTCCGCCAGTGAACGGGTCAGCCAGCCAGGATACGTCAGGAACCTGACGCCATTTCCCTGGCACCCCTTTCTGGTAAGGAGGCTTGAGGAAACCACCCGTGCAGTTGGATTTGGCATCCACGTAGACGCAATTGCTCGGACCTCCGCCCGCCCCGCCAATGAATCCAAAGAACAGCGGCGGATCGAATACGGTGCCTTCCTCGGCCAGAAGCGTCTCGTTGTTGCCCCATCCCGCTTGCCATGCGATCGAATTGTCGGCATTCAGCGCCAACGTCACGCCTCCCACGGCAGTCGCATACGGGGAATCCGCCGGTGCTGACACTGTCGGCGGGATTCCGAAGAACGTATAGTCTCCTTGATCGCCCGAAGAGAAGTTGGCCGAGATTCCGGCAACCGCGGCTATTTGGTTAATCAGGTTCTCCGTTAGTAGTTCGCTGGTCGGATCGAAAGCTTCGATCGAGCCATAGCTACCAGAGAGCACGTTCGCCAGACCGTAAACAACGGCCGTGAGTTCCGCTTCGTCCACATCCGAAAAGCTTGCCGAGGGAGGAACGATAAGATTGATGTTCGCGCCCGGCGCAATAGCATGGGCCCATTCCACATCGATGTTGATCTCGGTCTGATCCATCGCCTGGCAGGTGCTTACGGTCGGTATATAGGTAATCGCGAAGTTCGACGAGGTCAATTTCGGCAAACCAAACTTCGCTGAGAACGCATTCGCATCGCGCTGGATGGTCAGCGAGCCGCACCAGTCGATAATCCCGATCGTCTGCCCTGAGCCGTCGAATCCCTCCGCATACAAGGCATTCAGGTTGTATGCAGCCTGTATCATCGGCGGCGTGTATCCGCATCCTGCGCTGGTCAGGCTTTGCAGGTTGATGCGGTTTCCCTTGTATGTGCCGATGGGGAACGAACCATTGTTGTTGGTCGAGAACGTTTCGGTCTCGGTTCCATCGAAACAGTTATTCGAGAAGAAGCTGCTGCCCGGTGCCGTCGGTGCCATGGCTGCGAACGCTTTCCCAAGTTTGGTCGACGGAGGACCCGGCCGTGTTGCCATCGGATGTGTATATTCGCCGCTGTCGAGACCGGAGATCGCCCTCACGAGCGGCGCGGCCGCTCCTTCCACGTAGGGATCGCGGTTGTTGGCGCGCATTACATTGCTGCCCACTTGATACTGATTGAGTTGCACGTGCAGCGCATTCTCAATATCGCCCACCGTTCCTTTCGCATGCACGAAGAAATTCATCGGACCAACCCGCATCACTTTCAGGTTGTTCGCCGCGAGAAATTGCCGCACCACCTTCATCTGTGCCGCGGTCGGCGCAAACCTGGTTGCGATCTGGTTGCGGGTCAGGAAGTGCCGGAATTGGGGAGACGTAGGATCGTAGAGTTGACTAGCCAGCGCGTCCAGTCCCGCCTGGTTACTCGGATTCAGCCAGAAGCTCACCTCGATTACCTTCGCAGGATCCTCGGCTCCCAGGTTCGCTGCGGTCGCCACATAATTTGGTGTGTTATGAGCAATGAATCTTCCGGTGGCAGCAAAGCCCTGCGAGGCGACGCACCCGATCAGCGCCACCACAAAGAGCCCCAGCCAAATGGCGCGCACTGCTTTGCTCTTGGCTGAAAGCACAACTGCATTACTCGAGTCCATTTACTCCTCCTATGTTGAGTAGACAACTGTATGTTCGGACTCACGCGTCCTTGGGCCGTGAAGTCCGTTCGCAAAAACACAAATTACTCCACCTATGAGCCGACTAACTTCGTTGCAGATTGAATTTGGTTGAGAGTTGAGATGACGGGTGGCAAATTGAGAGCGACATCCTACCCCCATTCGTGGCGAATGGTCAATCGTTAAACGCGAGCCCCTGCTGTCGCTCTTGGCGCGTCCGTGGCGCGATTTGACGGGTTCCCTACATTTCCCCACCAAAAACCTATGACGAACTCTCGTCCCATCACAGCTTGCCTTACAGCGCGATTCTCACCGCGTGATTCATAACTCCGATCGTCATGATTCAGTTCGGGACCGCTGGAGGTTGCATGTTCGGAATGCCTGCCCAAAATCGGAACGACCCCTTGGCATGCCGAAGAAAATCGTTTTACTAAATCATCCCCCGCTGTGGGATAATTCCTCACCGTAAATGATTTCCGCATCGGCGTACACGTCTGTCGCGGAAAATCACTTCAGCACTTGTGAGGGCGAAAACTTCTATGTCGAAAAATCCCCTGTCTCGCCGCCAATTCATGCAAATCGGTTCCGGCGCTCTCGTCGCCACCACTGTCGCTAAATCCGTTTTGCAACCCCACATCCTCAATGCCTCCTCGCGCCCGGTTGCGCCCAGCGACACCGTGCGCTTCGCCTCGATCGGCACCGGCATTCGCGGATGCGAGCACCTTCAAGCATCTCTCTCGGTTCCGGGCATTCAGTGCGTCGCGGTTTGTGATCTCTACGACAGCCGGCATACCGCCGCGCAGGAAGCCGTAAACAACCCGAGCGTCCCCGCCACCCGCGACTATCGTTCGATTCTCGACCGCAAGGACGTCGACTCCGTCCTGATCGCCACCATGGACCACAACCATCTCCAGATCTTCCAGGACGCCTGTGCCGCCGGCAAAGACGTCTATTGCGAGAAGCCGATGTCGCATACCCCCGAAGACGGATTCGCCATGGTCGAGGCCGCGCAGAAAAATAAACGCATGGTCGCTATCGGCAGCCAGCGTCAGTTCCGTCCTTTATGCCACAAGGCGAAAGAGATCTTCGATTCCGGCAAGATGGGCGAAGTTTTCTCCATCAACGCCTACTGGGACCGAAACTCGCCTAGCGGCGCATGGGTTTACCCCATCCCGCCCGATGCCAGTGAAAAGACGATCGACTGGAATGCCTTTCTCGGCAAAGCTCCCAAGGTCCCCTTCGATCCCCTTCGCTTCTTCCGCTGGCGCTGTTTCCGCGACTACGGCGAGGGACTTGGTGGCGATCTCTTTGTTCACCTGCTCTCCGGCATACAGTTCGTCGCCGGAATCAACGAGCCCGCACAGCGCGCTCAGTCCTCCGGGGGTCTTTTCCACTTTAAGGACGGCCGCGACTTCCCCGACCTCATCGAGACTCTCTACGACTATCCGAATTGCCGCGTGACCCTGCGCTGCAATCTGAATAACAACGGTGGAGAATTCATCGGCTTCTACGGCACCAAGGGCACGATGATCATCAAGGACTCCACGCTCACCTATAAGCCCGAGGACACGCGTCCCGAGCCCGAAGGCTATTCGATTTTCGGTTGGCCGAAGGCACTGCGCGATCAGTATCTGCAGAAGTGGCACGAGGAGCATCCCGAACCGGAAGCTCTGAGGTGGAAAGTCGACGAAACCGGCGAATCCTACGTCAACCCTCCGGGATACAGCGACACTGTCGATCACCAGGCCAACTTCTACAACGCGGTGCGCACCCGCAAGCCAGTCGTCGAAAACGAAGTCTTCGGCAACAATGCCGCCATAGGCTGCCACCTGGCAAACTTCTCTTACTTCGAAAAATCCGTAGCCAAGTGGGATCCATCAAGCAAGAAGATCGTCAAGGGATAGTGCAGAAATAGAGATAAAGTGGGTACCCCACTCTTGTGGCGGTTTAAGCGACAGGGTGGGGTTTTTGAGTTTCGATTTCGCCTCCCGGGTGCCCCACTTCTGGCCGGTTTTGCCAGAAGTGGGGTTTTGGATTCTCTGGACGGAAAGGCCTGACACCCGTCGGGGCACGCTGCTCCCGTCTTGGCGCCTCCCTCACTTCTTAAACACGGCGTCCAGCGCCGCCTGTGCTATCGCTTCATCGATTTCCGACTTAGCGCCACTAGCGGCAATCCCTCCGATGGTTTGCCCGTCGACCTGAATCGGCAGCCCGCCCTGATTCGGGAAGAAATCCGGAAATGCGAGTACCTCCAGATTCCCCGCCTTCAAGGCATCCGCTCCGTCCTTCGATGGCTTCCGGTACAGCGCCGAGTGTCGCGCCTTCTTCTGCGCGAACTGAATCGTGTTGAGCGACGCGCCATCTGCCTTCTCCAAAAAGAGAAGATTTCCGCTGTCGTCCACGATACAAATCGTCACCTCAACGTTGAGTCTCTTGGCCTCCGCCTCACCCGCCGCCACCAGCGCCTTAATTGTCGCCAGGTTCAATTGTTTCTTGCTGGGCAACTGGGCGACGGAGGCTGACACCATAAGAGTCAGCATCACCACAAATAGTTTGAACATGGCCGGATGCTAGCAGCCGACCTGCCAGTTTTCCAGATGCAACTCTTCTGCGGACGCGGGTGCCCCACCCTAGTCGCGATTTCTGCGACAGGGTGGGGTTTTTGACTTCTTAGAAACGATGCTCGAACAAACCTGACTACTTCGGCAGAACAATCAGGTTCTGCACGTTGGGAATCGAGTGCGGCGACCCCGGAGCCCGCGTCGCCCCGGTCGAGGTCACAGTCCACACGAACAGCTTTCCTGCCTTCAGGCTGATCGCATACACGTGGTTCGCGTTATCCCAGAAAATCTGATCGATCGTGTTCCCCGTCAGAAGCCCGGTGAACTTCGTGATCGGATTCGCTCCATTGAAATGGAAGATCTGGAGTCCCGCTGTCCCACCCACGGCTAAATACTTCCCCGATGGCGACATCGAGTAGTCGTTCACCGCTCCCACCAGCACGGTTGGCATGTTCGAGAACGTGCTCTTGGTGGTCAGATTCCCCGTAGCGCCTGCTGTGTAAGACGCCAACTGCCACAGGCCATCCTGTCCCCAGTTCGAATTCAGCGGCTCCATCGCAATCGCAAGATGATTCGTCGGATCGGCAGCCGCCTTCCATGGACAATAGAATCCGCCCGATTTCTCCGTGGGAAATGGAAAGGTGGAGTTCAGGTTCGAGAGCGTCCCGTCCGTGTTGCGTTTCACTCCGATGATCTCCTGATCGAAGTGGTAGCAGCTGGATGAGTACGCATTCACGTTATTTCCGATGAAGCTCACCGGAGTATTGTTCGGTGGGCCTCCCGCCAGATCGCCGATCTTCGTCAGTCGTCCGCTGGATTGGTTAATGCTGAACGACAGGTAATCGTTGTTGGTCGTGTAGTAGTCCGCATACAGCGTCGAACCGGTGTGATCCAGGTACACACTTATAACTGCGGCCCCGGGATTCGTCACCTTGTACGTGTCTTTGAATGTGAGGGCCCCGTTGGACGCAATCGAGAACGAGTTGATGTCAGTGTCCACGTTCGCCACACCAAACAGCCATGCTCCATTGACCGCCATGTAGTTCACGTCGAATGGAAACGGCGAACCAGCAATCGGTGTCAGCGCTCCGTTGGAGGCCGCCGAGTATGCGTTGATCTGGCCCGTGCTGCTCGTCGGTGCGCTGGAAACGTACACGTACGCGACGGGGGAAGCAGGGGCCTGAATTGAGTTGGATTCAGTTGGTGAGGGCGTGACCTGAGCGGATGCCAGAACTGTGCTGGCGCAGATCGCTGCGAACGCAAGCAAACACACCGAGATACTGCGAGACATACAATTGATCGCTGCTCCACCGAAGAATTGGAAATCGGACGAGCCAGGATTCAGATGCTGTTCCGCACTTCCGGGTTTAATCCGCCAACGTCAGTGAACCCATGCGATCAAGTGTTTGCTTTAGGTGTCCAAGGATTTCACTGTATGAAAGCGCAAATAGCCCTCAAATCCTTGACCCTCGGCATATCTGACGACCCCCAGCAGAGAACAACATTGTCAAATCTCTAAATTTAACTTGGATTGCCGGGGAATCTGGAGTATCTTTCCCGCATTGAAATTGGCGCAAGGCCCGCCAAGCCTGCTTTCCGGGAACCGTCGATCACGTCAAAGTCACCCTGCTCGCGTGATCGATAACAGGTGAAGTGAGGTCTCAGCAGATCCGAGGGAATTCTGCCGTGAAATCTCCTCTTTTTGTCTGCATCTTGTCGTGCTCTCTTCTCAACTGTCACTCCTATGCGCGCAGCATCCAGGCGGGCTCGCCCGATAACTCACAGCCTGCCACTGCAGCTGCGCACGCTCGTTCCGAAAACCAGGTCCCGGCCGCTGCACACTTTACGATTCCCGGTCCGGAGCGTTCTTTCCTCCGCATGGCCGGCATCAGCCAGATGATCCGGCCCGAAGAAGTCCTGCCTCTTTTGAGCAGAAATGTCTTCATCGAGGGCTATCAGGGTTCCAGTCAGCCCACGGAGTTCCTTATCTTGCTTCGACGTTATGTTGTCCAGGCAAGAGAACTCAGCGAGTTGGCGGCGAAAAACGACATGGTCATCCGTGTTGCGGGTTGTGACGACGCCCAGCCCCTTCTCCATATTCTCGGATACCGCACCCGTCCGGATTGTGGCAAGGCTGACACCGCCTTACTCACCGACGATCCTGAACGCGCATTCCTCACAATCGATTCGGGGTTCCCTCTGCCTGACCTGGAGCGGACACTCCAGGGGGGAAAGCCCTTCGAATATGCGTTCTCGCCTTCCGCCGTGCCGGTGCTGTTTGCCGGAAGCGAGTGGACTATGGCGAGCAAGAAGAACCACACCGAAAACAGCAGAGACTTGCTCGACACAATTTTGAACGACCCCGCAGTTGCTCGTCTCTACTGGGCGCTCTCCCGGATCGAGCCCGAAACCGCTGGCTTCTTGCAGCAGTCCATCGGACTTCAGAAATTGGTCCCCTTCGCTGCCGTTCTTGATTTCTATGGCAGAGAGCTCTCCATCTCCGGCGGCAAAGTCAGCGTGCCCGGCGGCGCGGCCGCGGAATCTTCCTGGAACGATTTGGTCGGCGCAAGTCCGGCAAATCCATCTGCCTTCGTTTCAAAATTGCTCGCCCGCGACAAGGGCTGGCTTGCCGCTTATTTCGATGTGCTTTGCCGCGCCAATCGCGAGCAGCAGGCGTATTTCACGGATCCACATCGCCTGAAATTTTTCTACAGCGCACTGCTGTCGACAGATTCCGCCGACAAGCCCACCCGCGGCACGTTCCGCCCCGTGCCCGAAATGTTGCTTCTCGTCTCCCGCCTTCCGCTCGACAGTTCGGGACAGCCGGATGTCCCCGGAGGTCTCGAATCCTGGAAGCGGATCCTTTTCGATGGTCATCATCGAAACTTGTTTCACAAATGGGCGAAGGCCGACAAAATCAATCATCCCGATGACCTCGTCCGAGTGCTATTCGCCCTGTCGCGCACTCACGACACTAGTCTTCTTCAGCTCTACATGGCGCTCAGCCAAATCGACAGCAGAAGGCCGCCCGATCACCGTCTCGCACCCGCAACCGTCGAATTGCTAGCACGCAAGTACGAGGACTACAGCGATCAATACCGCATCTTCTCCGAGTTCCCGGAGTTAGGCGACGAGTCGATCACGCTGTTCCTGGACGTAGCGCAGAGTCTGGGCAATGCCCCCATGGCATTTCGCGCCAATGCATTCGGGACGTTCCAGGCAACCGTCGGAATCTGGCAGATTCTGGCCCGTCAGGGACAAATCCCGCCATCCCGCTTCGATGAATCCTGGCAACGCGTAATCCGCCCCTTTGCAGGCATTCGATCGGCAGCTCATCTCTATGACGCCGGCAGGAATTCCCTGGGAGAAGTCTTCCGCTTCTCCACCGGTAAACCGCACGGATCCCAAGACGACATCATTGAACTGCTGGCAGGACCTCCGCAGACCACGCCGCAAGGCAAGCAGATGCACAATGAGGTCGCCAATCGCATCCGCTCCGTCCTCGATGATCAGCGCCTGGTCTCGATCGACACGTTGATGTCAGTGGGCGATGGACTCGCCGAAAAGGAACGCGGCAAGCATCCCGAAGAGTACGTTGTCCTGCTGGCGGCGCAAACTCGCGAGTTCGAAATGCCGCGCCCCATTTTCAGCAATGGCGAACGAACCCAGTGGGCCGCAGGCATCTACAACAACCACCACACCGATGTAGAGATGCGCGCCGATTTGCCCAAGCTGCTCAAAGCTCCGACTGCTTCGCGGTCGCAAATCGAAGAGGCCCGGGGCCAACTCGCCTCTTTCCTGCGGGACACTCTCGTCGGCCTCAACTACGCTTACTACGAACCGCCGGGAGCGCAAGCCCTGCACAACAACCCCCTGTTCGTTCGCTCGCACGATTTTGCGGGAGAGTCTGTCACCGGAATCTCGAGCCTCTGGCAAGCCCCGGTGCTTCTCGGCCGAGGAACCCCGGCGGGCGGCGGCGCTCACTTCGTCGGCTCCCTTGCCGACCTCCCCTACGCCCTCGCCGAGCTAGAGCAGGACTTCATTTCCCCCAACAGCGTTCAAGCGCTCGTCTGGGGTGAGATGACTCCCGGCATGCTGACTAGCGCCATTCTGCCTCGGTGGTGGAACGTCTCCCCGTTGGAGTTGCACGCCATCGCTCTCTACCAGAAATCCGGCGAGGAACTTCTTACCGCTTCTGAAAAAGATGAGGCACTGCGTGCCGACGTTCTTGCCATCCTGTCCAACCGCCTCCTTCCCCAGCAAGCTCGACTGCTCGAGCAGGCAATGCGGGCGGGAAGCGTCGCCGACATCATTCCTCAGATGATGCCGGCCGACACTTTCTACCTGGCTGCGGAATTCCAGCAGAAAAGTCCCGACCAGCCTCGCGCCCCGGGAACGTCAACTTTGGAATTGCAAGAACTGATTCGTCAGCATCCCGACCAGGTCAACTGGAAACGCCTGTCGCACGACTTCGGCACGCCTCATCCGGTCATGGCGCAGAACTACGGCCCTGAACTTCTGAATGTGGCTCCCATGCCACCCTTCGCTGGATCCTCCAGCCGTTTCCTGCCGGAATGCTGGGATTCTCCCAACTTGTACTGGGCTCGCTTGGCGGATGAAGCGGGCCTTTCCCCGGTGATGTTGAACCGCTTGGTACCTGAGCTCACGCAAAACATGATCCAGAGAATTTTCGCTACCGATTTCGAGGATTGGCCGGCGCTTCTTCGTGCCATGCACGAGACCGGAGCCGAGTTCCGGCAAGGCAAACTAGGATCACCGCAACGAATCAGCGCTGTTCAACATTGAGATGTGTCACTAACATTTTTGGGAAAAACACGAACTTTTTTGGGAAATGCTCCAACGCTTTTGGTAGGCACGGCTTTGGCCGTTCCGTTCGGGTTTCACAAATGATGCGGGGCTTTAGCCCCTGAGGGAAACGCGCTCATGGTAAGGAAATTTCATTTGGCAGCCGCACTCTCTTTTCTATTGTTCCTGGTCAATGAAACTGCCACCCGGGCACAAGACAGCCCTGATATCCACGTTGTCGTCAACATGGTCCAACTCAACGTGGCCGTCACCGATAGCAAGGGAAACTACATCACCGGTCTCAAGCCCAGTGATTTCGCCATTTACGAGGATGGCATCAGGGAAAAGCCCGCCACCTTTGCGGAAGGCGATGCCCCCGCACACCGCCTCGACGATCTCGGACAGGAGGCTTCTTCGCCCGCGCCCTCGCCGGACGCGGGCGCCGGATCTTCTGATGGCGCCACGGCGCAGACTTTCGATCAACTGATAAGCGGCTCCAACGTCTTCGTCCTGTTCGATACCAGCGACTACATGTATCGCGGGTTCGTATTTGCCCAGGACGCGATCTCCGAATTCATTCGCTCGCTCGCCAAGGCCGACAAAATTGCCTTCTACTCTTACAGCCGCGATCTCTCGCGCGTTGCTCCTCTCACCGCCGACCGTGGCCAACTACTCCAGGCCGTCCGTTCCACGGTTGCCGGCGATCAGGCCGCCCTTTACAACGCTCTGCTGCTCACTCTTAAGGACGCATCGCAAAACCGTGGCCGGAAAGTCGTGGTCGTGTTTTCCAATGGCCCGGACAATTCCAGCGTCGTGCCCCCCGAAGACGTAGCCGAATTCGCCCAATCTTCCGGCGTCTCCATCTACATGATCAGCACTCAGGAAGCCCGGCTCGAGCCCGTCTCCACCGCAGTGTTTGACCGCATGACAGCGGCCACCGGCGGCAAAGCCTACTTCGCCCGGAACTGGCGCGATGAGCACCGCGCCTTTGCCTCCATCCGCGATGATCTCGCCCACCTGTATTCGCTGAGCTACTACCCCAAGGCCAATCCGAACAACGGATGGCGCGCCGTCAGCGTAAGGCTGGTGGGTGATCGACTGAAAAAATACAAGGTCCGCACCCGCAACGGCTACCGCCCGCAGCCCACGCGCTTCTCCGGCGGCGACAAGTCGACGCTGTCTGCCCTGACTCCATAGCAAGGATTGCGAAGCAGTCCGTGCTCTTTCGCATTGAGGGGGTGCCCCATCCTTGTCGCGTTCTTCGCAAAAGGGTGGGGATTTTGACTTTGTGGTTTGCCAAAAAATATGGAGACAGACGGGTGGACTGCCTCCTCACCATCTTTCGGGTGGAAATCGAGTGCGACCTACTGCTGACAGACCCCGCAGGAGCTACTTTTTCTTCGGCAGATACTTCTTCTCGATCGACGCCACGACCACATAGTTCGGATCCACCATCTCATTGAAGTGGATCTTAGCGACCTTCGACAGCAACTCGTACGCATCCATTTCGGACAAGCCGTAGTCGCGATGAATCCAGTACACCAGTTCGGTCAGCGCGATCCGCACCGCGTCGTCTGCGGGACGATACGCACCCACCGTCATGATCGCGTCATCGTTTTCAAATTGCGGCCAGTCGATCTTGCGCCCCTTGATCACGCTCACCTGCACGCGCGCCTTCAGCGGCACCTCGATCGCTGATCCCGCCGCCTCGCCGTCTCCCATCGCCGCGTGTCCGTCGCCCAGGTACAGCAGCCCACCCTTCACGTTCACGGGAAAGTACACGGTGTTGCCCACGCTCGCCTCCGGAGAATCCATGTTCCCGCCAAACTCGGCCGGAACAATCGAACTCCGTGCTTCCCCATTCGACGGCGCTACGCCGATGCAGCCGAAGAACGGATGCATCGGAATCTTCACCGCGAAATCCGAATCGAGCGCCTTGAACGTCGCCGTGTTGTCCGCATGATTGATCGGATAGAACCACACCCGCTCCTGCCACGGCGATTTCTCGAGGACCGGCGTGTACTTCGACGAGTTGATTGCTCCAAACCCCGGCGAGAACGCGCCCACGCCGTACTCGCCATCCACTAGCAGATCGAGAATCTTCACCGCCAGCGTATCCCCCGGCTCCGCGCCATCGATGAAAAACGGCCCTGCCAGCGGATTGTCCCCCTTCGCCATGTCGAGCGTGTCCCCCGGCTTCTTCAGCCCGTTGCCGAAACAGTCGAGCGTGTTCGTGTCGAGAATGTCTCCGGATTTCAAATGCAGCACAGGCTCCGCAGTCGCGAACAGATATTTCACGTTCGCATTCGTGGTCGTGTAGTGCACCACGTTCTGTGCAGCGACGGAACCGCCAACGATGAGAACCGCTAATACACTTTTACGAAGTCGCACACGTCCCCCATTGTGAACTGGAATCCCAGAATTCTCGCACAGCCATGCGTTCAACGTTCAACTCAGTGAGCCGTCGCCTTCACTACATCAGAAGGCTGCTCCTGAGTTGAATGCAAATCCAGCACATACACCGTCTGATCGCGCGTCAGGACGAACAGCCGCTTTCCATCCGGCGAGAATTTCTTGTAAGCGATCGAAACTGGAAAATGGTACGTGCGCAGTAGCCCTGAGTCCGCTAGCCCGTACACGTTCAACTCGCCCTCGCCGGCCGAAACCGCGTAGATTCCGCCCGCGCTCGAGATCGCTGGTGAATGCCCAAAGACGTGCCCCACTTCCTTGCCCGTTGTCAATGAATACGTGAGCACCCGGTTGCCGCTCACCTGCAACGCCACCCAGTCGCGATCCACTTTTGCGCTTCGGACCGAGAACGAATACTTGTTCGTCTTCACCAGCAGTTTGCTGACGACGGAGTTCGTGTTGACATCCACGAACTCATAAAACATGTCTTCTTTTTCGGCCGAGCTCTTCAAATCTGGAAACTGCTTCAACTCTTCGTGGGCCGCACCGCTCGATACCGGCCAGCCCAGCAGGACCTCTTCATAATCCGGGGTCCAGGCCAAGGAGGGAGGTTCCTGCGGAAAATGGTGCGTCCAGAGCGTCGTCTTCGCGCGGAAGTCGCGCAACTCGTACGTCCAGTTTTTGCGTTGATAAGGATTGTCCTTTGAGGGCGTACGCACCAGCAAATACGGACCCTCCTGTCTGGCCAGCAGGTCCCCAATAGTAAAAACCGGAGACGCCTCGCCTTGCTTGTTCAGCTCTACTACGGCGCGCTCCTGTTTGTCCTTCTCCGGAAAATCGGCGTAAAGCAAATCGTTATCGTCAAACCACCCCTCGGTAAATGCGCGCACGTGTTGCACCCGCGCATTGTGCGGGATGTCCCAGACCGCGGCCCGGCTTCCGGTAGACGCGGCAAGCCAGTTGAAATCCGACGACACAGCGATCGTGCGGTTGTCGCCCAGGTGCGACTGCGTCAGCTGCGTCCGCGCCAGGATTTTTGCGGAAGGCACTTCGATGAGCAGAATGCGGCCGTCGAGCTCCTCATACACCACCGTATTGTGGTATAGATCTCCCGCGTCTTCCTTGAGGATCCCATTCAGTTTTCCAGTGGCCGGATCGACAAATCCACGCTTGCCCGTTTTCAGCGGACCGATCACCACATATTTGCCGTCTGCGGTGGGCTCGAGATTCGAGGCGTAGGCGAGCCTCGCATCCTGCAAATGTTCCCCGCTCGGAAACTTCAGCAGTGGAGACTTCGCGGGATTGAACGAATTGAGGCCCAGCACGCTCTCACTGTCCACGAACGTGAACTCGCCGTGCATCACATTCCGGATCGAGGACGGCAGCTTGAGCTCGCGGCCCGCCGGAAAATCGTAGGCCAGCTCCGTCGTGCTGGTTCCCCCAAGAAAATAGCGGCCGTCGGGCGAGAAAGTCATCTTGGCCAGACTCAGGTTCGAGTTCCCCTCCAGTTCGAGGATGAACAGCAAAATAAAATTTACCGAGCGCAGTTGAAAAAAGTCTTTCCTGTTGGCCAGCTCTTTCCCCGTGGCCACCTCCAGCAATTGCAGCACGAATTCCTTATCGAGGCACGCAAGATACTTCCCATCCGGCGAGAGTGTGCTCTGCAGGCAACCCTCTCGCAGCACAATCTCGTGAACCGAAGCCCGCTTCTGGCCAGTAATGTCCCAAGTCTCTACCCGCAGCGATGGCGTCTTGAACACCACCGACTTCGAGTCGGGACTGAACGATGCCTTATCCGCATCCGGAGCTTCAATGAAGAACAGCAACTGAAACGGATCGCGCGAAAGCACGTGGATGCCGCCCTCGTCCTGCGCCAGCACGTACCTCCCGTCGGGACTGAAGCGCAGATTGTTGACATCCGGACGCAGCGGCAGCGCCAGTTTCTGGCTTACCAGCAAGCCAGGAAGCGACGCCGTGTGCATCCCCGAATTCGAGGCGATCACCTGCGATTGCCACGCCTCGAACTTCGCTGACGATGACGGGGCGATCCTGGCACACTCGGCCGGCATCATCGAAACCGATCGCAATAACTCCCGCAGACGTTTCTCTTCCGACGTGGTATGTCCCAGCAGATCGGTAAACCAGCTTCCCGTTTTGCCGTGAGTGACGTTGAAGCGATCCCACAAGTCGACATAAGCCTGCGGGGCAAATCCTGCGCGTGCCATGGCAAACAGCGCCACCTGATCGGCGATGTACTGATCTCCTTCTTCCTCGCCGCTGACGCGCGTCGGTTTGCGGTGTTCATTTTCAAGCAGGCGTTGGAACTTGTCGTAAATGTCAGCCCGGTCCCCAACCTGGGTCACTCCGAGCACGCGCTTCAGCAGCAGGGTCATGCGAATGGAATGCTGATGCGTCACGATGTGGCCCATCTCGTGCGCCAGCACACCAGCCAGTTCGTCGTCGCTCCGGGTGAGCGCTACCATCTTCCGGGCCACATAGATGCGGCCGCCCGAGAGGCTGAAGGCATTCACTTCCGGCAGGTCGATCAAAAAGAAACGGAATCGCAGATTGTTGGGGGGGAGGTAACGTGCCAATCTTGCTCCAAGTTCCTCCAGATGGGCGGTGAGGACGGGATCGTCGAGGAGAACAAATTCGCGACCCAAGCTGTCGCCCATTGCGTCGCCCAGATCGACTTCCTGCTGGTCGGTGAAGATCGTCTTCCCGGCGACCCGCTCGAGCGCGGGAGGCTGGGGGCAAGTCTGCTGGGCGCTCGAAAATCCCGCAGTCAGCAAAGAGCCTGCGATCAGTGCGGCGACCGGCCAGAGCCACTTCATAAGCAGCACAAGCTTAACCGCACCTCATAACAGCAGTCACGAGAAACATCTGAGACTAGCGACGGTCCAGCCGGTTCTCGCGAGAGTGTCCCGTCCTCGCTTCCTGACAGCGAAGAAAAGGCCCCAGCCAGTGGCTGGGGCCCAGCTCAGCAGTTTGTTAAGGTTCTTAAGCCGGTTTCTCGCTCTTGGACGAACCGCAGCAGCCTTTGCCGCAATCTTTACCTGCCTTGCGGTCGCACTTCATCCCGTCTTTGCCTTTGCAGCAGTCCGCCATCTTGCCGTCCTTCATGCAAGACTTGGCGTCTTTGCCGCCGCAGCGACTTGTCGTCCTTTCCGGCACAGCAGGAAGCCATCTCTTTTCCATCATGCTTACCCATGCAAGCGGCGCCGGCATCTTTCGAATCAGACGCCGCCATCTTGTCACAGCATGCGCATTTGGTCTCTGGAGTTTGCGGGGTTGAGGGTGTGGTTTGGGTTGCGGTTTGTGCCCAGGAGACGAGGGTCAGGGCAAGGATCAGAGCCAGCATTCTGTACTTCATAACTTCTCCTTAAGAAAAATTTGTATGAGGGCTTGCAGCCCGGGAACGGGGCCGAGCGTTCCGCGAAAGCTCGCAGCCCGCTCGTGCGATGCATCAGGCGCAAAAAGGAAAACTCAGATCCGCAGGACGGTACTTCGGTCCACGGGAGGCGAAGGGAAATTGAGCGCTGCAGTCTCGACATTACGACCGCCACGGCAAGAAGGCGTATCCGTTATGAGGGCCAACCCTCGTTCCAGAGCAGGCCGGATCATCTTGGTCTCGACGGGCACGGTCGACGGGTTCAATGGTGCTGGTCTGATGCAGCACGGATGCTGCTCTCCACACGGCATGGCCGTGGAGTTGATCGCCAAGAAAAGAATTGGTGAAATCTGCGGACGAGATCTGGGGCAGCAAGAGTGATCATCCGCAGTGTCGTTCTGGAAACCTTTAGCGGAAGGCACCTCGAGTGGACCGAAAGCAGCGGGCACGCTCAGCCAGCAAAGCGTAGCCAGCAACACCGACGCGATGCACCTATGAATCATTCCACCCCAAGCTTGACGGTACCAGACGATGCCGTCTGTGACCAGAATCACAGGGACTCGTACCCATGTGCATAACCGGTCCTGAACGACGGGCTGTCCGCCCTAGTCAGGCTGAACCCAGAATGCTCTTGCTTTTTCGCCTTCTGTTCGCCAATAATGGCGCATGGCCATCACCCGCAGACAGCGCGAAGTGTATGACTTTATCTCCCGTTTCGTTACCGAACATGGCTACTCGCCGTCCTTCGAAGAGATCGGCCAGGGCCTGGACTTGAACTCGCTGGCAACGGTCCACAAGCACATCTCCAATCTGGAAAAGAAGGGACTGCTGACTCGCGACTACAACCGCGGCCGCTCGATCGACCTTCTGCCACCGAAGGGGAAGCTGAAGCAGTCGATGAGCGTGAATACGGGAGTCGTCCTGCCGCTGATGGGGCGGATCGCCGCGGGCCAGCCGATCGAGGCAGTGGAGAATCCCGAGACCATCTCGCTCGCGGATTTCGTGCGTTCCAAAGAAGTTTTCGTGCTCGAAGTGCGCGGCGACTCCATGCAGGATGAGGCTATCCTCGATGGAGATTATGTACTCGTCGAAAAGGCAAAGACCGCCCACAACGGAGACATCGTGGTAGCGCTGGTCGAGTCGACCGACGCCACACTCAAGCGCTTCTACCGCGAGGGCGACAGTATCCGTCTGCAGCCTTCGAACGTGAACATGAAGCCGATCATCGTTCCGGCGGCTTCGGTGGATGTGCAGGGGCGGGTGATTGGAGTGTTGCGAAAATACTGAGAATCTTCAGATCGCACAGTTCGTTACCTCAGTACAAGTGGAAGTCAACCTCCACCGCGATCTCTACCGAAACAGGCTGCCCATCTTTCTCCGCGGGCTTGAAGCGCCATCCCTCCACGGCGCGCACCGCCTGAGCATCGAGTCCGCAGCCTAGAGGAGTGAGAACATAAACCTTTGTAGGGACTCCCTCTTGGTTGACGGTCAGCCCGAGGACTCCCGTGCCCTGATACTTCATTCGGCGCGCCAACTCGCTGAACTCCGGCTCTTTATGCAAGGTGACTCTTGGCGGCGAGATACCTTTTGCAACGAGGAAACGCCGGGCAGCGGAAGGTTTCCGGTCTGTAATCGCGGCGGCGATTCCCGATGGATCGTCCTCTGAAACTCTCACGCCTGGCGTGCCCAGTATCTCTGACGTGAAGTGGCAATTTTCGTCTTTGCCCGCCAGCCCAGCGGGAACGCAAGGCTTCCAGTAATCGGGAACCAACCTGGCGAAATCGTCTTTCGCGGATAGAAATATCTTCGCCATGGCGGCGTCGGCCTGGTCGGCAGAGGGATGCCGCGTGCCCAAGTCCGCGGCGATCTCCACGACAATGGCTTTGTTTTCGCCAGGGCGAACCACTTCGTTCTCAGCAACCCGCAAGGAAAAAGTCTTGTTTAGCGAAAGCGTAGACATTCTTTGCGCTTTGATCCTGATCTCGTGGCCTTTCACGCCGATGTCGGTGATCCGTACGAACCCGTCGGACGTCCAATCGCCGGATGGGTTGCTGCTGACCAGAGAGCCAGAGGAGTCATACCGAAGACGGTCACCGGAGTAGAAGCCGCGCAGCACCAGAGTTTTATTTACATGCTGATCGTGCAGTTGGCGATTCAGATCATCGGCGTGCGCGAAAGTCGCTGCGAGCACAAACATGGATAGGAGCAGAAATCGGCGCAGGCTTTTCATATCGGGACCTCCGGCGCGGATCGGTATGGGCATTGTAACGGACGAACGCTGACGAGGTGGGGGCTTGCAGGCGGCTGCGTACAAATCGAAACGCCCGGGAACATTCCCGGGCGTTCTTAACTAAGTGCCAATTGCCAAGTGCTAATTGCTGTTACCCAAGGTGCTTATTTAAAGCCTGGGCGATCGCGTCTTTCGGACGATACCCGACAAGCTGTTCCACAACTTGCCCTCCCTTGAACACCAGCAGTGTAGGAATGCCAGTCACTTTGTAACGCATGGGAGTCGCGCTGTTGGAGTCGACATCCATCTTGCCGATCTTGATCTTGCCCTGATACTCGGTCGCCAGCTCTTCGACGATGGGCGCAATAGCGCGGCAGGGGCCGCACCAAGTCGCCCAAAAGTCCACCAGAACCGGCTTGTCCGATTTCAGTACATCCTGGTCGAAGTTCGCATCGGTCACTTCGACGATTCCATTGCCTGCCATGTTTTCCTTCTCCTATGTCGTAAACGTCGCGCTTTCGGCGGACGCTCCATCGGAAGGCGCTGCCGCATTTGGCGATCTGTATGAGTGCATCCCTTTCGGGAGGCTAACTCTTTATCGTAACACTGCAATTGGATGCCAGGGGAGAGGGAAAAGTCGCAAGATGGTGGGCCGGCCCCGAACCTATTAAGAGCCAGACTCGAACCGCAGAAGTCCTTTGGCTCTATTGTTTTGCAGGTGCCTGGGATGGGCCCAGCGACTTGATGTAGCTGACCAGTTGCCAGCGTTGCGGCTCCGGCAGCCGGGACCATACTGGCATGCCCTTGCGCACAACGCCATTGGTAAGCAACCAGAACAGGGTGCCTGGCGTCGCCTGCTGCACTTCCTGAGCGCGCAGGCTAGGCCCTTTTTTCCCGCCATCGGCAGTCGCTCCGTGACACTCCGCGCAGTGCAGTTCGAAAAGCTTGGCGCCTGCTGCTGCCGCCTCAGGGTCTGCTTCGAGAGGATTATGCCGGCCTGCCGCTTTGGCTGGTGCCTTCGCCAATTCCGCATAGACGGAGTTGGCAGGATTCTGCGTCTCCGAGTTGGTGGTTTGGGCCGCGGCGATGCCGACCAGCAAGACGGCGGCCAAAAGCACTGCTGCTCTGCCCACGATGGCGGACCGAATCATCGGCGTCCTCCGAACCAACTGGCCACCTTCGAACCGAATCCAGAAAACTCTCGCGAAATGCCCCAGCGTAGCAGGAATTGGTGGCTGTGGTCGTTCAAACCAAATCCCGGCGACAGTCGCAAGGTCCAGTTGGAGGGCAGATTCCAGGCCACAACGGGTGCGAGATAGTGTGACGTTTGCCAGAGGCCGAAGCTGGGACGATCGCCCAAGCCTCCATACATCTCGACCCCGGCCACGAAGTTCTCGCGGCACAAACTACAGCGCTTGGCAGATGCTTTTAGCGCGAGCGGACGGCTCACTCCCATGGCATATCCGAATTCCCAGGGATCACCTCCCGTGAGAGGCTTGGTCGCGAGCGGGTTGACGGCGAAATTCCAGCCGTAGCGCGTGCTTGAAAGCAGCAACTTCAACTCAAGCTCATGATTATGCCCCTGTCGCAGGATAGCGTTGGGCGTCGCATGATCGGCTTCCACGTCGTGGCCTTCTATCTCCTTCATGATCTTGTCGGCTTCGCTGATCTGCTCGTATTCGACGTAGAGCACGGGATTAATAACATGTTCGCTCTTGAGCAACCGAAAGCGATTTTCCAGTCGGAACCCGGTGAAAATAGTGCTGTCGCCGAATGTGCTTTGGGCGTCGAGGTAGAGTTCGGTGGTCCACCAGGCTGTTGCGCCATATTCAAGCTCGATCCAATAGGCGTCGAAGCTTCGGCCTCCGCGTTGTGTAGCCAAATTAGAGAAGTACTCGACCTCGAGGCTGCCCGGTTCCTCGAGATAGTGATCGTACGTAACGAAGTAGGGGCTCTCTTGAGCCTGAGCAGGAAGTCCTCCCAGAGCAAGCAATGCCATTGCAGACAATACGAGCCAACCGTATCTGAAAGAGTGCGAAATTATTTTCATCGTGAAACCAGGAACAGGTGCGGGAACGGACGCTATATAATCTAGTTGCAACTCAGTCGCATCTATTAGGACACCTTCATGATGCAGGAGAAGCTGCATCCCTGTCCAGTTGTGGCGAGAAAATCCGTTGCATTCTCGTTGCGACGAGTTGCGACAACCGTGGAGTCATCGCATGCCATTGCCTCAAACCGAAGTTCCTGGCCGATTGCAGGCCCACTTTGCCGAGCGGGGAATCCGCATGACCCAGCAGCGCCGCGCCATTCTCAGCGTGATGGAAACGGCGAGCAAACACCTCGATGCCAGCCAGATTCTCCGCAAGGCGCAGAAGATCGATGCCAGCGTAGATCGCAGCACTGTCTACCGCACGCTGCGGCTCCTGAAGCGGCATGGATTGATCGATGAACTCGACCTGATGCACATCAACGGTGAGGGCCACTACTACGAGCGTCGTCTCGGACGCGACCACATCCACATGGCGTGCCTTCGTTGCGGCAAGATCACCGAGTTCGTGAGCGACAGCTTCGAGAAACTCAAGCAGCAGGTCGAGAAGGATTGCCGCTTCCGGGTGCTCATCTCGCGGCTTGAGATCGGCGGATACTGTGCAGCGTGCCGGGGGTCTCAGTAGGGGGGTTATGGAGATACGATTTCTGACCCCCGAGGACGCCGGCGAGTGGTCGAGGCTGCGGCTGGAGGCGTTGCAACTCGAGCCCGCGGCGTTCAGTTCCTCGATTGAAGAGCATCAGGCCCTGCCAATCGAGCAAGTACAGAAACGCCTGAGTGCGAATCCGGATTCGTTTGTGGTGGGTACCTTTGAAGACGGGCGCCTAGTCGGCATGAGTGGCTTCCATCGCGAGACTGGGCCAAAGACGTGTCACAAAGGGCGAGTGTGGGGCGTGTATGTTACCGCGTCGAAGCGAGGGCAAGGATTGGCACGCGGCATGATGAAGGCCCTGCTCGAACGCGCCGCCGCAATAGTGGGCCTCGAACAAGTATTGCTCTCAGTTACAAGCACGCAGACGACAGCGCTTGCCTTTTATCGGTCCCTGAGATTTGAGTTGTTCGGCACGGAGCCGCAGGCGCTGAAGGTAAATGGGGGAATTCATCGACGAGTACTATCTCGTGCTTCGGCTGAAATGAACGCGTGATTGACGGGGAATCGCCACACTCCGCCAAAAAAGACAGAACAACAAAAGGAAAAAGCGCCCTTGACCTTTTCAGTCCAGGACGCCTCGGCAGCCCTCCCCCAGAACTGCCAAACTACGAGTTGGATAGTAGATGTCTACTATTCTTGTGTAAACGTCACTTTGGTAATGGAAATAGCGCAGAGCTAAGGTAAGACTCACGAAGGTAACTGTTGCGGATGAAGTAGTTGGGCGGCTAATGCTTCTGCCAAGTCTGGCCCGCATCAGGCGTAGTCCATATTTCGCTGGAAGATGTCACAATTCGGCCTTGCAGTGGATCGGCAAATTGCAGGCTCACGATATCGTCGGTCAGAACCACTCCGGACCAGGTCGGCACAACCTGCACCCAATGCCCACCTGCGTCAGTCGAGTGATAGAGATGTCCGCTGGATCCTCCCGCCCACACGTCAGATCCATTGGCGGACACCGCGCGGAAAACGACGCGCGCCTGTTTCATTTCTGCCTTGTCCTTGGCCAGCGCTTTTTCGCGAGAGGATTTCATGGCCATGGGCATGTTCGCTCCACTCGTGATTCCTGCTGCGCCGATCACATCTACATCCTGCCAGCTCTTGCCCTGATCGAGAGATCGCTGCAAACTGCCCATGGCATTGATCGACCAGCGCGCACTCTCCGGGGCCAGAGCAGCCGTCTGTGAGAAGTTGCTGCCGTTGATCGTTGACACTGCATAGGCATCGGTGAGTTGAGACTTCGGCGCGTTCGCGCTCGGCGGGGCCTCGGCAGGCTTGGCTCTTGCAACCTCGGCTCCGGCATTGGCGCCACTGGGCTGTAGGACTGTTAACGAGCGACCGTTTACTGCGAGAGTGTCGAGATCCTGAGATCGCTTATCGGAGCTTATCGGCCCCCCAATGGCGGAGCCTGCTGTCACTGGTGCAGGTGCGGTTGCAGGTGCCTGCGCGCTGACCACAACCTGATTGGATGACTGCTTCCTGGCAAATTCCGAAGGCACCGCCGGAGCGGATACCGGAGCAGGCGTCTGCGACTGAAGCGCGTAGGCATTATTATTTGCATTCGCGATTGCGTTCTGCTGCCACTGTTGAGTCGGTGGCTTGGGACCGTGCGCCAGTGTTTGAGGGCGCAACCTGCTCCTGCTGCCATCAGCGTCAGGCCTTTCATCTCGTGCCGGCGGCTGCAACTTTGCGAATTGCTCCAAACGGTCGAACTCTCTTGCTTCTGGAGCAGGTTTGGATTTGACTTCGCTATCCAGGAGTCCGTTCTGAGGAGCTTTCTTCTCCTCGTTAGCCGCCGCAGCCGGAGTTGCGGGCAAGGGCTCCGTCTGATTCTTGGCCTTCTCGATGTCCTGCGCCCGCGGTGCGTCGTATGAAGCGACCGTCTCCGGACGCGAGGTTACGCGATAGTGAAGGACCCCGAGCGAACCAACGACGATGACACCTGCCGCGACCAACCCCCAGCGAAGCTGGGGCCAGGTAAGCCACCCGCCTCGAACCGGACGGACCACCGTGATGGCGGGTTCCTCAGTAGGCAACGCAAGCGCGATAACGTCCCGGCACTCGCCGCATCGAGCCAAATGCTCCAGAACGTCGCTTCGTTCCCGTTCGGGCAGCGAGTGCTCAGAGAACGCCGTCAGCACATTCGAGTCGGGATGATCGACCGCGACCGCCGCAACCTTCAGACGCTCTCCAACGATTTTTGGTACTTTCTCCATCTCACTCACTTATTCGTGCCGCTAATCCCGGCGGCTGTGGAGCGCGCGACCCGCCCGCGCGACATGGGCACACCCCAGACCTGCTTCATTTCGCCTAACCTTCGCCTTCCGGCACCCTAGCCTCCACTCTCTTCTCTGAGAACGCGGAAGGAGGGGGTTCTTGCGCCAGACTGCGCCGAATATCCACCTGCAGGTCACGCACATCGACCTCCAAGGCTTCTTCTGCCTGCCGCCGCGACATTCCACCTTTGATCAACGCAGCAACGATCTGTTTCCGCAGTGACTTGGCCAACTTGTCCAGCTTGCGGCTGATGGTCGACTCGTGGACGCCCAGCATGCGGGCAATTTCCGCCAGGGTCCGGTCATCGAGATAATACGCGCTGAGGACCATCCGGTACTCGGCAGGCAACCCCGCCAGCACCTCATCGGTCGCGCGCGCCAGCCGGCTGTCGGAGGGAGTCACAGGCTGGGGATCAGGAG
>Ga0210403_10000261_pt1 | contig 58780 bp, 55 predicted proteins | sample IncBWC19MmetaG_FD_150863 | JGI IMG/M metagenome (GOLD analysis project Ga0210403, IMG submission 150863) | Forest soil microbial communities from Barre Woods Harvard Forest LTER site, Petersham, Massachusetts, United States - Inc-BW-C-19-M | ecosystem: Environmental > Terrestrial > Soil >...
AGCAGCGGCTGGTCGGAAGCATTACCCTGCGCAACTGCAGGACTGAACCACAGCAGCAGGAAAGCGAGACTGGACGCGCTGAATAGGCAGGAAAACCGGCAAAGCGAGCGAATATGGTCCCACCGCTTGGTAGCTCTGGCGTTCGCGACATGGAAGTCCCTGATCCGAGGAGTCACCTGAGGCCGACTGACTGGGGAGAGAAGATGTTGATACCAAGCTTGTTCGCTACGTACGCGATTGCTTTCTGAGCCTTCACGCTGTTTCCCGCTTCGTCGAGAGGAGGAGCGAACACCGCCATTGCTCCCTTCCCGGGTACAACCGCCACGATTCCTCCGCCAACGCCGCTCTTCGCAGGAATACCGACATGCCATGCCCAGCCACCGGAGCCGTCGTAAAGCCCGGCCATCATCATCGCCGACAAGATGTGCGGTACGTTGTCGTGCTGGATGACCTGCTCTCCCGTGAGCGGATTCTTGCCGTTGTTGGCTAGTGTCGCTCCCATAACCCCCAGTTGGTTTGCCGTGACACCTACCGAGCAGGCTTTGGTATAAACATCAACCGACTCGAAAGGATCGGCGTAGATGCGGTCATACTTGGCAAGCAGCATCGAGATCGCCTTGTTGCCGGTGTTAGTGGCCGCCTCAGACTTATAAACATCCTCGAGCAGTGAAAGTTTGGTTCCGGCCGCTTTGCCGTAGAAAGCCAGGAGCTTGTTCCACTTCTCGTCCGCAGTAGCGCCGCTAATCAGACTGGCGGTTGCAATTGCTCCAGCATTTACATACGGGTTTCCTGCGTGAGTGGGCATGTCGACGACGGCAGGTATGGAGTTAAACGCTCTTCCGGTCGGCTCACTGCCAATTTTCTTGAAGACCTCGTCCGATCCAAGTTCCTCCATCGCCAGGGCCAGTGTGAATACCTTTGAGATCGACTGGATCGAGAACGCGTGGTCTACATCACCGATTTTGTACACTCGCCCGTCTGTGGTAACGATGACGATGCCGTAGAGTTTGGAATCGACCTGAGCGAGCGCAGGAATGTAGTCGGCGTTCTTGCCGCTGGTCTCGTCCTTAAAGTTGACGTACGCTTCCATCAGTATTGTTGAGTATGCCTGTTCTGTCGGGGCAACCGGACTCTTGCTCTGACCTACCGCTGCGCCGGCGATTGCAATGACCACAAACAGGGCGGCGTATGCAGCTTGCGCTTTATTTACGAAGTGGTTCATTGAATTATCCCTCTGCTTGAGCGCTACAAAGAGTCCCGCCGGTACGCGCCGTCGGACGTCCTCAGAATGCGAATCCCTTTTTCCAGTCGTATTTGAACGAGAACTGAAGACGAGAATCGTTTACGTTGAATCCATCACTAAAATTGACGCGCCTGCCGTAGATGAATTCTCCACCCACCATGACGCTCGGAACCGGGTGGTAGAGAAGATTTGTGAGGGCGTAATGACCCTGGTGATAGTCGCTCGGAGTCTCGGCGTTAGAGTTCGAGATGTTCACGAGCGAATATCCAATCGAAGTGCTGAAGTGGCTATTCCAGTTGTGGTCGAGGAATGTAACGACGCCCAAGACCGGCAGTGGGACACCTACGATCGGCTTGTTCGGATTGGACAGATTGTTCTTCACTCCAACATCGATCGGGGCATCGTTCATGTAATTCTCAACGCCCTCCCCGTAGACCACTGCAAAACGTCCGACATCCTTCTTGGTAAAGTTGATATTCGAAGTCACATTGATGCCCCATCCGAGAGCATCGCCGCCGAGATCGACCGATGGGTTAGGAGCGGTATTAACCCATGAAATCTTTCGAAATATTCCAGCGACTTGCACGTGTCCCCAAGGGCGCATCACACGGACTTGCCAGGAAAAATCAGGCATGTCGAACTTGGGTTTGACTCCCTGCAACTCTACGCGGTCGGCATAGATGCCACCGTCGGCGCTGGCACCCGGCCGCTCCGCGGCGAAGATGAGGCGCAAGCGGTCATTCTGGATCGGAGCCCATCGGGCCTGCACATTTCGGAAGAAGACCATTCCGTTTGGTCCCCAATACTCGACAGAGTTGGGGAACACATCAATGTCCATGAACGGGCTCCAAGTTTGGCCGGCGCCAAAATGCCCTAACTCACCGTAGGCATGACGCAAGCGGAACGTTGTCTGTCCCTGGTCGACTCCAGTTCCGAACAGTTCGAATTCGAAGATGGTGTTGAGATTACCCAGGCTCGTTGGAGTCGAGGTCTTCACCCCAAACCGCGTCTGACGGACGCTGAAGTAAACCTTCCCGTCTGGCGCAAATTGGCCTTTGAACGACGCCAGTTTGGTCGGCCGCATCACATCGAACCAATTCGGGTCGCTCTGCCCGAATTCATAGCCGGAATCCATCATGACGTGACCGTAGAGATCGATACTGTTCTTTTTGTCCTCCTTCGGTGCCGCGGGTGTCTCTTGCGCCTCTTCAGTCGCCCTAACGATGACGGTGGTCTTGGGAGCGGCGGGTGCGGGGGCCTGTTGGACGTTGTTTATCTGTGCCTTGAGTTCTTGCATCTCCTGCTCTAATTGCTGGAGCTTGGCTTTCATCTGCTGCAGATCCTGGTCTTGGGACTGACCTTGTGCCCAAGTAATGAGAAAGAAGATCGTGGCCAAGATAGCGCACACAGTTCTAATGCTGTGAATATAGAAATTCGATTTCATGCGGGCCTCTGCAAGAAAAACTCTCAGACCGACGCTGGATCTGAAACTGGTATTTGTGCCAGTGAGAGCGTCCAGCCGGTTCCAATGTTGGGCAAGGGAAAGAATGGAGTGGCGATGATGAGTTTGTAGTGTTGCTGCCACTGGTAAAACCGAGGCCCGCACAGATCCGAGGGTTGGCCTAGCTGTAAATTGTGACAGTACTGGAGACTATATGGGCCTTCTACGATCATGGATCGATGCGAACCGATTGTCGGATTACCTCTATTTTGATTGTCATACTGGCGGTGTGTTTGTTTCCGTCCGGGTTGTTCCCTCAAGATTCTCTGCCTGATGCTCCGTCATACACGCGCGGAATGCAAAACACGAAATCGGCGCCGAGCAGGGCAGCACCTCAGAATGCAGTGAGGGCGCCCGACGCTCCTTGGCCGCGTGAACTTGATCGCGGCGATGAAAAGATCTTCATGTACCAACCCCAACTTGAGAGTTGGAAAGACGATGAGATTCGCGCTTATGCAGCACTCTCTGTCGTAAAGGGCAAAGATAAAGACAAAGCAACAAAGTACGGTGTGGTCTGGTTTACCGCAAAGACTGAAGTCGACAAGGTGAACCGTCAAGTCACTCTAGATGACTTCCAGATCACCCGGCTGCAGTTTCCAACCATGAAGGAGCGAGAGGATGAGTTTGGATCGCTACTTCAGGCCAAGCTCCCAGGAAAGACCAAAGTCGTTGCGCTTGATCGACTACAAGCCGCATTGATGGCTAACCAATCGGTGGACTCTCCGATCAAGGCGCTCCCAGTGAACAACGACCCTCCTGAGATCATCCTCTCGACAAAACCTGCCGTACTTGTCCTGATCGATGGTCCGCCCAAGTTCCGCGACGTGGGAGGAACCCGCCTACAATTGGTTCTGAACACTAAGTCAACCATTATCCTGGACAACGAGAGCAGCAAATACTTCGTGAATGTACTCGATGGATGGATGGAGGCGGCAAGCCTAGAAGCTACTTGGTCGTTCGCATCCAAAATACCGGCAGACATGAAGGAAATCACGAAGGGCATTCAGGAGCGACAGAAGGCTCGAGCGCCGGAAGGAACCACGCCGCCTTCGCTCAAGCAGGCGAACAAAGAAGGGAAGCTTCCTGCGATTTACGTCAGGACCGCACCGGCAGAACTATTGACTACCGAAGGGGTACCCCAATTTGAGCCGCTGCCTCAAGCAAATTTGCAATATGTTAAGAACACGAGCGCTAACGTCTTTCGCGATCCCGCGAATTCAGAGTTTTACGTCCTTGTATCGGGACGCTGGTTCAAGTCGGAATCCTTAACGAACGGACCATGGACATTTGTAGACGGTAAGAGCTTGCCGGCGGGCTTCTCCAACATACCTGAGAACAACGCCAAAGCGGGCGTTCTGGCATCCATACCAGGCACAGCGCCCGCCAAAGAAGCCCTGATCGCGAACTCCATACCCCAAACCGCCACAATCACTCGCGTCGAAGCTCATCTGGACGTCAAATACGACGGAGATCCTCAGTTCAAGAACATTACCGGTACGGAGTTGCAATATGCTGTGAACACCGCGACTCCGGTCATCAGGGTGGACGAGAAGAATTACTACTCACTCGAAAACGCGGTGTGGTTTCGAGCAACAGCCCCGCTTGGACCGTGGGAGGTCGCAACGTCCGTTCCCGAATCAATTTACTCCATACCAACCGACGCGCCATTGCATTTCGTCACGTACGTAAAGGTGTACCGTTCTACGCCGGAGGTGGTTTACGTGGGCTACACTCCGGGCTACTACGGGAGCGTCGTTTCTTCCACAACCATGACGGTTGTCTATGGGACAGGCTTCTACTATCCGCCCTACATCGGATCCTACTGGTATGGAGCACCCTATACATACGGGGTGGGTGTTGCTACCACTTGGAGTTCGGGAACGGGGTGGAGTCTCACGATCGGCGTGGGTTACAGCTACGGTTATGGATATCCTTATTATTATTACCCTTGGTGGGGACCCTGGGGTTACTACGGGTCTTGTTGTTGGGGACCGGCCTGGGGGTATGGCTGGGGTGGATATGCCAGTACCAATGTGTACGGACGCTGGGGAAGCACGGCCTACGCCAACACACAAGCTGCGTGGGCTAATCCCTACACCGGAAACTACGGAGCCGCAAGCAGAACGGCATTTCAAAACACGCAGCGTGGCACAGTTGGTGTCGCCGGTCGAGGAAGCAACACGAATATCTATACTGGGAACACGGTCGCTGGGCGTGGTGCTGTCGCCTATGATCCGAAAACGGGGATTGTGGCCGGTGCCGGCGCAGGATACGCCGGAAATATTTACAGCGGAGAAGGCGCGGCTGGTCGTGGAGGGTTCGCCTACAACACTAACACTGGCTCTGGAGTCGCAGTAGGTGGCAACAACGTCTATGCTGGAAAAGATGGTAGCGTGTACCGGTATAACCGCCAGAGCGGCAACTGGTCTCAGAATACGGGTAGTGGATGGGAGTCAACAACCAGGCCTCAGGGTGATCTGAACCATCAGCAACAAGCGCGCACTTCAGGCCAGATGCGCACCCAGAACTTCAGTGGTTCGATGGGCCGTGGCATGGGCGGGGGACGCAGAAGGTAATCGCAGCCTAGTTACACCGCAGACAGATCCGTACCTTCCTGCTCGCCGTCGGAATACCGAAAGAAATCTCCTGCTCTCGTTCGTCTCTTCGCGAACAATCTAGCTATAGTTTTCTCTACGCGTTGACGCGGACGGCATATTGGTTTCTGCATCGGTCGTCCAACGCGTGATGTCTTCTTCATTTTGCTCACCCCTTGCCGAGCGCCAGATTCTAGACAACATACGGGCGACATTGACCACGAGCGAACTGACAAAAGTTACAGTTGTTAGCTCGAGTCGGTCCGTGGACACTCAGGTTGGAGGGCATAGTGCCTGGTCGCGTAAGAGAAAAAACACGTCAGCTCCCTTCAGATCCGGTCAAACAGCCGGTTGGTGGGACTGGCGTGTCGACCTATCGTCCTGGGGATCTTCTATTGGTCCGACTCTCCTCAGAGACAGCAAAGCAGCCCGCTTCGGTATGGATACGAGTAGAGCATTGTGATGACCAACATCGAATTGTGTTTGGAACTGTCGACGGTGATTCTCCTGGCTTGGGCAAGGCGCTGAACTGTGGCGCGAAGCTGGCTGCAGGCTATCACTTGGTGCATGAGAACGCATCCGTGGTTAGTCTTGGAAGAGTTTCCTACCCACATACCCGTCCCAAGTGAACAGAAGTTCGAACTGTTTGTTCTTACGTGCGTGGCTCCAGATGCGAGAACCAGAACGGTAAATTTCTCTAATCAACTGGGGCTATCCACTAGCAAAACTGCTAGTTGGCAAGTGTCAAAATGGGAAGTATGCTGACCGTTCTCATTCAGGCTGGGTAGGAAATCTGTAGAGCTGGGCAGCCATTTGGATCCGAGAAAGATACCTTGCAACTGGAGTTTTAAAATGATCTCGAACCTTCGAAGGAACCTTCCCCGAATCCTCATAGCTGATGATCACACTCTCGTCGCCGAAGCATGCCGGAAACTCCTTGAATCTGATTATGAAATCGTTGCGACGGTCGGGGATGGTCGCGCACTCGTCCGGGCGGTAGCAGAATTGCGGCCTCAGCTTATCATTGTCGACGTTTCGATGCCTCTGCTTAATGGCCTGGATGCAGGTCAGCAGGCGAAGGAATTGCTGCCCTCAGTGAAACTGATATTCCTGACCATGAACCACGACGCGGATTTGGCAGCGGAGGCTTTTCGTCGCGGCGCTTCTGGATATCTATTGAAGACTTGCGCAGCTTCGGAATTGACAGTGGCCGTTCGGGAAGTACTGAAGGGGAAGTCCTACCTCTCACCCGTAATCGCGAAAGAAACCGTGGACTTTCTCCTGCGGCAGGACAAGAAGCTCGTTGACGAGGCAGATCGTCTCACGGAGAGGCAACGCGAAGTGCTGCAACTGTTGGCAGAAGGGAAATGTATGAAAGAGGTTGCCTCTGTCCTAAACGTTACGACACGCACAGTAGCGTTTCACAAGTATCGGATTATGGAAGTACTGAATATCAGAACGAATGCCGAACTCGTTCAGTACGCCATACGGACTCATCTAATTGCGGCGTGACGGAATCAATACTGCTCCCACCATTCAGTCCGGCTTTAGTGTCGACTCGAAAATTCTGACTTTTTGTTCTTCAACTCCAGGAGCCGATCCCCGTCCTGCCCCGGCGCGTATTTCATGAGAGCACTAAATCAGGGAATATCGTGAATTCAGCGTAAACCGCGAGAGAGAAGCCTTACTGAAAAAAAGAAAATGGGTTCGAGATGGCAGAACGACATTGCCTCCCCGAACCCCGGCAGCAACTAAAAGGTGCTGCGAATTACCTTAAGCCCAAGCGAAGACAAAAGGGAAAGACCACCAAGCAGCCCGATCAGCGGCAAGATGCTTCCAGTCTTCGGTAATTCTGCTGGAGCAGCAGCCGGGGCCGGAGGTGGTGTATTTTCAGCAACAAGGATAGGTACATCGACGGGTGGCGGCGGAGGTGGCGGCGGGGGCATTGTTCCTGCTAGTTTCGTGTGGCGATCGTACACGTCCACAGGCTCCTCGACAACTTTCGTGGCCGAGATCTTCATGCCCTTCTTCAATCCCCAAGCGTCCTTCATCTGACCATCAATGTTGAACTTCTGGTTGTTGGGGATCTTGAACTGCTCGTTGGTGCCATCCTCCAGAGTCAGAATCACTGTGTTTGGGGGAGTGACATGCCAGACCTTCCCGGTAACCGTCTTAACAGTGGTTACTACGGTTGGAGTCTTGGTCACTGTGATAGTGCGCTGGAGCTTCATCCCTGGCTTCAGATCGTGGATTCCAAGCTGTTGGCCATCGACCGTGACCCGGGCGCTCTCTGGGACGTTGGCGACATGGCGGATAGTCCCATCTTCCATCTTCACGACCAGGTCGTTGCCCGTAACGTAGACGACTTCGCCACGCTCGACAGTGACCTCTTGAGTATGGGCACCCTTCGTTGTATTGGTTTCTGTCTGCACTTGCGCGCTCAGACCTACCGTGAAGGTCAGAAACATCGCCCCCACTGCAAGCACAAGCCACACTCGTGCGCTTTCAAGTTTTGAGTTCATTGTGTTTTCTCCTTGGTTGACTTTTGCGACTGTGGATTCGCGTCTTCTATTACTGGTTCGAAACGAGCTGATTTTGTGCTCGGTGGTTGGTCGGCCGCTGCGGGACGACCCGAAGCGACCCGTGAAGCCAGGACAATGTAGCGCTTCGGTGCACTCCCGATGAAATAGAACGGATAACAAGTGACCAACGTCAAGGTGGGACCTGAAGTTGGCTTCAACACCGAAGGGTCGTCCTTATCGACTATGACAATCTGGCTGACTCGATAGATGTCAATGCGGTCGAGCGTCTCCAATTCAATCATGTCTCCGGGGCCGACATCTTTCAGGACGCGGAAGAAGCCATCTCTGTGGCCTGCAATACCGACGTTCCCAGGTTCACCGGGACGGCTTGTGCCCGGAATATAGCCGACCCCGCGGTTCAGACTCAGATCGTCTACTCCATCGAGTATCGGTACCTCCAAGTGGACTTTAGCAACGTGCAAAATACCGAGAGGCGAATTGAATTGTTCGGTAAGGCTCTGCTCGTATTCCGCTACCCGCTTGGGCGACCAGAGACTGAAATCAAAGGTGAATTGCCGGCCATCCAGCAAGCGAGCAGGTCTATCGGCTGTTCGTTCGCTCTTGAGTTCATGGAACTGCGTCAGGGCCCTACGAGACATGGTTGCTCGGTGGATGTACGCTGCCACAAATATAGAGGTCAGCAACAACCCGACGATGAGCAGCGCAACTTCAATTCTGCGGAGGTATTTGGTCATACTGCCCTTGCATTTCCTGCGTGTGAGCCCACCGCGATCCATCCGACGGACTGATTGGACGGATCCCTTCACGTTCGCCCAAAGTGTAGGCAAGAGACGGACTGGTCGTAACTGTTACTTGTAACAGTGCAGGCACCCAGTCTCTGAGTTGTCTTTCGGGCTAAAAACTGAAGAGAATTGGGGCTTTTTCGTAACGGGCGGGAAACGTATCTCGAGAATGGGGCTGCCGAAAAGGGTTGTCTGTTAGGTTTGCGAGTTGCATGTCGGGAGGTGGCAGTGTACGAATCTAAAATCGAAAACCCGATACGCGAGTGAAACCATCATGGCAGATCTTGATCGTGGAGTTGAGAACAAAGCTGTTCACATTCAGGACTGTCGCATCTGGGCAGAAATTTATTATCTGGATTCACCGACCGACTACCGCGAGTACCTGGCACACGGCAGCATGGAACTCAGGGAAAGCTGGGGTGATTTGGTGATGCTGGAGGACTCCAAACACCTGCTAAGGATGTATGGAATAAGCCTGCGGTTATTAGTTGCCGGAATCGCCCTTATTCTAGCGTCTGGCTATCTTTTGTATTCACTTCGGGACGCATTCTAAAAGGAACTGTCCCGGAGTGCCGACTCTACCGCCCCAAAGATGAGCTGACACTTCTTCCAGTTCTCACCACGTGTCGCCGTCAACGAAAATGACTTCGCACAATGACCAGTCTACGTGTGGAGGGATCTATGAAGCGATATGCAATCTCAGTTTGTTTGTGTGCAGGGATTACTGGGGGGTATCTGGCTACAGCCCAGAATAAACCCCCAGCTGCGACTCAAGCACCAGCGGCTTCAGCGGGTTCCCCTGCTACGAAGGTCGGACTCTTTGTTTACCCGCAGAAAAACCAAACGCCCGAACAGCAAACCACCGATGAGGGTGCTTGTTACGCGTCCGCGCAGCAGCAGACTGGGATTGATCCGTCTGCTCCTCCGCCGGCCCCTAAGGAGGCCGACAAGAAGAAGGGAGGGGCAGTGAAGGGCGCAGCAGGTGGTGCTGCTGGCGGAGCAGCCATTGGGGCGATCGCTGGTGATGCTGGAGAAGGGGCCGCGATCGGAGCTACGGCGGGCGCGGTCCGGGGGCGTCGTCAACAAAAGAAAGCTAACAAGCAAGCGGAGCAACAAGCCCAGCAACAGGGACAGGCCCAACAACAGCAGACAATGGATACTTTCCGGCGAGCATTTTCAGCCTGCATAGACTCCAAGGGCTATTCGGTTAAGTAACGAAGACACCAGAAGTCGTTCAACCCCGTTGTCGAGAATGAAAGACTGGGGCGAGCGGGCATAATGAGAGGCAGGTAGCGATTCGCCTCGAAGAACTTTTGGACTGAGATCGCCACGATGCGCGACACTGATACTTTGCGGATATCCACTTGGCGGCTTTAACAGAGCAGTGGACTGCCAGATCTTCCAATGAATCTGTGCAACGTCAGCCGTTTACTCCCGGTGAAGGTGACCGTTTTTTGGCTTCCGACGGTCGGGATATCCTCTGGGGAAGAACTGCCGCACCGACAACGGGAGAACCGCGCTCAAGAACCTGCAACTCCCGTGTGGGAATTGTGAACTGCGTGAAGCCGCAATGAAAACAGACGGCGAGCTTCGGAAAAACAAAGACCATGGATTTATCCAGACCTTCGTGTCCGGAGAAATGGATAGCAACTTCGCCGTTGAAAACGCTCTGCTTGTCGGAATGGCACCCTTTACAATACATGGCGACCCCCGATGGAATTACGGTACCGTCGGCTCTTCACCGAACGCATCGGCTGGAACCTCCCAGCGTCGCAATTGTTTTGTCGGTTAACTTTACGGGAGATAGTCCTGCTTCGACTATTCAAAATTGAACACCCTAAGAGCTTTGTCGGTGACGAGCCTCCTTGAGATGAGAAACGACGAATCTGGTCCCTGGGGCTGGCCTGGGTTAATCGTGCAGGACAACGCTGAGAAGCGAGCTATTTACCTCCAAACCACCGTTGTAGTCGATGAACCCAAGCTTTCTGAATTTGTTCATGAAGAAATTCACTCGTGAGCGGGTTGTGCCGACCATTTCCGCTAGAGTGCCTTGGCTCACTCTTGGAATCACGGTTTCAGACTTGTCCCTTTTCCCGACGCGGGAGAGCATTAAGAGTGCCCGTGCCAACCGCTTTTCGCTCGAATTGAACAGTTGATCGACCAAGTCCGCTTGTGTGCGATTGTGACGTTCAACCACGTACCCAACAAACATGTCGGAGAATGCGTGTTCCTCGTGGAGCGTGCGCAGCATCCTGGCTTTTTCTATCTTCAAGATCGAGCAGTCCGTAACCGCAATAGCGGTTGCGAGTCGGAGGGGTTGATCGGAGGCGATGCATCCCTCGCCCAAAAAATCGTCCTTGCCGAGCAATGCGATCGTGGCTTCCTTGCCTTGCTTGGAGAGCACACTCAGCTTCACCCTTCCCTCCTGAATGAAGAACACAGCGTCGGCACTATCTCCTTGCGAAAAGATAGCCTGTTTCGCGCGATAGTGTAGAAGAGTCTTCCCAACCGAAACGGTGGACAAGAAGATTTTCGGATCAAAGTCCTTGAGTTGTTTCCGGGCGGGGTTCTTTCGCACGAGCAACCTGCGAGGCGGGATCATGAGCACCTCCGGCAAGACCCGGCAGACCTATTTTCTTATTAACATGATACGGCTTCATCGGTGTGCCTAGTCAAGTTCCGCGCTTCCTCGATCGGCCCGTCAAGGGTCCATTGAAAATCAAATCAGAATCGCAGAATCGGGCCCGCGAAGACTTCCCCCTGGGAAGCTGCAGTGCCCCCGACATGAACAATGCAGCCTCCACCGCAGATGAAGGCCACTTGGGGGTCCGCAAAGACCGGCAACCATTCCGCTTGGATCTTGAAACCGAAATGGCGACTGGCATAGAGCCTGATTCCGCCTCCGATTCCAAACGAGAAGCGCGTAAAGTTGAAGTTTGTACCGGAAACATGGGTGGCTCCGACGCTGGCCAGCACGAACGGCTTAGCCCATGAGGGCCACTCTTCCACGAAAGGCTCGTGGCTAAAGTCTCCATGAAATTGATCAAGAATCATACGTTGACGGTCCGGTTCGGGCGTGATGTCCTCCGCGTGGACATAAGAATCTTGCCTTGCCCAGCGTACTTCGACTAAATCCTCCTCACGGGGCCGCACTCCGAACGAGACTCCATAGCTCGGGCTCGCATCCAGTACGACCTGAGGGTTCGTGCCGGTGACATGTGGCTCAACCGGAAAGCTCATGCTGGTGCGGTACCCCATATATGCAGTGACGTCAAAACGTAGCGGTTTTGGCTCTGCTTGCTGCTGAGCGCGGAGAACAGGCAAAAGCGCGATGAGGTACACCACCGCCGCAAGAACGAACGCAGTGATTGGTCTCTTAGTCAACGCTTCTCCGAGACGACGATTACACAATAGCACTGTCCAGAGCTGGCAAGATGAATACGCTTTCTTATCCACTCGGAGTTGGACGATATCTACGGTCGCCAGAGACTGACTCGGTTTGCGCAGCACTTGATACATCCTGAAATGTAAGAGAGTGACTGAATCTCTAGCCTCATTCAATCGTTTGACGTCACGACTGCAATTCTTGACAGATCTAGCCGAGGCGTTAGCAGCTTAGGCTAAAACTCTCTGGATCCGACGATGCGGAATCAAGGCTATTCGAGAGGGATTTGCAATGAGTGGAGAAAAGATTGGATGAGGAAACAAGTCATTCCCGCGGTACTCTCTGGGCTGCTGTGTGTGTCGGCATTTGCCCAAAGAGTTGAAATCTCACGAGAGGTCTCGTTCCTTCATCTGCAGTCCAGCTATAACGCCGGATGGAGTTCGGTGTTGACCGGAAACTTTGAGGAAGCGGCCGAGAACGCCCGCGCAAACGGCTTACTCGAGGTACAGGCGAACAGTTGCGCAAACAGGAGATCACTGCTGCTGGAAGTTGTGGTGCGGGATCGAGACGGGCGGCACTTTCGTGAAGTGCCGGTTTGGCAGTTGTCGGATAGCAACGCCTTCTTCTTTGTCTCGGGTATGACGATCGATGCCGACGGAGCCCCGAATGCTTACAATCCCGATGACACTGGGCTTGATGAATTGGCAAACGCTGGCGAGCCAGCACATTGGAACGGCATCATTACTGGTCGGGACGGCAATCCGTTGATTCAGCGAGAGGGAGATCCTTTCCCTGGTTACTTCATTTCATGTACTTCTCTCACAGACGAAACCAAGAAGTTCACGGATCCAACTGGATATGTGGACGCATCGAAGATTGCTTACATAGCCTTGCCACAAGATGTCGCGAACCGCGGAGGGGTGCGGTTGGGTGATTTCGCCGTCGTCATGAACCTCCACAACGGTAAATCGTCCTTCGCCATCTATGCGGATATTGGAACCTTGGGTGAAGGCTCTGTCGCTTTGGCTGACGCTTTGGGAATCTACTCCGACGCCCGCCGCGGTGGGCAGTCTGAGGGAATTTTGTACTTATTGTTTCCCGGGTCCGGCAATGGGAAGCCCCGGACGGTTGGTGACATCCAGAGCGAGAGCGAAAAGCTGCTACCGGACCATCGAAGGAGAATAAGGGAGTTGTCTTCTTGCGTCGAAAGTGACGATTCAGTGTCGGCGATCATGTTTAAAAAGCGCTCCGACACATTTCATTAGATGTGGTGAATCGATAGAAAGTAAGGTTAAGGTGGTTTCCCGGGCTTAGTACTGTGTCGTGGATTTAGGTCCCGAAAGTGTTTCTCGTGGGAGGAATAATCCTAAAAGGCCTACTACGATTAAGCAGATTCCCATAACCGGGCCCCAAGGCCAAGGGTTTCTCGAGCCCAGTTCAAGTTGCTTGTTCGGGATCCAGCCTGTGAAGACAACCACAAGAAGAGGCATCGCCAAGATTCTGGCGATCGTCACGCCCGGTCTTTGGAACCCTGATCGGTTGAACCATGATTCTCGAAATCGAGTCGCTGAACCTCGCCCCATGACCTGATTGTGAATGGGGCTCGAGCGGAAGAAAAGTTACGTCAGTTCAGGCAGGTCCCTGACCTCAGGGTAGTGGGGGACGGACATTTCCATTCGATGCTAATTCGTCATAGATTCAATCGACTGCAGTTCTCAGCGGATATGGAGTTTCCGTGGGGGTTATGGGGCAAGTCAAGCGCTCCGCTTCTTCTCTGCTTTTGTGGCAAGCTGAGTCGGTTTCAGCTCTGTCAGATGAGATGTCACAAACTTGCCTCCCCACAGAGCCGCTTCAATGGCTGGCAAGAGCTCCCTCGTTACGTCCCACTTGAGAACATATCCGTCTGCCCCGTTAGTTAAAACCGTCTGCACCGCATCGGAATCCTGGTACGCACTGATGAAAACTATCTTTGTCATCGGGGCAGCCTCGCGTATTCGGATCGCAACTTCCACCCCATTAAGCGTTGGCAGGCTTATATCCAGCAAGACCAAGTCCGGTTTCAGTTCCTGCGCTTTCTCGACGGCTTCCAAACCATCCGACACCTCGCTGATAATCTGCAGTCCGGGAGACTTCAGAAGCAGCGAAGACACACAATGACGCCACGGCTCGTAATCATCTGCCAGGAGCACTCGAACTTCTCGCAACCAGCCTCCTTCGTGTCAAGCGTTCCTGGCGTGCGATGGTGCAACAAAAACGTTTGACCCCGGAATACCAACTACATCGAGTGATGACGTTCGCTTCTTGCAGCATCTCGCTACAGTAGGTAGAGCGCAACTACAAGAAATACCAGAGGATATTACCGGTCAATGACGTCGGCAATTTATGGCGCGGCGGCGGACTGTCATCAGTTTGCTCTCTACAGTTCGGTAAAACAAAGTCTTTGGGTATGAAAACACCTTCGTCATGGCGCGCTGGCACTAGTGACAGGTACACCGCGTTACTCGATGGCGGTAACCTTGCTCCATCCTGGAGCGACTCCTCAGGGAGGAAATCATGAACTCTGTCAGCGGAGCCCGGAATGAGCGTGAAGCAGAGGTAGTACCTCTTAGTAGTGCGGTGTTCTGCCTCGATTGCGAGGTCATTAGTCAGAGCCGGACTGACGAATGCCCAGCCTGCCACAGCCGTTCCCTTCTAAGCTTGGGTCGGATCCTCGGCGGCAGTTTGCATGATCGTAAGCCAGAACAGGAATCAGAATGCGGATCATTCGATATTACACTCACGGTCAGTGTTCAGCGGATGCACGCAAACGAGGTCAACACCACGCTAGAGGGATTGACCACTGTGATTGGCCCTAGGCTCGCCCAAGGCAGGGCGTCATTTCACATCAACGTGCAACCGGCCGTCGGTAGTATTTCCCAAAAAGCAGCCTAAAAGTGCCCACTGAACTCCGGTGACAAAGCCAGCGGGCTTCGTCAGGAGCGAGCGCGATCAATTCTTGGCGACCTTTGAGCGTTTGCAATATCTACCGCAAGCAGTTGACGACACAGATTGACCCTCAGCCTCGGTGCTCAAGACTTCTGAATCAATGAGGGATGCAATCTTGTCCCAGATTTGGGGGTCGTTTTCGATTTGGTGATGTGCCTTGTTAAAAACCCGGGAAAGCCATCGATAGTTGTCGCAATTGATCTGATGGCTTTCGTACTTCATCTGAAAGTTGCCCAAGATGTTAGTTCGTGTCGCATCGGCTGGAACAATAAGCGACTGCCCGGGCGTGAAGCCTTTTCGTTGATAGAAATTCACTGCTCTCGCCACATTCGCAGGAACCGTGTGATCGTTCTGTCCGAACTTCTTCACGCTGTCGACTTGGATGGTCAGCGCGACTGGGATGCCCCGAGTTTGCAGTTCTCTTGCGAAGGAGAGCACCTGTGAAGCGCCCCAGCTGTGTCCAAAAAGGATGATCTTTGTTTGTTCCTTCTCGTCGGCCGACAAGAAACGATCCTTATTCGTGTCCAAGAACAGACTAAGATCTTCTCTCGCCTTTGTCCCTTCGTGATTTCCAAATATTCCGACATGGACACCGGCGCCGTACCGGCTTTGGACATACTTCGCGAACACGACTTCCGGATGCTTCATGTCATTCGGTTTAACAAAGCCACCAACGAATCCAAATATGATGGCTTTTCGGATGCGTTGATTCGTGTCTTCAACTCGCGGTCTCGAGCACACTAGGCTCAGCGCGTCTCTCAACGCCGGGGGCAGTGAGGGATCTTTGCACGGATCTGGAATCTCTTGGTCGGCACGACGATCGATGCTGTCGATCGACGATACTTCTTTCGCGTGCGCTATTCCAAGTCGACCAGGGCAGATTAGTGCCAGGACGAGCAGAAGGACGACGGAATGCATCTTACCCATACGCCAAACAATTTCTGAGCGGACCGCACCCTCGTCCATACGCCTCAGCGCCGATCCGACGCGCGGTTTCGAAGATGCGGCGTAAATCTTCGAACGACAAATTCTTGAAGTACACCCTCGAAGGCAACTTCACCCAGCCTGATTAGTGAATTTTGCACCACCAATCCGGCGCCATTGCGATCGCTGTTCGGATAATATAGATATGAGATGCCGGCTGAGGCAAAGGCGCCGGCGACGTTCGAGTAGTTGGGCTGCCAGCGCATATTGTCACCTTTGCAAATCACAGGACTGGCGAGCGCGTACAGCACCCGCGATCGGGTACTGCCCGTTCCTTTGTAGAAGTAACGCGGGTCTTGCTTCAGCAGAGATGGTAGTACTGCGCTTCCAATAAACGTGCCAGTAAGCACGTCAGTGTAGGAGGCACCCAGGCGCTTGAAGTAGCCTTGCGCTCCTTGCCCATATCCGTCATGGGTATTGGTGGCCTGCTCGACTCCGGCCACCGCGGCGACTCCGATGAAGGTGAATGGATCTCTCGTTGTCTTCCAGGCAAGCCTGAACTTCTGCTTCGCGTTGAGTGGCAAGGCGTCGCGGTCGTAGCTCACGTAGAAATTTGGAATGAAACCGAATACGCGTTGCTTCTCTTGCTCTCTAATCTGTAGATCCGCAACCTGGACTGACGTGAGCGGGCTCACTTTCACATGCACTTCGGTCACAGTCTTGGCCACGGCCAGGATGATCGCTGGGACCAGAAAAGTCTGCCCGGGTCGCAGAGCTGCAAAGAATTCTCCGGTTGCGAATCCTGGCGACGTGACTGTAAGACGAAATGCCCCGGGAGAGACATTGGTGAAGAGGAATTGCCCGTTGCTGCCGGACTGTACCTCTTGCCTCAGAGTTTGGGTTTCGTCGGTGAGGCGTACCTCAGCCCCTACGCTCACTGCTCCCGACTGATCGAGAATAGTCCCGCTAATGTATCCCGGCGGTTGATAATCGGCGACCATTTTTCCCGAAGTGCTCAAGTAGGTTTGTTGGGGGGCAGCGGCGGCCGTCGGCTCATAAACCGCAGCGTCCGCTGCAATCGCCACTGCATCGTTGGTTTTCGACGTTTGTGCGCCAGAAAGCGCGCCAATGGTAAGGACCACCAACACCCGAGCCGAAGCTTCAAAAATGAAACGTTTCATGCCTGAGGACGCTCAACGTGCTTTCATCTCGCACTGCGATTTGACGTTTTACCTGGCCCGGGGAGAACTGGCAGAACTTCCAGAGCTTTACCCCAAAGATTCATGAGCCCTGGAAAGGATGACAAAGAAATCTGGGCGTGCCACACGCACTGCGGTCAACTGGTTTGGCGAGTGCTACTGTGAAGCCGATGAAGGCAGAGCCGCGCTTTCCGAGGTGAGAGTACCCGTGCTCGCCGATTCCTTCGGCTGCGACTCCAGAAGTTGCTTGAGTAGCGCGAGATCGCTCTCAACATCCGCGCGAGCCGTCTTCTTGGCCGCTGCGGATTTCAATTCCTCTCGAAGCCGTGCTTCCATGAGAGCCGCAGCAAATTGGGAACCGATCAGAGAACCCAAAATATTTGACCGCGTAATGCCCACCGACATGACTTCAGCACCGACGCGTACCTGCAGGGTGGGTCCTCCGAAGTGATCAAGTACCGGTGCGGCGTCAGCGCGAAACGACGTCCAGTGGCGTCCGTCTGCGTACGCGCCCGCCGCTGCGGTCTGGACCAATTCCTCCAGTCGGTTCTGGAGAACGCGACGGTCCGCCCTCGTCAGGGCTGCACCCAACTGATCCTTTGAGTCTAGAATCGGTGCATTCTTCCCGGGGTTGTAATGCCAATGTCCCACGTACACGGCCACCGCAGTCCCGGCGGCGAAGGGGTGGAACAGGAATAGTGGCAACATATATTTCTTCGACGTCAGCATAACTTCCAGGACACCACGCACACGCTTCGACCGAGGTATCGTCCCTGGCACCTGTGGGATGGCAAATGTCGACGCGTGCAGCTCGGGATGGCTTCGGCTGTATTTGGAAAGAGTTCGTGCCAACTGTTTCGGCGTTGTAACCCCCAAGTCGCCGATGATGCTGCGATGCACAGAGTGCGGATAGTAAAAACTGACGACCTGACGTACAAAGTCCGCGCAGTTCGCCGTAATCAGTTTCCAGCGCTGGTGATTGGCGGCGTCATTGAGAGTGCGGATCAGCTTGTCATCCTGCTCTGGACGGGTCTCGATCTCGAATGCGTAGATCGTGCGGAGATAGGAGGCTCCGATCAACTGATACCATGCCCCATCCGGCGTGCGGTCATCCGGTAGATCGGGAACTACCGCCTCCAAGTGATTGCGCCGGTATTGGTCTCGCAGAAACGCAACTAGTTTTTTGTCGGCGAATAGGGGAATGTTCTCAGGTTTTTCGACTGCGTAGAGGTATGGGATGAGCGGTATTGCAATCCAGTCGTACCCTCCGATGCCGCGATAGCGGCTGAGGACAATTCCGGTCTCGCCCGGCAGACAGTGGCGCAACACAACCGGAGACGCGGCGCAAACACCACTCAAATAAAGCGCGGCGTGACCCGTTCCGGCGAAAGCGCCATCGTAACTGTAAGGTTCCCCGAGGAACAATGTCGCCCCGGCCTGCACACGACCAATCGTGCACAATGAGAAGAAGAGAGTGGTCGCCGCAATCCTCAGTCTCAATGGACGCCTCGAATCCGGGTATGCAGTCTCAAAATGTACCCACACCCAAGTGTCACTGTTGAGAATAGGTCGCCCGCGCTAGGCGCATACTGTCATGAAGCACAGTTGCCGGGAACTAATATATCGAGGCGCAATGCGACCCGGCTCGACGGCTGCACGCAGGTTGGGGATTGCTTAACGATGAAAATTGGAATCCCGGTATTTCTTGTGCGATCGTCCAGGAGTTATGGTTTGTTCAGGTCGTCGTCTTTGTAGTACTTCGTACCCTGCAGGGTCAATTGAAGAGCGAGGCCCTTCTTGGTGATTTGATAGACCCACACATCCGGTGCGACCGAAGCCGCTCCGGAAAATGCTCCACCAGACTTACTTGTCTTGGCTGCAGCGTCTGATTGCGCGGAACTATCCCAACCGGAATCGAGAAAGTTCGACAAGGCCTTCTCAGTTTCGAATGCAAAGACTACCCGGTAGTCCTTCACGCCGACTCCGAGACCAGCGCCGTCGGAAATCATCTTCATAAACGTCTCTTGTTTGGTTTTCGAATTGACGGCTATGCCCGCACCGCGGGCCGTGCTTAACAGCAAGAGGTTCGTGCCCATGTTGCTAAAAACAGCATACCCGGCCGATTTCTGGATGAGCTCTCGCGATGTTGGTTGGAGTTTGTAGAGATCGTCCAACGTTTGAGCCGCCATTTTCCGACTTTTCTCACGTTTCTGATCCGGTGTGTCTTTCGCGCCGGCCAATCCTCCAGCCAGCAAAATCACTGCAAGGGTTGATACGAATATTCTGAATTTTATCAGTGCTCTCCCCATGACCGTCGCTCAAGGCTGTGATTAGCGCGCATCATGTTTGGCCGTTTTCGCCGCTACCAAGTGGAACAAGTCGCAGTGAGTGTTAAATCTGTCAGGATTGTCAGCTGCCTTCACAAAATACGTGCAGCGGTGGAATAGACCTGAGTTACGTGCGGAACGAATACGTGTCACTGAGGACAGATGTCCCGGATCGGCGCATGTCAAATGACAAGCTAGAATCATCCGGCCAGCGCTCGATGCTCCTCGGATTTAAGAGGAACGCGAGCATAGATAGTGGTTCCGGCTCCAGGTCGTGATTTTACGGAGAGTTCGCCGCGCACCAACTGCAGCCTCTCGCGCATGCTGATCAACCCTAATCCGTGCCGAGTGGAAGCCTCTTGTTCTTCAAAGCCTTTTCCGGAATCTGTTACTGTCAGCTCAAGCGACTCCGGAGTGCCATAGAGTTCGACCGAGAAGTCCCGCACGCCGCTGTACTTGGTTGCGTTCTGAAGCGCCTCCTGTAAAACCCGGAACAAGCAGAGAGAGACTTCTTTGGGTAGAGTGTGCGGTATATCGGCATGTTTAAAATGAATCTTGACATTGCTCTGTTCCGACAGCTCCCTGCAAAAGCTGTTGGCCGCCTTCGCAAGGCCTAGGTATTCGAGCTTCGACGAATGCAGTCGGTGGGACAGGCTTTGCACATCCCGCGCGATCTGCGTGATACGTTCCTGGGCATGACGGACTTGCGCACCGACGTCTTCACTGGCGTGCTGCGTCACTCGATCCAGTTCCACCGCCAGTAGCGCCAGACGTTGGTTGATATCGTCGTGAAGCTCTCTGCCGATCCAGGTACGTTCCTCCTCGTGCGCTTCAATCAGTCTGCGCCCTATGCTGGACATAGCCTCTTCCGCGACCTTCCGTTCCGTGATGTCGAGGCAGGAGCCGATATAGCCGGCAAAGGAACCGTCTGCGTTGAACCTGGGCACTCCAATGTCCAGCAGCCAGCGGTACTCACCATCGTGTCGACGCAGCCGATACTCCATTTCGAAAACCTGTCGTTTGTCGAACGCGTCTACGTACTTTCTGAGACACTCATCGGAGTCTTCCGGGTGAACCCCTTTCACCCAGCCATGGCCGAGTTCCGCGTCAAACGGCCGACCTGTGAAGTCAACCCACGGTTTGTTAAAGTAGTTACACAATTTGTCTGGTCCGGACATCCAAATCATCACCGGCGCACTGTTGGCAACCAGGCGGAATCGTTCTTCACTCTCGCGCAACGCTTGCTCCGCTCGTTTTCGCTCGCTTATATCCCGCAAGAGTTTTTGTGATCCAACTATTTTTCCTTCCTGATTCTTGATTGAGACTATTTCTATATCCAGCCAGACTTTGGTGCCGTCATGGCGGACACATTCGCATTCGAGATGGCTTGGCACCTGTTCTCCCCGCATGCGTCGTTCATGTCGGCTTTGCCATTCTGGGAAGTACTCGCGCGGAACATAGTCCTCCATCGAGATCCCATCTGCGTCTTTGTATTGGACACCGAACAGGCTAAGGAACCGATCGTTCGCGAACAGGATCCGCCCCCCGACGTCGTCCACGGCAAGTGCATCTCCGATATGTTCTACGACTCGCCGGAATCGTTCTTCGCTCTCGCGCAGTGTTGTCTCTGCCCTTAGCCGTTCCGTAACGTCCCGAATGATGACCGTAAACAATTTCTTCCCACTGTTTTCCGTCTCGGATATCGACGCCTCTATGGGAAACGGCTCACCATTGGATCGTAAGGCATACAAACTCCCAAAATGACCGTAATCTGTGCTGACGTTCAATCCGAATTGAAAGGGGTCCGTCTTGTGTATGGGTCGGAATGGCGTCGGAATGAAACGGTCGAGAGGCATTCCTATCGCTTCAACCGCCAAGCATTGGAACATCTTTTCTGCAGCCGCGTTGAACAGCAGGATCTGCTGCCCCTCGTCCACGCTTACGATAGCGTCCATGGCTGAGTTTACGATCGCGTTCATCCGCTCTTGGTTCTCGCGCAGCTGATCGCGAGTCTTTTTCTCTTCCGTGATGTCCTGGGAAACTCCACGGAGTCTTGTGATCACTCCCGCCTTATTGCGTGTGGTGTCGAAAGTCGTGTGTATCCACCGTTTGCTTCCATCTGGGCGTATAAGTTCCAAGTCCATGGCAGGGAAAGAATGCGCAGCCATGGCTCGCTGCAAACAGCCCCAAGTCTCAGGTGTATAAACATTGGGTAGATCTTCGAGGGCTGGTGCGGGCTGAGAGGGGTCTAGCCCGTGGATGCGATAAAGCTCCTCCGACCAATGGATCGCTCCGCTGTCAATATCCCACTCCCAACTGCCGACATGAGCCAGACGCTGGGCCTCTGCCAGATCGTGTTCCTTAGCACGCAACGCCTCTTCATTTGTCTTGCGTTCTGTGATGTCCTGAGTCGTGCCATGCAGGGAGACTACCTCTCCGGTAGAGTCGCGTAGAGCATAACCACGGGTACTAACCCAGCGCCGACCCCCGTCGGGCCGCACTACTTCCAGGTCAACCTCCGGAACCGTCCCGGTCTGGACTGCGTCTTCCATAGTCTTGCGCAATCGATCCCAACTCTCGGGACTGAAAAGGCGTGGTAACTCCTCATAGGAAGGGGGAGGGAGCTTTGGATCGAAGCCATGAATTCGCGATAGTTCTTCCGACCAATGTAGCTGGAGGCTTTTAGGATCCCACTGCCAGCTTCCCAACTGAGCCGAATGTTGGGCTTCAGCTAATTCAGCTTCCTTGCGACTCAGGGCATCTTCAACTCGCTTGCGATCGGTGATGTCGATGATGGCCGAGAGCATGAGCGGTTCGCCTTCGATTTCGAGCAACTCCGCAGAAGCTAAACCAACTCCTTGCGATCCGTTCTTGCAACGGTAATGGACCTCGAAGTTTCTAACGCTCTTTTTATCCTCAACAAGTTTCTTGACCCGCTCCCTTTCGCCAGGCTCTATCCAGATGTTGATGTCGAATGGAGTTCGTCCGATTACCTCTTCTCGCTTCCAGCCCGTGATCTGTTCGAAAGTTTCGTTGACGTCGAGATAACGATGATCGCGCACTCTGGTTACTGTCATAGTCACCGGACCGGCGCGAAACGCTTTGGAGAACTTCTCTTCCGACTTGACCAGCGCCTCGTGTGCCTTTTTGCCCTCGGTTATGTCCACCGCAATGCCCAGCATGCGAACAGGCTCGCCTTTCTTGTTGTAGTAGAACTCGCCGGAAGCCCCTACCCATCGGACCATTCCACTCTCGTGCATCGTGCGGAACTCGGTGGAGTACGGTTTGCGATTATCTCGCGCATCTGCCACTGCCTGGGAAACTCGTTCCCGATCATCCGGGTGGACGTAGCGATAAAAAGTCCCCATTTGTATGGTGGAGCTTTCGGTGGGAATTCCGAACATGGTCTGCAGATCGCCGAACCAGATGTCTCGTCCGGTCTTGACATCCAAGTCCCATGCGACAGACTTTCCGGAGACCAGTGCCATCCGCAGACGTTCGTGGGACAGACCGGACTCAGCAAGCCGCTCACGGTTGCTGACATGTTCTATCGCAAGCAAGGCCAGTGTCACAGCCAAAACGCCGAGGATCCAGACAAGGAGATGTTGCTTGTGCGCTCCACCCGGAAATAGCTCCCATATGGCACCGACGGAAAGAGCGGCGAGCATCAGCGTAGTTGCGAGTACAGCTGTTCTCCAACCAAACCTCGAAGCTCGGGATGTGACAAGCGAGAGGAGCCGATTCACCATGGCCATTCCTCCTCTGACCATCTGCTGCTTCTATGAGTGAAGTAACACTCCCATCCTGAGCATCCGTCACTTCACAAGCGATTTTCCAAACTGGGACAAAAGGAAGAGCCAAGGGAAGATGTGTTGTGGATTGCAGCCTCTCCGCGCTCCGGTAATCCTTTCTGGAGCGTCGAGGATTTCTTAACATCAGAGAGACAGGCTTGAATCTGTCAAAGAAGACAGTGCCTTTTCTGTTCGAGGCCTTTACCTCTGTGTCTTATAGCACAAATATACAAAGTCTTGAAGAGGAGAAAGATGTTCAAGCCAGATTTTTGTGGGAATTACAGTTCAGGAAGGAGGAAAGACCCAACTTAAGTCCGGCCCACGGGCCTATGGCTATTCAGTCCATCACTCACAAACTTCTTTCCACTTAGAATGGCCTCTACCGCTAAGAGGAGTTCCTTTCCCGCCTGCGCCTTGATTACGTATCCCCACGCGCCCAAATCAAAGGCTTCTCCAACAATCTCCGCGGCGGTTTCTTGAGTAAGAAAGAGGATTCTCGCATCAGGTACAAGTCTGCGAATGCGGTGGGCAGCTTCGATTCCATTCAGCCCGGGCAACCCGATATCGAGCAGAATCAAGTCCGGTTGGAGGGCCTCCGCTCGCTCAACTGCGTCGATACCGTTTTGCGCCTCGCCCACAATTCGCAAATTCGGTTGTCGGTGAAGAGTGGAAGTCACAAAATCCAGGAATGATTTGTTGTCTTCCACTACGAGGGTCCGAAATTCTGCAACGACTGAACCTGTTCTCACAAGCATCCTGTCCGAGGAGGACGATTAACCGCCTCTGCGCCAACCCGCATGCTCGTGACCTTACACCTGATGTTTTTGGATTGGCAATGGCACCAACGGTCCATGAGATGTTCGGCTGGCGGTCGCACACATCAAATTACATAGCTGCTTGATCCGAGGAATGCAAGCGCCAAGATGCGCCAAACCTCCATGAGGGTCGATTGACGGGAGGGTCGATTGACAGCAGCGCCACCGGCGGGAGAGTTGTGCGGCCCCAATTCTAACGCCTCGGGCGAAAGCCACCACCCCTGGCTTTCACACCGTGGGCCTGGCCCACTCTCTCTGCGAGGGGCCTTTTTGACGAACCGCAGGACTACTAGGTCGGTGGAAGAAGATGTCAAGCATCCACACGGCGACAACAATTTCCAGAAATCTTTCCAGTGGACGTGTCCATTTCATGTTGCTCGCCTGCTAGTTTGGTAGGTCTGTTCTCCGACGAGTCGAAATCGCCTTACGGTCGTTCAGTATTTTTGTGAAATCCAATGATAAGGCCAATCAGGTTCCTTGTAGCCCTTCGGGCCCTGTCGTTTGGGCAACGTGATTTTCTCGTGAGCGATCTTCTTCCAGGGCACAGCATTGAGCAAATGGGCAATGCAGTTCAGTCGGGCTCGTTCTTTATCGTCAGTCTGGACCACGTACCACGGAGATTGCGGCGTATCGGTGGCTTCGAACATTGCGTCGCGAGCGCGGGAATAGTCGTACCAGCGACGATGGGATTCTAGATCCATCGGACTCAGCTTCCAATGTCGCATGGGATCTTCAATGCGTTTCTGAAACCGCTTGTGCTGTTCCTTCTCGCTCACCTCGAACCAGTATTTGATGAGAAGAATGCCGTTGTTCCTGAGGAGAGATTCGAAGGCGGGGCACATGCGAAGGAATTGTTCATATTGCTTGTCACTGCAGAATTCCATCACGTGCTCGACCAAAGCACGGTTATACCAGCTACGGTCGAAGAGAGTCGCTTCGCCGGCAGCAGGCATTTCCTTCAGATAGCGTTGTATGTACAGCTGCGACTTCTCACGTTCGGTGGGAGCCGGCAACGCGACATGGCGGAAGATGCGCGGACTGACGCGCTCCATAATGCGATGAATCACTCCTCCTTTGCCAGCCGCGTCTCGCCCCTCGAACACGACGGCGATCTTGGCTCCGGTTGCTCTCACCCATTCCTGCATCTCGACCAACTTGGTCTGCAGTTTGCGCAACTCGCGCTCGTACTGCTTTTTCGTAAGCTCAGGCCTCTCTTTGTTGCCGTTGCTTTTAGGTTGCTGTTGTTCTTTCGGCATTCGCTTCTCCCATGATGGCTGTCGAAGGTCTCAGATGAATTGAGCCTGACGGAAATTCTGTGACCCGGTTGAGCCCGGCGGAACTGGGAATTCTGTCAGGTCTAAAACGGCGCTTCGACTCGATCCAGTTCAGCCGTGCTGGATCGACGACGTCGCCTGAAGCGATGAACGCAAGCCCTGAAGAATTTCCGACTGTAAGCAATGACAGTTCCTCGGTTCGCACCAAGCCCCTAGCATCGCAAAAGATTCCGTACGAGAGGGTGCGGAGTTAATGTACGCGTGCTCCTTGGAGCCCCTGACAACGCACCCGTAGAGGCGAATCGCAAATTAGGGACGGAGGTCCAAGATGAAAAGAGCTTTGTCGTGTCTATTGTTGGGACTCGTTATTCCAGCGGTCTCGGCTCTCAGCCAGGATGTCCGCTACAACTTTGATAAGAACACCGATTTCTCCAGGTTCAAGACGTACAAGTGGGTGGAACTGAAGGATGCCAAAAGTCCCGGTGATCTCCTTAACAAACAGATAAAGGATGTCTTCGATACCCAACTCGCCGCGAAGGGCTTGACGAAGGTTGAGGACGACTCCGCGAACCTCTACATCGGGTATCAGGTCGCTGTGGCGCAAGAAAAGGAATTTACCTCCTACAACACAGATTGGGGATACGGGGGAGGCTGGTACCGGTCGGGATGGTACGGAGGTGGGGGCAGTTCAATGACGACAGGCCAGACGTCGACAATCTACGTTGGCCAGCTCGCGCTGGATATGTACGATTCAGCGAACAAAGACCTGGTATGGCGCGGGTTGGGAAGCAAAACGATTGACCAGAAAGCTAAGCCCGAGAAACAGCAGAAGAATCTGACCAAGACCGTGACCAAGATGTTGAAAAACTATCCGCCGCCAATAAAGAAGTAAGTTGTCGAACGAACGACAGTAAATGTCCCAGGAACGAAAGCCATGCGCGCCTTAAAGCTGATTCAATTGATGAAAACCAACTCGGCCATCATGTCTGACGAACTGGTCCGGAAGATCAGGGCCTCGGGGAAATGCGAACAGTTATTGCTCAAAGTTCCCGAGAGTGAACAGCGGCAATATGCAAGTCAGATTTACCAAGCCCTGATGGAGTGGTTGGCAGACGAAACGGATTCCGCCCTCGAGCACCATTTTGTTGCTCTAGGTGTCCGCCGAGCGGGTCAGGGTGTGCCGCTCAGCCAAATGTTCCGGGCGGTCACCATTGCCCGTGAGCACCTCTGGGATTATGCACAACAGGAGTGTTTTCATGAGGAACCGGTCGAATTCTTGGGCGGCGTGGCGCTCCTCCGTTCACTGAATAGCTTTTTCGACCAGGTTCTTTATTTTGCGCTCACCGGTTATGAGAAAGCCAGCGGAGACGAATCCGCAGCTTTTTCTTTTCTTTCGACCAGGCGGTCCGCGTGAGTGCAACGCCACATTCACGAAACAATATGGGAGCGTTATCGGCCAAACGCCTTCAAGCTCCTCGCCCACTAGCAAAAGCAACTCTTCTCCTGCTGTTGGGGACCGTATTCGCCATCGTCAATTGCGGTTGGAGCGTGGCGGCTGACCGAACGCTCCAGACGGCATCGGTGAGTTCAGATGAGGCAGTACAGAGCGCAAGCTCATCTGATGAGCCGAGCTCGAAGCCTGCGGAACACGGTTTGTCAGCCAAGGCGGTCGAAATCGCCCGCCCCTTCGGCTTCCCGATTACCAATTCCATGCTCGTCAGCTGGGTCGTTGCTATCGGACTGATCGTGTTAGCTCAGGCGGCGACGCGAGACATGAAACAAGTACCTGCCGGACTGCAAAACTTCGTGGAATGGCTGATTGAAGGTTTGTACAAGTTCATGGAGGGAATCATAGGTTCGCACCTGGCCAAGCGGACGTTCTGGTTTTTCGCGACCATCTTCATTTTTGTCCTCGCGGCCAACTGGGTGGGACTTATTCCGGGAGTCGGATCCATTGGTTGGGGAAACAGCACCGATCACGGCTTCGTCATCGGCCAACCTCTATTCCGCGGCGCTAATGCGGACGTCAATATGACGTTGGCGATGGCTTTGGTCTTCTTCGCAATGTGGATCATATGGTCCCTTCGGGAAGTTGGCCCGCTCGGTTTTCTCAAGGAACTATTTGCACCCAAGGGAGACACCACAGGCGCATTAAAGGTGCTAATGGTAGTTGTATTTTTCGCGGCTGGCTGTCTGGAAGTCGTCTCGATTTTGTTTCGCCCCATCTCGCTGAGCTTTCGTCTTTACGGCAACATTTTCGCGGGTGAGAACCTGCTAGAGGCGATGAGCAAGTTAGTGCCCGGTTTTGGCTGGTTAGTACCGATCCCTTTCTATTTCCTGGAATTGTTGATGGGCTTAGTGCAGGCGCTGGTGTTTACGTTGTTGACGGCTGTGTTCACCATGCTCATGTGCCAGCACGAAGAAGAGGGATCGGCCGCTGCACATGTCTGAGCACGTGAACAATTCGAGCCCGTTCAACGATTTCTCGGCGGGCCGACGAAAGAAGGAAAGGAAAACGTATGAGCGGAAATCTGCATGTAGGTCTGGCAGCATTAGGTGCAGCCATCGGCGTGGGCTTAATCGGCATGGCGGCGTCTGACGCTGTCGGACGTAATCCAGTTGCTTCCACGAAGATTCTGGTCCAGTCAATCCTGGCCATTGCTTTCGCAGAGGCCATTGTGTTTTACGCGTTGTTCTTGGCCAAGTAGAGCCATCCTTAATATAGGTGCTGCAGAGCCGGGACAAAATCCCCGATCTAGTCGAGAGTGATACTTATGAATGCTTTGATTTTAATGACAGAAGCTGATCCGGGAGGGCAAATCCAGCAAATTGCTAATACCTTCGGCGTGTACTGGCCTCATCTTGGTGCTCAAATCATAAGCTTCAGCATTGTCTGTTTTCTTCTCCATCGATTTGCCTACAAACCCGTACTGGGTATGTTGGATCAGCGACGGCAGCAGATCGCTCAAGGGGTCGCTGATCAAGAAAACATCAGGGTCGAACTAAAGCAAACCGGAGCTGAACGCTTGCGAATCATGCAACAAGCTGACGACAAAGCAACGCAAATAATTGAGGAAGCACACGCTGCGGCTGCTCGGCTCTTGGAGAAAGAAACACAGAAGGCGATTGCCGTGGCTGAGCAAGTCATCGAGAAGGCGAAGGAAGCTGCTTTACTGGAGCACGAGCGCATGCTCGCGGAGTTAAGACGAGAAGTTGGAATCCTGGTTGTGCAAGCGACCGCTTCGATCACTCGCAAGATGCTCACACCAGAAGATCAGCGACTTATGGCTGAGGAGACGGTGACACAACTAGGCCGAGCCGCGTAGCTGTGAACTGAGGACATAGTCATGCCGGCAACGACTTTGCAGATACGGCGCGGAGCGAAGCTTTTATTCCGCTGGTGTTTTGCAGATGGACGACTGGATGAACACCGGGTTCGGGAAGCTGTGAGACACGTGGTGCAATCCAAGCGCCGTGGATATCTGGCTGTGCTTGGCGAATTCAAACGCCTGGTGAAGCTCGATACTGCCAAGCACACCGCCTCAGTCCAGAGTGCAGTGCCGTTACAGGCTGACCTCCAAAGCCGTCTGCGGACTAACCTCGAGGCTGTTTATGGCGCGCGGCTGACTGCCGAATTCGCAGAAGACCCGGATTTGATTGGTGGAATCCGTGTTCGAGTCGCTAACGATGTGTATGACGGCAGTGTGAAGGCGAGACTCGCGGCCCTCGCCAGGAGCTTCGGCATTGTGAACGAGGTAGCTGCGGTTCGGTAGATCGAATCGCAACTTCAAAATCGCATTTTCCAAAATGGAGCGGAAGTTATATGGCTGGTCTATTAGAGGAACTTGAATCGCAGATTGCAGGCATTAAAGCCGCAACGACCAAGCAGAACGTGGGTGTCATTCGGGAGGTGGGCGACGGCGTGGCTCGCGTCGAAGGTTTGAGCGATGCCATGCTCAACGAGATGCTTGACTTAGGTCATGGCATCACCGGACTTGCGCTCAACCTCGAGGAGACCGAAGTTGGAGTGATTGTCCTTGGCGATTACACCCTGCTTCAGGAGGGGGATGAAGTTCGTACCACAGGCAAGTTGCTCCAAGTACCCGTCGGCATGGGGTTGTTGGGCCGGGTGGTGAACACTCTGGGAGAGCCGGTCGACGGAAAAGGACCGGTTAAGAGTGACGTCTTTTATCCGGTTGAGCGGATGGCCCCCGGCATCATTCGGCGCAAGTCAGTGAATCAGCCCGTTCAAACCGGCATCATGGCCATCGATGCGATGATTCCTATTGGACGGGGACAAAGAGAACTGATCATCGGCGACCGATCGACCGGGAAGACAACCATCTGCGTCGACACGATCATCAGTCAGGCTCGCCTCAACAGTGCGGCCGAGGCGAAGAGTGATAAGGATTACCGCCCGCTGTATTGCATTTATGTCGCGATCGGGCAAAAACAGTCGAATATTGCGCGCATCATCTCTGTCCTCGAGCAAGCTGGAGCAATGCAGTACACAATCGTCATAGCTTCGCCAGCCTCTGATTCCGCGACAAATCAATATCTTGCGCCGTTCGCTGGAGCAGCGATGGGCGAGTGGTTCATGGATCACGGAATGGACGCCCTCATTATTTATGACGATCTGTCCAAGCACGCGGTCGCCTACAGGCAAGTTTCTCTGGTGCTGAAAAGACCATCGGGCCGTGAAGCCTATCCGGGAGACGTGTTCTACCTGCATAGCCGCCTGCTCGAGCGAGCTGCCCGGGTCGGAGAGAAGTACGGTAACGGATCGCTGACAGCTCTGCCAATCATCGAAACGCAGGCCGGCGATGTTTCCGCATACATACCGACCAACGTCATCTCGATTACAGACGGCCAGATTTATCTGGAGACAGATTTGTTTTATCAGGGAATGCGGCCTGCCATTTCTGTCGGTTTATCGGTTTCGCGAGTAGGTTCTGCGGCGCAACTTAAGGCCATGAAACAAGTCGCGGGACAACTCAAGGGTGATCTCGCGCAGTTTCGTGAACTCGCCGCATTTGCGCAGTTTGGATCGGAACTGGACGCCAAAACTCAGGCGCAGATCGATCGCGGGAAACGGATCATGGAGGTCTTCAAGCAGCCTCAGTACAGCCCAATTCCCGTTGAAGTCCAAATTGCCGTGATCTGGGCTGTACAAAATGGATATGTGGACGACGTGCCGGTAGACCGAGTCAAGGAGTTCCAGGCGAAGTTCACAGAGTTTCTAAGTACCCGCAAGCCGGAGTTGCTGCAGAAGATCGCGGCGGAGAAGACCATCAGCGCCGCCCTGTCGAGCGAGTTGAAGGCAGCGACAGACCAGTTCAAAGAGACCTGGAAATAGGCTGATGCTGCTCAACCCCTGACTGTTCTGGAAGGATGTCGGTTTGAAATGAGTGAGGAGTCAGAATGAACAGCCCTCGCGATTTGCGTCGAAGGATCCGTTCTATTAGTGGCACCGCGCAAATCACAAAAGCGATGCAAATGGTGGCGGCGTCGAAAATGCGTCGCGCCCAACAAGCTGCGCTCGCCGGGAGGCCTTTCGTTCGGTTGCTCTACCGCATCCAGCGTGATGCGACGAGCCGCATGGGCGAATTCAAACACCCACTATTAGAAGCGAGAGAGGTCAAGAAACGCGCGGTAATCCTCATCGCAGCCGACAAGGGCTTATGCGGAGCATTAAACACAAACTTGTTCCGTATCGCGGCTGAATTCGATCCCAAGACGACCATCTTTGTAGCTGCAGGGCGCAAGGCTGCGCAATTTGTGGCTCGCACCCACCGGCAATTGGCTGCGGAATTTACTTACGCAGACACGCCACAATTTTCGGAGGCCCGCGCTCTTTCGGGCTTCGTTCGCGACCTGTTTTTAAAAAGGGAGGTCGACGAGGTTCAGATCATCGCAACGCGTTTCGAAAACACATTGACGCAACATCCAATCTGCGTGGAGTTCTTGCCGATCGGAGAGATCAAGGGCCTGAAAATCCCCGGTGCGAGACCGGAACAAGAGTTGGCCGCTGACACCACAGAATCTTTGTTTGAGCCAAGCGCAAAAGACGTTCTGCGATACCTGTTGTCGCACTACCTAGACATTTACATCTATCAGGTAATGCTCAACGCGAAGGCGAGCGAACTGAGCGCCCGCATGGTGTCCATGAAGAACGCGACGGACAATGCCGAAAGCCTGATCAAAGATCTAACGCTTGAATACAACAAACTGAGGCAGGGAAACATTACCAGGGAATTGCTTGAGATCGCGGGCGGACAATCCGAATGAGGCAAACTATGCTGCAGCAGACGACAGAATCAACAACAAATGTGCACAAAGGGACGATTGTGAAGGTGCTGGGACCGGTAGTGGACGTCGAATTTCCCGGGGCACTGCCGGGCATCTACAACGCGGTTACCTGTGAATGCAAAATCCAGGGCGTGCCGGTCACAATCATTCTTGAGGTACAGCAACATCTTGGAGATAAATGGGTTCGTGCAGTTTCGATGTCAGGTACCGAAGGCCTCAAACGAGGATTTGAAGTAATCGACACTGGCAAGCCTATCTCCATGCCCGTGGGCGACGCGGTTATGGGAAGGGTTTTCGACGTGACCGGGAATCCCGTGGATGAACGAGGACCCGTTAACGCAGAGAAGTATTATCCGATCCACCGCGCCGCGCCCCCACTCGTTGAACAGTCGACCTCCCCCCAAGTTCTGCCGACCGGAATAAAAGTCATCGATCTCATCTGTCCTTTCATGAAGGGAGGAAAGGTTGGGGCATTCGGCGGTGCAGGAGTGGGTAAGACTGTAGTCATCATGGAATTGATTAACAACATCGCCAAGCTCCACGGTGGAGTGTCCGTGTTCGCGGGAGTCGGGGAACGCACGCGAGAGGGAAGTGATCTCTACCACGAGATGTCGGAAGCAGGTGTCATCCGCCAGGACGATCTCGCAAAATCGAAGATCGCTCTCGTCTACGGGCAAATGAACGAACCACCCGGAGCCCGACTTCGTGTTGCGCTCGCCGGACTTGCGATTACAGAATATTTTCGCGACGAGAAGAACCAGGATGTGTTGCTTTTCATCGACAACATTTTTCGTTTTTCTCAGGCCGGATCTGAAGTCTCGGCATTGCTCGGTCGAACTGCAAGTGCGGTAGGATACCAGCCAACCCTCGCCGCCGAAATGGGCGCTCTCCAAGAACGTATTACGTCAACCAAAAAAGGTTCCATCACTTCGTTTCAAGCGGTATATGTCCCTGCAGACGATTTGACTGACCCGGCTCCAGCAACAACATTCGCACACTTGGACGCAACGATTGTGCTCGAGCGCTCGATTGCGGAACTGGGAATATATCCAGCAGTCGATCCGCTAGCCTCAACCTCTCGTTCGCTGACGCCAGAACTTGTGGGCCAGGAGCACTATGACGTAGCGCGCGGAGTCCAGAAAGTTCTGCAGCGGTTCAAAGATCTGCAAGACATTATTGCGATCCTGGGCATGGATGAACTTTCGCCGGAGGACAAGCTAACGGTCTTCCGGGCACGGAAAATTCAGCGTTTCCTCAGTCAGCCGTTCAGCGTCGCTCAGGTGTTTACCGGCCGAGAGGGCAAACAAGTCCCTGTGGCCGATACTGTTCGTGGCTTCAAGGAGATCCTCGAAGGCAAACACGATGACGTGCCAGAGAGCAACTTCTACATGAAGGGCCCAATTGAAGAGATCAGGCAAGGTTGAGAGCGGAATCCGGAAGGGCTATAGCTCCCTCGGAAGGTGCAGAGAAAATGTCCAATACCATTAGATTGGAAATAGCGACACCCGAAGCCATGGTGTACTCCGACGACGTGGAAATGGTCACGATTCCCGGGGTAGGCGGCCAAATGGGAGTTCTGCCTCAGCACACTCGATTGATGACCTACCTGGTTCCAGGAGAAATGATTGTCCGCAAAGACGGCCAAGACAGTTTCATGGCCGTCGGCGAAGGCCTGGTTGAAGTCACGAATACACGCATCTCGATCGCGACCAATATGGCGATAGCTGCCGAGAAGATCGACGAGGCCGCCGTCGAAGAAGCACGCCAGCGCGCGGCTGCCCGTCTGCGTGAGAAGCTGTCATCGGAAGAAGTTGCGTCGGTGAATGCCTCATTGACACGTGCCGTGGCACAGTTGCATGTCAAGCGGCGCCGGCGCTGAATGCATCTGGAGGCGTCAAATGTGCGACGTTCCACATGCCACACGTCAGATTGTGGAACTGAAGGAGTTCTAAACATGAACTCCACTGCGGCTGTATTGTCATCGGCCGTCCATTCTGAAGAGCGGTTCCAGCCTTCCTGAGTGCCAACGCTCCAGCGAGGCCCGCGGTTCAGGATTCTCCTTCGGAGGAAAAAGCTGCGGAAGGGGCATGCCTATTGGAACGGATGTTGCGTCAAACAGCCACTGCCTTCCCAGTTCGTCGGGCCAAGCGACCATTGTCAGTCTTATGGATTCAATCCACAATCCGAGCGCGAGATAAGCATCTTATTAATCATTGCCCGAGATTGCCCTCCCAATTACTCGGAAGTTCTGATCTGTAAACCTTGCCAGTAGTCGGGTCTTTCGAGGCCGTTGATGATGTCTGCACAGACCCTTCACAGCATAGAACGGGAAGAGTTGCACTGTTCGATGATCGTAGGCGTTGCGTCTGTGGGGTCTCAAAAACGTCTTGTTGGGAGTCAGAGTTAGCTTACTCATACCTCAACAATGGAGGAACAGATGAAGATGGTAAGAGCAATCGAGGTGGTAGGGGTCGTGGCGCTTCTCGGCGTAGCAGCATGGGCGCAGGAATTCCCCAGAGCGGAGCTGGCACTCGACTACTCGTTCGCGCGCTACGCTCCGAGTGCCTCTTATACCAAAGGCCACAGCTTGAACGGAGGCGGCGGCGCCATCAAGATCAACATTAACGAGTACCTCGGATTCGTGATGGATCTGCAGGGCTACGGGAGCAACAAAACCAGTTTCAACATTCCGCCGAATACCTTTTTCCCGGGCGGAGGTTCTGGCGTCGTACAGGGTAACTTGTTTACATACATGTTCGGTCCGCAGCTCAAGGTCCCAGCTCATCGAATCCACCCCTTCGGGCAGCTTCTGTTCGGAGCGGCACATTCGAACGTTTATGGCAACGCGTTCAAGCAGATTTGTCAGCCAATCACCGGGAATTGTGGTTTCAACAAGGCACCGGCTGGCGATGCGTTTGCCATGTCGTTTGGCGGAGGAGTCGATATTCCAATAAACAATAACTTTTCATTCAGGCCGGCCGAGGTCGACTATTTGTACACGCGCTTTACCAATCAGTTCACAAATGCAGGGCAAAACAATGTTCGTTTCTCGGCAGGTGTCGTGATTAGCTTCGCGCATACCACGTACTAGCCAGTTCGATATGAATTGTTTCCCGGGGATTGCCCTTTTAAAGGAATCCCCGGGGCAAAGGAGATCGACCGGATGACGGCGAGCGAGTACGAGTAGGGCGGTCCGACGCGAGGTGTCACACGTTTGGCTGCCCTCCTCCAATCCTCTCCGGCAAGAAGCTGAGAGAAGCTTGGCGAAACGAGGAGAGCTTGCGCTCTGGAAGTGGCAAGTGTGCCCAATGCAAAATAGTGCAAATAGGGAGAAGGCGTGGTACTATCTGTCAAGTTTGACAGGGGTGAAGCGCCGCAATGGGCCCGAGTTGCAGCAGGCGGATTGCTGGAGTCACTTTCACCTTAACCCTTATCGTTTGTTCGTCTTACCCGCTTTTGTCACAGTCCAGTGGTGGCACCGAGACGAGTTCACCACACGTATACGAGACAACGTTTAATAAGCCATCCAGCGGCGCGGGCACCCGTCCGACCACGCTTCGAGTGTCTGCTGATCTCGTCCTTGTTCCCATTACGGTTACTGACGAACTGAACCATCCCCAGACGAATCTCGGTCGTGGGAATTTCACCGTTTTCGAAGGAGAGCAAGCGCAGGAGATCCGTTACTTTTCATCAGAAGATTCTCCGGTTTCGGTAGGCCTTCTCCTGGACGTCAGCAGAAGCATGCAGGATAAGATCGACACTGAACGCTCCGCTGTCGACCAGTTCTTCAAGAATGCGAATCCGCAAGATGATTATTTCGTCATCACTTTCAACAACGAACCTCATGTTCTCTCGGACGTGACACAGTCGACGACGGGAATTGAGAACGAACTGGGTTTGGTTCAGCCGAGCGGCTCGACCGCATTATTGGATGCAGTCTACTTGGGTATCTCTAAACTGCGCAAAGCTCAATACTCACGACGTGCCCTGGTCATCATTAGCGACGGCGGAGACAACGCCAGCCGCTATAAACTGAGGGAGATTAAGAATCTCATTTCTGAGTCAGACGTGATGGTCTACGCAATAGGTATTTTTGCCTCCGGCCCATTCAAGAGTTTTGAAGAGGTAATGGGAAAGCGATGGCTGAGTACAATGACGGATATAACCGGCGGCCGAACGGCCACAGTCGAGAACTTAGCAAAGCTCCCGGAAGAGTGCGCTCTTCTTAGCCGTGAACTTCGGAGCCAGTACGTGCTTGGATACCGACCGCATGCAACGGCAGACGGAAAATGGCACAAGATCAAGATCACGGTTACGAATTCGTCTGATGCTGGCCAGTTCCGGTCGCACTACAGGAAAGGCTACTACGCATTGGAGCCCTAATATTGCGAAGGAAAAGAGAATGCCTGGCACACAACAGACGCCGACGCGCTGTCCGTTCTTAACCTGAGCGCGAAGCACATCGAACATCAGTTCGCAGACTTTTTTGCCTTGGCAATGGAAAGATAACAGTGAATCCGCTTCCCATCGCGACGGGTGCCAGCTATGCCGGCAGCCTCCAGCACCGCATGATGCTGTGAGAGATTCGCTTCGGAGACTCCCAACTCGCCGCAGCAGTTTAGAGATCGCGCAAGTGCGATTGTCGATCAGATCGATAATCCTTAGTCGGACTGGATTTACCAAAGCCTTGCAGGTCCTGCCCGCAGTTCGCAGAGTTCATTTTCCAGATTGCGATTCCTGTTGCGATTGTTCAGCGGCGAGCCTCACGCCAGTTATTACGCACTCCAATCGCTCGAGAGCAAGTTAAGTTATTTCAACCCCAAACATCTCACGCCGTACCGTGCACTGACAGTGTTGACAGTGTTCGTAGCAACGTCAGAACTTTACGCTGGATAAGATGGACGAAGACGCAGCGACTCACTCCAAACATGTGAGCTGCCTTTTTGAGGCATATATGCTTAGACTCTCATTCTTTCTTTTGCTGTGCATCGGTATCGTTCCAGCTCCCTGCCAAACCAGTGCGTCCAAATACCAGCCGGGAACGATCCTTCAGGTTGAACGGCATCATGCGGGAGCGTCTAATACTGACACCGCGCCAACCCAATATGACGTAAGTGTTCGGATCGACGAGACGGTTTACGTTGTGTTGTACACACCTTCATACGGGTCAAATACCGTCGAATTTTCTGAAGGCCTCGAGTTCCTGTTCTCGGTCGGCAAAGAAACCCTGACCTTGGCCACTCCAGGAAAGCGAGATGGAAATACGGATTTGCCAATCCTCCGTACAACGAAACTTCCGCCCCAGCCCGCGATTGATTGGTCAAAAGCGCCCAGTCAGTATTACAGCATGAAGATGAAGAATCTCTCGACGGAACTGAACCTCAGCGATGAACAGCAGGCGAAGATTAAACCTATCGCAGAACAAGAAAGCGCTGAAGCCGGAGGCGTCATCTTCACCCAGGTGGTTCCCCGCAAGGAGAGATTAAGCCAATGGGAGAAGATCGTTCGGTCGTCCGATCAGAAAATGAAACCTGTTCTTTCGCAAGCCCAGTGGCAGAAACTGCAGGAGCTTCGCAAAGACCAGAAACGCGAGCTAAAGGACCTGATCGCAAAGAAAGACAGCGAGGGGCGTAAGTGATGGGAATGAGCACTAAAGGTTGGCTTGAATAAAGAAGCTTTCTTCTTCGCTTGGCGGTTCTGTCCTGGCTTGGCGAGCATCAGTCCGCGGTGCTGGCGGTAACGGTCCCCAAAAGCACGACCTACCATTTGAATGCGCGCGTTTTCCCTTCGTCTCTATAGCCCCGGAAAGTTCAGCAATACTACCAATTCGTTCCCCCCGGCCGGAACTTCCTGGGATCCCAGCTGCATAGAGAACTTAGGCCCCGGACTAGACGATAAGACGTCGAGTCAGGCAACCTCAGCCTCGCGGCGTTCGCCGGCGGTGGGGAACAGGCGGCCTAATTTGTCCGACCCGTCTGCGGCGAGATATGTCGTCTGAGATGGAAATGCAATTCCGGCACCAGCCATCTGAACGACATCGATGATGCCGAACAGCAACTCTTCCTGGATCTCGAGGAAATTGCTCCAGTCATCGGCCGCCGCGTAAGCAAAGATGTCGACGTCGAGCGAGAAAGCGCCGAAGCGAATGAAACGCACACGAACTGAGGACGGATCGACATTGGGGTGCCCACGTAAAGATTCGCGGAGGTTGGATAATATTGTGCGCAGTTGCACAGGAGTCGTTTCATAGCGCAGGCCTATGACAGGATGGAACCAGAACTTGTCTCTAACGGATATGGTTTCCACCTTCATGTTCGCGATCTGACCATTGGGCAAACTGACGAGAGTGCGCTCCAGCGTCCGGATCCGCGTCGAGCGCAAGCCAACTTCTTCGACGGTGCCCTGTACATCACCCAGACTTAAGAAATCACCCACCCGCAACGCTTGGTCCGCAATGAGGGACACGCCACCGATGACGTTCTCGAGGGTCTTCTGTGCTGCGAGCGCAACCGCAATGCCACCGACACCGAGTCCAGCTAGCGCGGCGGTCACGTTTATGCCGAAGTGGTACAGGAAGAAAAGTAAGCCAGCGAATAGGAGGCTTCCATCAAGAAGCCGGCGGAAGAGGCGCAATACAGAAGCGGATCCGCTCAGACTGGGACGATATTTTAACGCGTACCGCTCGGCCAAGCCGGTCAGCAACCAGAGCGACCAAATGCCGGCGACAATGGCGATCAACAAGGCAGTAGTATTCCAGAACTGGCGGGCCAAAAGCGGCAGCGTGATGCTCTTGAGCAACAGCCGGATGACCAGAGCAACGAGGAGGAGGCGAACAGGAGCCGGCAAGAATTGCGCATTCTTCACCCCGGCGTGATGCCCCAATCGGCGTCCGACCATGCCGACCCCCGAGGCCAGCGCCCGACCCAACACTCCTGTTAGCAAATACAACAGTGGCATGCCGACGAATAGGGCAAGCCACTGGAAGATAGGAACCCCCACCAGACGAGTATGTACGATGAATTCAGGCAGAAACCGCTCGAAAGCAGGTGTATTCAATTCCCTGAAAACGGCGGGGATCGACGCGAGAGTCTTCCTCGAAAAGAGCCAGACTTTGCCTGCCTTACCGCGATCTACACGTTCAACGATGATGTCGAGAGCACCACTTTCGGTTTCGATGGTCCCAACCACATCCTCATCGGGGCGGAGCGGATCCGGAACAGAGCCTTCGGGGGTGTCGCTGATTTGGTTGAGGCGCGCAGGAAGCTTGCGATCCAACACCACGCCGAGCTGATGCGCTAAAGCGGCGGCTTCTCCTCCACGTAGTGGAGTGTTGAGGTAGAGAGCTGCAATCTCTGCATTCCCCTTCCGTGCAGCGCTCAGAAATCCGAGTACCGTTCCTTTTGGAGTATTGCGTCCGAGAGTGTCTTTGGGCACCTCGGACTGGGTAGCGCTGGGCGCAGCCTTAAGATCGCCAGCCTGAGCCCAGATCTCCGCAGAGAACAAAACCAAACAAACGATAGCAATCTTGGTCTTGCGGTACGCATTGTAATTTGACGCCCTCATGGAATTTCGAGCACCTGTTGCGCACGGTCGAAGATCGCGAGAAGAGCGACGAGTGGAGAGGGAGGGTGTCTAGAAACACTCCCAAAGTAGAAACGGTAAAAGGCAATGAGGGTTCGTAGTACTGCCAGAACTGACAGAACCTGTGCTGCGACCTTGGCGAGACGACGGGAGTAGCCGAGCTTTCCACTGGGAACGCCTTGTATCTCTCATATAAAGTGAATACCAACTCGCGAACCAAATCCTAAAGGCCATCAAACCAGAGAAACTGCGGAAGTCCCACCTGAAGCTTTTGACAGCTGACACTGCGAGCTAATGCCACTACTTTGACGAGTGGGAATTCTCCGAGGAGTAGCCTACAAGGCTTGGCATCCTTGAGCCGGCTACAATTTTTCGTGATCGGGTGCAGGTTCAAAGGTAACGAGCAGAAGGAGCAGCGCATGAGTCCCAAACGACTGAACGCGGAACTCCGGGTGTTTGTAGCGATCATCTGCGCGTTTGCGCTAATACCCGGAGATACCCTAGCATATGCGTCATTCTCTCAACAGGCGCCTGCGCCTTCGCAGACCAACCAGGGTTCCAAGGTTTCTTCTGACCAGCTTGATTCTTTGGTTGCACCAATTGCCCTCTATCCAGATCCATTGCTGGCCCAAACACTAGCGGCGGCGACTTATCCGCTAGAAATCATTCAGCTCCAGCAGTGGCTCGAGAAGAACAAGAATCTTAAGGACAAGGCCCTCGCCGATGCGGTGGCGAAACAACCGTGGGATCCAAGCGTGCAGGCATTAGCTGCACTGCCCGATGTGGTTAAGAGGTTGGCAAATGACATCCAGTGGACCGCCGACCTGGGCAATGCATTTCTGGCTCAGCAGGGTGATGTGATGGATGCCGTGCAACGCATGCGCAAGAAGGCGCAAGACAAGGGCAATCTGAAATCAAACGAACAGCAAAAGGTGGAAACACAGGTCATCGAAAGCAAAAGCGTCATTGTGGTCGAACAGGCTAATCCGCAAGTCGTATACGTGCCTTCCTATGATCCGGTAGTTGTATATGGTGCGCCGATTTATCCCTATCCGCCGATTTACTATCCGCCGGCCGGGTACTACGCGGCCGGAATCGCGATTTCTTTTGGTGTTGGCGTCATGATGGGCGCCTTCTGGAGTGGCGGTTGGGGTTGGGGCTGCGGATGGGGCGGCCACAACAACGTCTATGTCAATCACAACAACAACTTTAACCGCAACACGAACATCGGCAATGGCAATCGCAACAACATTGGGAATGGAAATGGAAACAACATTGGCAGTGGAAACCGCCCTTCGAATCAGCCAGCCCGTGGGAACGGCAACCGCGCGTCGACGCAACCGGTTCGTGGCAGCGGCGGACGTGATCAATGGCAGCACAACCCGGAGCATCGCGGCGGAGCCCCGTATCGCGACCGGGCAACCGCAGATAGGTTTGGGGGCACGACACGCGGTGATTCTCTTAGCAACCGACAAGCCAGCGCTCGACAGCAGGTTGGACGACAGGGCGGTAATCCGTCGAGTACTCGTGGCGGCGGAGCCGGAGTAAGCAATCGGGCCGGCGACGGAGGTCTTGGCAACAGGTCTGGCGGAGGCGGAGCTGACCGTATCGGAAGTCGGGATCTCTCGCGCAGTGGCGGCAGCAACCGCGATGCCTTCGGGGGAGGTTCCCGGGGGTATAGCGGATCCAATGCTCGCGCCGGTAGTAGCCGAGGTTCCTCAAGTATGGGATCTCGTGGTGGCGGTGGAGGAGTCAGTCGTGGTGGTGGTGGCGGGCGGCGCCGATAAACGCCCGGATCGAAAGAACTATGGGTACAGGAGCAGACAATGAAATCATCATCTGTGAACAGAGAACTATACAGACTTGCCTGGCTCTTAGGCCTGGTGGTCTGTGGTCCTTGCCCGTCCGTTAAGTCGGCCGCGCAACAAACAGTGACGAAAGAGGTCTCGTCTGCCGGGACGTCTGTGTCAGAGGTCAGAACGTTTGACACACCGCAGCAGGCTGCGACGCTGCTAATTAAAGCGGCGGAAGATTTCAATGTACCCACCCTGATGCAGATTTTTGGCCCTGATGCCGAGGACGTCGTATTCAGCGGCGAGTTCGCGCAAGATCGAAAGCACGCAGCTGATTTCGTTGCCGAAGCCCACGAAAAGAATTCCATTTCCGTAGACCCCAAGACCGGCGCCCGTGCTTTCCTGCTTGTAGGCAACGAGGATTGGCCTTTTCCGGTACCAATCGTGAGAAGGGGTACTCGGTGGGCCTTTGACACAAGGGCTGGTCGCCAGGAACTCCTTTACCGCCGCATCGGAGCGAATGAGTTGGATGCAATTGCGATCTGCCATGGCTACGTCGAGGCGCAGCATGAGTACGCGCTTCAACCGCATGTTGGCTACGACGTCAACCAATACGCTCAGCAGATCATCAGCACACCTGGCAAGCAAGACGGACTCGCGTGGCAGAACGCCGATGGCACCTGGGATGGTCCTATCGGCGAAAAGATTGCCCGCGCGATCGAACAAGGCTACACCAGCCGTGCGGAACCGTACCACGGATACTTCTTTAAGGTTCTGAAGGGTCAGGGTCCGGGGGCACCGCTTGGTAGGATGGATTTTGTGGTCAATGGCGTAATGATTGGGGGGTTTGCCTTGTTGGCGGCGCCAGCTGAGTATGGCGTCACCGGACTGAAGTCCTTCATCGTGAGCCATGATGGCGTCGTTTATGAGAAGGACTTAGGCTCCGAGACTCTAGACGAGTTTCAAAGAATGGAGCTGTTCAATCCGGACAAATCCTGGACTCCAGTGCCGGAACAAGGCCTAAGTCTCCAGCCGACGATAAAAACCGAAGCGAGTGGGGCGGGAGTTTCAAATCTAGTGTCAGGGAACGCTTCATTCACTCATGCTCTGCAGATCTTTGGGTTGAGGCTACCGGTTTTATGAGGGGCGCCTACAGTATTTAGCAGTATTCCGTCCGCTCCCTCTGATGATGTAGTTATCAATAGATTGGCCAAACCATCAGGGCCAGTTTTGATTGACCCATATGCAGCAAGTACATCGCATCCATCCAGAAGATCTGATCAAGGTTAACGTAGCGACTGAGACCGCCCTCCTCCTTAGTGTGGTGGTGATTTTCGGCTTGATGTTCGTTTTGTTGCATGCCCTATCATGACTCGAGTCCACGTCAGTCTGCTGGAAAGAGTAGACGACCAAAGACACTGTTTCGATTCTAAGAGCCAGAGCTAACGAGGATAAACGGCGGAGTGTTGTGCGCAAATGCTGTTGAACACATGACGTCCCATTTCATCTTGAAAACAGAACCGTGGATACGCGCACAGAAGATGTATGTTCCGTGATTTCGCGAATTCATTCCAAAGTTGCTCGAGTCGAATCGCCGCTTTTGCATTGCCTTGTGACCACAAGACGGCCGCACATTCTCCACAGAGTGCGACACAGTTGTGGTCGGCCTCAAGTGCCCTGGCTCCTGTCATGTAAATATCGCCGGCGATCTTCATGAAGCGATCTCGATCAGGCAAATTGTTGACCATAAAGGTTGAGAGTAGGTCGGACGGATCGAGAGAGAGGTAGCGTCCCTGCTCCGATAGCCCAGAAATATCCAAGCCTTCTGCTTGGAGTCTCTGAAGAAGAGAGTCTCGGCGGGACCTGGCAAGCACAACGGTCGCAGCATCTCCCGCTTTGATAGCAGAAGCTATGAAGCGGGCAAAGGTATCTAGAAAGGATGCATCATCAGAATAAAACTGAACTTCGTGGAGTCGAGGCAGCCGCAATTTCTGCGGCGGGTCTCCCTGAACTGTCGAGGCAAGAGTTCGTGGACTAGCAGTTGCAGATTCGGCTGTTCTGCTGAGGAACTGCTCGCCCCGCAGAACAGCCTCTACGGCAGCGCACAGATCCCGTCCCGCATCCGTCTTTACGACATAACCGCTCGCGCCCGCTTCGAAAGCTTCTGTCACTATCTCAGGAGAGATTTCCTGGGTGACGAAAATAATTTTCGACTTTGGAGACAGACCAGTGATTTGTCGAGCCGCTTCAATGCCGTTTAGACTCGGGAGCCCGATGTCCAGCAGAATCAAATCCGGCTGCAATTCATTGGCCTTCTCAACAGCTTGTGCCCCGTCCACAACTTCGCAGATGATTCGAATGTTCGGATTGTTTTCTAGCGTTGCAATCAGCATGTGCCGCACCGATGTAAAGTCTTCAGCTACGAGAACAGTAGTACTCAATCAACCTCCGTAAAATCTGATTGGTGTCCAATCGCACCATACCTATAGCGCCACCCTGACAATCGCATGTCGAGCGCGGTTCGTCGTTGCCCGTGAGCAATCTCTTTCTCGCAGCCAAATCGAAAGGGAGCCAACCGTGGAAATTGTTGCCGATCTTTGAAGGATGGCAAAATCGAAAGAGCGGGCCTGCGGGCCTGTAGACTCGCGGGAACGAAGGGAGTGGTAGAGCTTCGTTAACTCAGCGGACGATCTTTGCGATCAGCAATGCCAGCAGAACCGAAGACACCGTAGCGACCATTCCAGGAAGCATGAAGCTGTGGTTCAAAACGTACTTACCAATTCGAGTCGTACCGCTCTGGTCGAAAGAGATGGCGGCAAGCAACGTCGCATACGTGGGCAAAAAGAAATAGCCGTTGACCGCGGGAAAGAGCGCGATCAAAACAGAAGGACTGACGCCGAGTGCGATCCCCACGGGCACGAGGGTGATAATTGTCGCCGCCTGGCTTGCCAGCAAAATAGATAACGCAAACAGACCCAAAGCAAAAACCCATGGATGCTGCTGAACGACTCCAGAAATACTGCTGATAATGAAGTGCCGGTTGCCTTCGAAAAAGGAAGAACCGAGCCAGCCCAGACCGGCAATGGATATCAGCGCCACCATACCGGCGTTCATGATGCTTCCCTTAACAGTTGTGACCGGTGAGGCCCGAAACAGCAGCATATTCAGGCCCGCAGCGGCGAACATGACGATCATGATTGCGGGAGCCATTTCGACCTGCTCGATAGGTTCCTCTCCTACCACCGAGACCGAGTAGCTTGGACGCATCGAGGGAAACAGTCCGAGGGCCACGACTAACAACGCTGCTATCATGAACACGATGACGGAACCACGGGCCCGTATGAGATCCTTGCCGACGAGCACCGGTTGGGCCTCCGCAGTCTCGATCAGTCCTTTTAAAAGCCGCTCTTGATAAGTCGGGTCATCTTTCAGTTCTGGTCCCTTCCACATAACCGCGAGTGCTCCCAGTAGACTGCCGAGCAATGTTGCGGGTATCGCAATGAGCAGAATGGTTTGCAGATGTATGCCGGCGGGAGATAAGAGGCCTAATAAAGCCACTGTCGCCGCTGATATGGGAGAAGCTGTGATCGCTTGCTGCGATGCGATCGTTGAGATCGAGAGCGGGCGCTCGGGACGAACGCCGGCATTACGCGATACCTCAGCGATGACCGGCAGCAGCGCGTAGATGATATGGCCGGTTCCAGCCGCCAGCGTGAAGACGTAGGCTATGACGGGGGCGACTAGAGTAATTCCGGCGGGCCAAATCCGCAGCGCACGGTCTGCGATGACGATGAGGTAGTCCAAGCCGCGCGCCGCCTGCATCGTAGCTGCTGCCGTGATCACTGCGAGGATCATTCCCAGCACAGTACGCGGAGGCATTCCAGGGGGAAGTCCAAAAATAAACACGAGAACGACCAGCCCAAGCGCTGCCGTTGTTCCCAGAGCGATCCCACCTAAACGAGCGCCCACAAAAATACAAACAAGGACGATCAGCAATTCCAGCCAGATCATGAGGCACCGATTTCAATGACCGCCGGCTCCAGTCATTGCTTGTGGATCGAGCACTGTGCCGATCTGTTCTTCGGTCAGCAGTTTCTTCTCTCGCACCAGTTCAACGATGCCCTTGCCGGTCTTCATGGCCTCGGCTGCGAGCTCAGTAGCCGTTTCATACCCGAGCAATGGGTTCAGCGCGGTGACCACGCCGATGCTGTGCTCAACGTATCTGCGACACACATCTTGATTTGCAGTAATCCCCTCCACACAATGTCGCCGCAGCGTATCCGCAGCATTCACGAACATGGTCTGTGATTCCAGAATGCAGAAAGCGATGATCGGCTCCATTACGTTGAGTTGTAGCTGACCTGCTTCAGCTGCTAACGTCACCGCCAGATCGTTCCCGATCGCCTTGAAGCAGACTTGGTTTACGACCTCAGGGATCACTGGGTTTACTTTGCCCGGCATAATACTGGAGCCAGGCTGCATAGGCGGAAGATTGATCTCATTCAATCCGGCACGAGGTCCGGACGAGAGTAGGCGCAGGTCGTTGCAGATTTTCGAAAGCTTAATCGCCAGGCTCTTCAGTGCCGACGAAAAAAGAACAAACGGCTGCGTATCTTGTGTGGCCTCGACTAGATCGACGGCCAGTTGTATGGGTTTGCCGGTAATCTTGGCCAGGTGCTTGACGCAGCGCTGAGCATATCCGGTGGGAGCATTCAATCCAGTCCCGATGGCCGTGCCCCCCATGTTCACCTCATAGAGCACCGTCTCAATGCGATCCAGAGCAAAGATTTCATTGTCCAGACTTTCCGCGAATGCATGAAATTCCTGCCCCAGCGTCATGGGCACTGCATCTTGCAGCTGAGTACGCCCCATCTTTATCACGTCCCGAAACTCCGCGCCTTTCTGATGAAAGGCCGCTACAAGATTACGCAGTTCTGCGATCAGCTTTCCGTTTAACAGAAAAATGGCAACGTGTAAGGCAGTCGGATATGCGTCATTCGTGGATTGCGAGCAGTTTACATGGTTGTGCGGATCGCAATGCTCGTATTGGCCCTTTCTGAACCCCATAAATTCCAGCGCACGATTCGCGATCACTTCATTCGCGGCCATGTTGGTCGAAGTGCCGGCGCCGCCCTGGATGAGATCAACCTTGAACTGTTCGTGCAGGTGCCCGTCGATAATCTCCTGGCACGCACCCTCGATGCCATGCAAGACCGCCTCGGGAAATTGTTGGCATTCGAAATTTGCCCGCGCTGCGGCCAGTTTCACGATGGCAAGGGCTCGAATCAGATCCGGGTACTGCGAGATCGGAACTCCAGAAATATGAAAGTTCTCCAAAGCCCGTGCAGTCTGTACGCCGTAGTAAACCTCATCGGGAATAGCTTTCTCCCCGAGCAAGTCATGCTCGATACGCATACGTACCTCCATCGATAGATTGGAATCTCATGACTGCAACACTAAAGAGTGAGATCACAACGTCAAACTGTCAGAACGCTCAGGGCTCCATCGACGCGCAAGGCATAACGAGCTAACAGAGCCATAAAATCAGGGCCACTAGCCCGACGGCATATCGACTGTAACTGGGACAAGTGACAGTGTGCAGAAGGCAATTTCCTTGGCACGGTTTTGATGATGAGAAACTTACGCGTAGTACGCAGTGGTCAAATACACATGCTTGTCCGTCCCCGCAGGGCTTGAACATAGGAGAGTTTATGAAACCGCGATACAAAGCCGCTTTCGTTCCGCTAATGTTGTTTTTACTTCTATGTGCGCAGATGGGCCTTGCGCAGAACAAAAAGGTTCCAAATATAGTGATCCTTGCAACCGGCGGAACAATCGCAGGTGCCGCTGCCAGCGGAACTCAGTCAGCCTACACTTCAGGTGCAGTGGGTATCGACACGATGCTGGCCGCGGTTCCCGGCGTCAAAGATCTTGCCAACATCAAAGGCGAGCAGATCTCTAACGTGGGGTCGCAGGACATGACGTTCGAGATCATGCTCACGCTTGCCAGACGTATCAATGCATTGCTTGCGTCCAACGCCGTCGACGGAGTTGTGGTGACGCATGGCACGGACACCATGGAAGAAACTGCGTACTTCCTGAACCTGGTAGTAAAGAGCAAGAAGCCAGTCGTGTTGGTGGGCTCCATGCGGCCTTCAACTGCGGTGAGTGCAGATGGGCCGCTAAACCTGTTCAATGCAGTTGGTGTCGCTGCCGATCCCGCCTCTGCAGGGCGCGGCGTGCTGGTGGTAATGAACGACTGGATTCACGGCGCACACTCGCTCACCAAGACCAGCACGACGGCAATCCAAACTTTCATGTCACCATTGCGCGGGCTGGTAGGTATTGCCAGTTATGGCAAGAACGATTACTACAACACCCCCACTTGGAAGAACACGACCGAGAGCGAGTTCGATATCGCAGGTGTCAGTCAGTTGCCACGCGTCGACATCATTTATGCCTATGCTGATATGACTGGAGATCTAATTGATTCCTCCGTGGCCAACGGAGCGAAGGGAATCGTCATCGCCGGTGTTGGCAACGGAAACATGAATAAAGTGTCCTTGGAAGCGGCAGCGAGAGCAGCGAAGAAAGTTGCGGTCGTCCGAAGCAGCCGCGTCATAACTGGTACTGTCGGCCGCAATGTCGAAGTAAACGATGACGAGATGAACCTTATTGCATCGGATGAGCTTAATCCGCAGAAAGCAAGGATTCTGCTGATGCTTTCTCTGCTCAAGCCCCGCACGACCGGCGAGATTCAGCAGTTGTTCTACTTGTATTGAGGCTAATCCAGGCCCGGATCGCGTCTGAACAGTTGTTCCTTTGCGACCGAGAGACAGGAAGGCGCCACCGTTATACCCTCAGAACGCCTCGCTAACACCCATATAAACACCGCCACCCTGTAGCCCGACCGCATAATCTACACGCAAATTGACATGGTTTTTCTTCGCGAGTGTGTAGCGAATTCCCGCCCCTCCCCCAGGTTTCAGATTGTCGTTGTTGAACGCCCCCACATCAGGAGCAACTTCTCCGACACCGAAAAAAGCGGCCAAGCCGAATCGTTTCGGCAGTTGCAGCCTATATTCAGCTTGCGTCGTTAGCATCAGCTTGTCTCGGTATTGCCCCGTTTTGTACCCGCGCACGTCATTGTGCATACCCAACAAACAGAGGTCATAGAAAGGTACGTGGCCAGAAGTTGCACAACCGAAAACCCGAAAGGCAAGCACCTGGCGGGGCGATAGGCCGGAGTACTTGTTGAACGCGAAAGTATAGGTTTGATAGGAGAAATCGCTGCCAAAAGTCCCTTGAAAGAAGTCGCCTACAACATCCGTAAGCGTGCCCATAGTTGGGTAAAACTGGCTGTCGCGAAGATCGCGCTGGAGGTGAAACCCAATTGCTGATGTGGTGGACTTCAGTTCGGTGGCATCAATGTTGAATGCCGGCGGCAAATTGTCGCCCTTTACTTGCGCATCGAGGCTGCGCCACTGATATCGAGGGCCAAGGAAGACTTTATTCTTCAGCCGAATCAGAGTTTCCAGCAGTAGTGCCTTTCCGCCCTGATGGATCGGAACAGACGAGCCCAGGTTTCCTGCAGAGTTGCCGATTCCATATAAGTCATAGTGCAGTTGCCCTTGGCCATAAAAAGCTGTCACGCGGAGCCGGTCCTGCTTCAGGTAGAGCTTTGTGCCAGCTCCCCACAACCAGCTTCCGTTGCTGGTGTAGAAACTGCCGCCCCCCAACATTGAGTCTGGTGACTCGTCATCCTTTTTTGAAATCGGGAATAGATACCCGCCCACCAGAACAAGCCCGGAACCGAGGGCTGGATTGGAAATTGGAAAGGGAGCAACCACAATCTCCCCCCTCTTACTATGTTTCTCATCTGGCAGCTGTTGCTCTGCTTTTCCCGGAGAGCCTAGGTTTGCCCCGGTAGTCTCAATAGCTGTGGGAGTAGTCACGAGACCCGTCGGCGTAGCGTCGAAGTGAACAGGGAATGACTTCTTGGATGATCGAGCGGGGGGCTGCGGCGCAACGGTGGTCTGATCTTGTTTTGGCGTGGTGGGTTCCGCGGTCTGCGCACTGTCAGCGGCAGAAGACACTAACAAAGCGAGCGCCAGTTGGGCCCCCGCCCTCGAGAGCCCATGAAGAAGTTGCCGTTTCATGGCCGCGTTCCATCTGGTCGGCTCATGTAGCCAGGGAGGAACTGCGAGCAAGCGCGACTCCTCCCATCGACCATAGCTGCTCAACCCTTGGTGACGAATAGGACTGTCACGCGGTCTACGCCTTCCTTCTCACTTTGAGGGCCATCTCTTCACTCCTACCCAAGCGAGAACCAGTAGGGAGACGAACGCGGTTGCGATGATCGTCACGATTTTGAAGAGAGTCCAGGAAAACTCCGAATCACTGAACGCGATCATGGGTCAACCTCATCATCAATTTCTGGACCGTTAGTACGATCTTTACTTCTTCCCACGCAGCGGGACTACTGCCACAAGTGTCAGGGCTATATAAGGCCAGTTTCAAATTGCGATTCGTATCAGTCATGAGAACTCGGCTGGAATGCTCTCATTGTTGACTCCGTTGGTTGAAATCGAACAGCCTGTAGTTTCGCCAATACCATGGTCGCATTGGCGGCTTCTGGACTGTCCGGCGCTTCTTTGAGATATGCCTCCAACTCTCTTATCGCCGACGCCCTATCCTTCAGGCCTATGAGGACGTCGGCCTTTGCCAGGTGCAAGAAAGGGAAGTTCTTTGGAACGAGATTGCAGGTCCTCTGGAGTTGAATTATGGCAGCGTTGTAATCCCCCTTTTTAACCAAAGCCCTGAACATTTCGTAAGCCCCCGACCAAGCATCTGGCTGAATAGCGATCGCGCGGTTCAACGTTCTGACTGCATCGTCGAATCTGCCGGATTCAGTGTAAATAGATCCCAATGCCACGTATCCCAGACCGAAATTGGGATCCAACGCAATCGCTCTCTGTGCATCGATTAGAGCTTGTTGCAAATTGTTATGTCGTTCCAAAATTGCCCGCGTGGCGAGTGCCATTGCGTACTGCGGGTAGAGATCGACTGCTTTGTTCGTGTCATCGATCGCTTCCTTCATTTGGTTCTTGGTCGATGCCGCAAGCCCATCTTGCAGTGCCTTACGGGCCTCAAACGGAATCCTCAGCTGGGATACCGAAATCGCAGGCTGTTCAATGTGAACGGTCTTTCGTGAAGGAATTGTCAGATTTACGATGTGTCTATCTGTAACTCGCAACTTCCGCTCGGCTGTGTCGGTTTCCAGGGTTGTACTCAGTACGTAATTACCCTCCGGCACAACGAATTGGAATGTTCCGGCGGAATCGCTTGTCCCTGTGACACTGTCTCCATTAGATAGATTACGAAGTCTGACTTGCATTTGTGGAATCGGAACTTTGAGAGCGCTTTGCGTCACACCCTGAATGAGCGCACCCTCCGGTCTGTTGCCTCGGCTAGTGCTGCTACCTTGACTGCCAGCAAAGGTGGTAAAGCAGCAAAGGCAAACGAAAAGGGACGTGGTGAAGAAGGAAGCTCTCATGCCGCCTACATGGACGCTGGACTTGAAGCCCAGCCCTCAACAGGAGGGATCGTATTTCAAAAGGAGGAAGCTTTTGACTGGCAAAAGTATCAGCAGTGTCGCATGACAGTTTGCCAACACCAGTCCGGATCTGTAGGCGCCAGATTGCACTTTCCCTATGTAGTAGATGAGGATGCCATGACAGGGACAAAGCTGTCCTTGTTGCACGTTGTAGAACAATTCGCGTAGGCGGTCTCGTCATAGAAGCGGTAACGCCCGAAACTCACAGACATTGTGTGGATCCCCTGTCCTATCTGACAGTTCAAGTGACCGCCGGCAAGTCGATAAGTTGTTCGTAGACGTAAGAATTATGAGTCTATGAAGATTGCCGGTATTCTTGCACTGTGGAATCTAGCCTTCGCTCTAGGCGCGTTTGCTCAAGAGGGGGCGCCTACATTCAAGATGGAGGTTAGAAGTGCATTTGTGTGGGGAGAGGATGTCCCCGGAGGAGCAGTGTCGTGGACTGCTCAAGACCCACTGACTGGGGTCGGCATACTCAAACTGAGATATGCGGGTGTAGAGGTGAGTTCGCGCATGGGGTTTGAGAAACGCTCCGAGCAAGTCCAGGAATTCATTGCTTACACCACTACCATCGCGAATAGCACCAATACAACGTTATCTGTCGAATACGGCGGAATGACAGTTGATGGGCACACGGTCCCGCCGCTCTCGATTATTCCCACGAGCAAAGCCTTGGATCTTAAGCGGTCTAAGAACCAACCGAACATTGTCGAAATCGAAAAGCTGTATTGCTTCAGGAGTGGTTTTCTTTCCGATGCAAGCTTCCTGCCGACGAATGATCAACCCTCAGGACTGACTGTTGCACCTCAGCACTCATTGACCGTGTCGAGTGTAATCAGAGATCCGCGACATTATCCAATTCTGTGTTCTACAGAAGGTTGTCTTCCAAAGGGGACAATCCGCTATGGCATCCGGGTCGGCAGCCATGATTTTGTTTTCATTTGGCCCGGTCGATCGATAGCGAATTGCGGCAGGTGAAAGGCACTTTATTAGAAGACCTGACTTCACGGTGGAATCTATAAAGCCGCAGGTCGAATCACTCGATCTGTGCGCCTTTCTGATACCGGATAGTGATTACCGCCCCCGAGGGCCCTCCTCAGGGCCATGTGGGCCCGATGAAGCCGTGATTTACTGGCAATAACTGTGACCCCCGTTCGCACGGCTATTTCACTGTGCGTAAGGCCCTGTATATCGTGAAGTACAAGCGTCATTCTCCGCACTGGTGTGAGATCGCGTAAGGCCTGCGCTAGCGCGACGCGTTGCATCGGATTGCAGGCTCGTGACTTTATGGAATACAACCTTCGCTCACCTTCATCGACCTCAAAAACTCTACTGCGACGACGTGTTTGGCGAGCGTGTAAACGTACGAAATTCACCGTGACCGCGTAGAGCCAGGACGTGAACTCAGAGTCGCCTCTGAAGGTGTAGGCCTTCCTGAAGACTTGGATGAACACATCTTGGGTCAAGTCATCAGCGTCGGATGCATTCCGTGTGTACCGCAGACACAGAGAGTAGACTCGAGGCCTATACCAGTCATAAAGCCTCGCCATACCCGTCCAGTCTCCTTTCTTGACTCTCTCGATAGCGTCTCTCTCACACATCTCCGTACCAGCGTTATTCTCTCCAATCATCTGACTGCTCCGATCCACTGAAGGAAAACGTCATCCGCAACAGGAAGAGTGTGACGACCATACGAGGTATCCCACACCCGGCACTCACCTGCCTATCGAAGATGTAGACGTAGAGGAACATCCACCAGCTGCGGAGAAAACTGTCATTAGTATCAGATCGTCGAACTGTAATTGAAATCTCACACCGGCTTTAGAGTGCAGCCACGCAATGGACATACCGGATGCGGAAGGTATTCGTGACTCCTACTGCTCGTGCGGACGTTCACAAGTCGCGGGCCACGCTTGCGAGCCGGACATTATTAAAACAGGATCTTTATGATGCGTATTGCGAGCTCTTGCGGCGAAAAAACCGTCAGGAGGAGCGGTAGCAGGGGAGCTGCGGTGGCCGCTGCCAAACGGCCGATGTCATCTAGTCGGAACGGTACCGGACGCATCTCGCGCACGACGGCGTAGCTGTGCCGAGATCGGCGAGAGACTGTATATCGCCTGTTCCGAGGAGTTCCTCGGAAGGGGTCTCGGCGGACAAGACCCACTTTTGGTGGAAGTTATCAACGTAGCGTTGAGCGAGCAGCCCGTAGTCCGGCCAATCCTTTTCGTTTTGCTTCAGCCAAACGGGGTGTGAACATCAACAATGGACCGAGAATAGCTAGCACGAAAAAGATCACAAAGCCGACGATCTGTACCTTGAAGGACAGCAAACTCTCTCCGCGGTACAGGATTCGACTGGCGATCAGACCGGCGAGCATGGCAACTTGAGCGAAAAGAATCGGTCCAAAGGCGTAGGCGTTCTCGCCCAAGAAAGCAAGGCCGGCGCAACGATCGGGATGAGTCGCGACAAGTTTGAGCTCAATTCTGGAGACATGCCACAGAAAGCGAAACCAGATAAAGAACCTCACGTACCAGCGCAGGAGGATGAACTGCAAGATCGGGATGCTGACGAACACGTACCATAGGCCGGCGCGGGTGAGATGCCAGCGTCCGCCGGGCATGGCATACCAGGTCGGAGAGATGACCGCTACCCGGCTGTGCCAAAACCAAAGTCCAAAAGTATAGACGAAAAGTAAGATGCCGACTTCGACGCGTATGGAATTGCGCAGCCTGACAGCCGATTCGATCGCGCTATGAAAGCGAGCAAGATCTTGTGGTAAAACGAGGCGACGCTCGACGAACCTGCGTACAACAGGGCGTATCCGCGAATGAACGAGCAGTTCGGCCGCGATGAGGACCGGAAGTGCAATCAGGAACCGGACGTGCACTTCAATGTCGTGAAGAAATGAAAGACGGCCAAGGCTTCCTATGGAAGGACCGAGGGCGGAGAGGAGCAACAGTGGCAGCCATGCGACCAGCGTGAGAATGAGGAGCCGGCGATGCACAAGCTCTAAACCATCTCCCGCGAGATGCGACTTCCGAAAAAACTGGAAGACCGGTCCACCCAATACCAAGGAGAAGTCATTCGATTCCTCGACGAAATTGGGCTCCTCTATAGTGTGTAGACCCTTGTTCCGCGCGGAACTTTGTTCTGTCGATGCCATGTGCCAGACCTTGAGCAACAGACGTTAGGTCCGGGCGATGCGGTTGCAATGTTCGTTTAACCGTCGCCCAGATCTCAATGTTTGCCTCATGAGCGCCTTGATCGGCCGGCAATACGCGGTCAGTGCCGGCCGGAGTCAAGGTGCGTCGCGGGCATGCGCAGACAGTGGAAGAAGTGATAGTTCCAAGGTGCCAGTTCCACGTAGAGGCCCGACGACAGCATTTCATCTCCATCTCGTTCGTAGATCGCACCTGAAAACAGGTCAATCAATTGCCAGTTGTTCCGGCCGGCATCAGCCCATCTAACCTGAACCTGGGCTTGTACGGGACAGTCGCTGAGATTGACCATGATCAGGTATCGCTCGTCATGGTCCACCCAACTCCAGGCCAACAGATTCTGAAAACTCGCGTTATCGCGCCAACCACTTCGCTCACATAGGTTCCACTGACCTTCGCGGAAGGCCTTGCGATTGACTGCTTCCAGAAGCGTCCCGTAGAACCTGTGCACATCCTCGCCCACCGGTTCATCCGGACGCCTGCCCAGAAACACGGGCAGCCTTACCTTGCGACCTTCGAACTGCCCTTCGTGGAATAGCTTCATCCCCGGCAGGGTAGAAATGGTCAGGGCAGTGGCTCTTTGTTTCGCAGTTGAAAATGTTGCCGCTGCCCTGGGTTCGTCGTGGTTCTCGATGAACCGAAGCAGTTTTCCCTGGTAACCAAGATCGGCGCAAAGATGCAGACGGATATCTTCTGCCTTGCTGTGTTCCAGCCGGTCGTAGAGCTTTTTGTCATAGCAGAAGTCGAAGCCTCGCTGCTGAAGCTCCCATTCCAGATCCCAATAAGCTTCAGCAATAAAGAGAAACTCGGGATGCTTACTCTTGATTGGCGAAATTACGTCGACCCAATATTCCGTCGAGGGGCGCGGTCCAGCACGTCCGCTCCACGTCCGCTCGAAGATCGCATTCAAGAACAGCATTGCCATGTCACAGCGAATGCCATCGCACTGTTGGGCAATGCTCGATATGGTTTCAATCACCGCTCGCCGGAGACCCGGTTCAAAGGCATTCAGCTGGAGAACGTCTGGCCACGCGGGAAAGTAGGGATCCCGGCCACACGCGTAAACCGCTCCACACAACGCGAGGTAAGAAGATGGGTTGTTCTTTGCATCCTCAGTATTACCTAGGATGAAATACTCTGGATGTTCCGCGACCCAGGGATGGTCCGGTGCAACATGGTTGGGTACGAAGTCCAGAATTAACTTCATCCCCCGCTTCGCAAGCTCCTGCCGGGCAATTGCAAGACCGTCAGGACCTCCCAGATGCCCGTCGACGACATAACGTTTCACGCAATATGGCGATCCAACATTGTCCTCGGGGCGGAAGTCGGGTAGTGCCCGGCGGAAATCATCGAGCAGGCCCGTGTCCTGATTGGCAATCTTGATGCCGGCAGGACTTCGCTCCCAGACGCCCATGAACCAGACCGAATCGAAGCCGTAAGCGGCGATAGCATCCCATTCGGGCGGCGGTACTGAGGCCAAGTCAACGCTGGTTCCATACTCCCGTCTTAGGTCTGTAAGCCATACCCAAGTGTTGATTTCATACACGCTGGGATACGGCTCCCAGGTGGACACCGCGGATGGGGCTTCAATTCTTTCAACGAAGGTTGCGCTCACAATGATGTCTCCTCATGCAAACGGCCGTCCAGGAGTTCGACCACTGGCACGAGGCTCGGGAACGCGCCGAGAACAGTTCGCTACAGCGAACGTCATCACCTCTGCTCTCGTTCGTATGTTGGAACGCATCGGGCGTACGTCGGAACTGACAGAACTGACAGGCCACGATTGCCAGCACGAAACCTGAAGTCGATAACGGCTTTATTCTTGATGAATGTAGGACACGTTGTCTTGACGTTAAAGGGACGGGCATCAATCCATCTTTCCATCAAATGCCTCCAACTCGTTAAAATCCCATAATCCCCCCGTCTTTCCGGTTGTCCTTTCTATACCTATGCTCATTTTCCTCTCCAGCTGAGGCTTTCTTGGTGTCCTTCGCGCAACTCTGACAGTAGATCGTAGCTCTTCAATTCGGGAGGATGAGAAGAGTTCTCATACCTTTGCCTGGGAAGGCCAGCTTGACGCGAGCATTGTGAGACTGGACAAAATATCCCTCGGCAGAGCGAACTCAATCTACATCTCGTAGGCCAGAAACGAAGGAGCGCATCATGAAGGCCGTAATTGCCCTGATTTCATTATTCGGTTGTCTTGGCGGTTCGACATTCGCGTGGAGCAAGACGGGGCATAAAGATGTTCCACCGCCCCGAATTACAGTAGTGTCTGATGCAGATAACCTTCCTGACTCGGTACGAGGTCTTCTCACGATGTCTCCGGTGGCACCACGTGGCCCTTCTGACGTCCTCCGAGGCTATGAAGATGACATGCGAGCAGTTTCCGCACGATTCGTCAACGAATTGGCGGTCATATCGAAGACGTTTACTGAACGCCAGATAACGAGAGAGGCGGCCGAGCACATCAGTGAGGAGCGCTACCTGGTAGCGATGATGCAGTTCGAACTTCTAAGCGCATTGCATGCACAACTAGAGCAAGAAGTCGAGCGAGAGGAGAGTTCTCCGAAAGATCCGGACTCAATGCGACAAAGCGGAGTCGCCGTTGTGGAATTACCTTTCTCTTCTCTCCAGATGAACCCAGCGTTGGCTCGACAACTCGAACTGAGTTCCTCGCAGATTCGTGCAATTCAAGAGATTATTTCTGACGAGCGACGCAAACAGGAGCCACTACTGAAAGACCTGGAAGTAACCCGCACGCGGCTGTCAGTGGCAAATCAGAAAGCTCATATCGACGACAAGGAGCTCCACACTTTGGCGGCGTTTCAGGGAGCTGCTGTGTCAAAGCTGATTGTTGCTAATGCACGTATGCAGTCTCGGATCTACAAAGTTCTGAATGCGGATCAAAAAAAGAAGCTGGAACAGTTCCGGCGTGCAAATGCGGTGACGGCAGACACGGAGTAACAGTTGCGCAAAGCGAAAGGCTGCGAGAAGCCTACTCGAGCAAGCGTTCTCCTCGACAAAACCATTTTCACCTCACCACTGCAATCACAAGTGGCCTGTTCCTTTTGGTAGTCGTTTTCTTCTTCGGTAGCCGGCTACGATCTCCAGAGACCGCAAAAAAGGAATGCCCAGAAGCACGGCGAGGAAGTAGGGAACCAGGGTCCCTCCGAAATCGGAGCCGCTACAGCCAGTCAGTCAATGCGCCAACCTGGTCTCAAGATAGTTATAGTTAGAACTGACAGGCGCGACACTAAGCATTTAAGAGCGGGTTTAGTGCACTTATAATCAGCAGACAGACGTCTCGTCTGGCGCTAGTGTCTCTTATAGAGTTCGTCAGTGCCCACGCGTCGGACAAACTCGGCCGAAGAAACTCCTAGCGTCCCAAGGGAGCCGCATCGAGGGGTAGCTCGCATTCTCTTAGCTGATGACCAGGAAGAAGTGCGACTAGCCATCGCGAACCTGCTCGAAGATGAATTTGACGTCATCGGGACTGCGGAGAATGGGCAGCGCGCGATCGAGTTAGTTCAGGTACTCTCGCCTGATGTCCTTGTCATCGACCTCTGCATGCCGGTGCTCAATGGAATCGAAGCTGCCACGCAACTCAGGAAGTCTGGTTCGGGGGCGAAGGTTGTGTTTCTCACAGTAAACGAAGACCCGGACTTTGTTTATGCTGCGCTTTCCACAGGAGCTTTTGGGTACGTTCTGAAGTGTTCCGCTGGCGAGGATCTGATCCCAGCGATCCACCAAGCTGTGGAAGGCCAACGGTTCATTTCGCCATCGATTTCGACTTATGACTCTCCCCTGTAACCAGCTGTCGAAATCCTTCGCGTTGACTGTCCAATGGCTCGGCCTTGTGCAGTCTAGAGGAAAAACTGGCGCCAACTCCTCCACTTGTCTCAACTTGCCATCGCGCGGTACTCCCGCGTTTCAAAAGGAACCCTAGCGTAGATCGTGGTTCCGGATCCCGGCTTCGATTGGACCTTGAATTCTCCGTGCACGATTTGAAGTCTTTCGCGCATGCTGATCAATCCGAGACCCTGGCGAGACAGGGCGTCATGTTCTTCAAAACCGCGACCGCTGTCCGCCACCGTCAACTCGAGGGAGTCTGGCGTGCCGCGCAAATCCACCTTAAAAGTCATAACTCCGCTGTACTTGACGGCGTTCTGTAGCGCTTCCTGCATCACTCGGAATAGGCAAAGCGAGATTTCCTTTGGGAGAGGGGACGGTACTTCCTCATCGCGGAAGTCGATCTCCACCTTAGCTTTCTCGGAGAGCTCCCTGCAGAAGCTCTTGGCAGCAACGGCCAAGCCCAGATAATCGAGTTTCGAAGAATGCAAGCGATGAGAGAGGGCCTGTACGTCCATGGCAATCTCGCTGATGCGCTGCTGGGCATGGCGAAAGCGATCTAAAAGATGTATGTCCCGAGAGCTCTCTTTTCTCCATTGATCCAATTCAACCGCTAGCAACGCGAGCCGCTGATTGATATCGTCGTGTAGCTCTCTGCCGATCCACGTTCGCTCTTCCTCGTGAGCTTCTATCAATCTGCGCCCAACGGAGGCCAGAGCCTCCTCGGCCAGCTTGCGATCCGTGACGTCGATGCAAGATCCTATGTAGCCGGCAAAGGAACCGTCTGGATTCAATCTGGGCACACCTATATCGACGAGCCAGCGGTATTCTCCGTCGTGTCGGCGCAGGCGATACTCCATCTGGAATGTCTCGTGGCGATCGAATGCTCTCTGGTAGGTATCCATGCACGCCTGGAAATCCTCCGGGTGCACCATCTCTGCCCAGCCGTTTCCGAGCTCCGCTTCGATGGTACGTCCGGTGAAATCCAGCCAGGGTTGATTGAAGTAGTTACACAGCTTGTCGGTTCCGGCCATCCAGATCATCACAG
>Ga0210403_10000262_pt1 | contig 58622 bp, 45 predicted proteins | sample IncBWC19MmetaG_FD_150863 | JGI IMG/M metagenome (GOLD analysis project Ga0210403, IMG submission 150863) | Forest soil microbial communities from Barre Woods Harvard Forest LTER site, Petersham, Massachusetts, United States - Inc-BW-C-19-M | ecosystem: Environmental > Terrestrial > Soil >...
GCGAGCGCGAAGGTCCACATCGCTGCCATGGGCTCCCGCTAGCTCGCTCAGGCGTCTCGCGTTGAAAAACGATATCCCGCGCCGCGCACCGTTTGCACCAACTTTTCCAGTGAGAATGGTTCGAGCGCCTTGCGCAGTCGGCGAATATGCACATCCACGGTGCGCTCTTCCACGTAAGTATTACCCCCCCAGACGCGGTCCAGCAACTGACCGCGTGTAAATACCCGCTCCGGGTGGGTCATGAAAAAATGCAGCAAGCGGTATTCGGTGGGTCCCAAGGCGATTTCCCGCTCCCCCGCGCTCACGCGGTGGCTCGAGTCGTCGAGTTTCAGGCCGTCGACCTCGACAATGTCATCCGCGCCCGCCGGCGCGGCGCGCCGTAGCACGGCTTGAATGCGCGCCAGCAATTCGCGCGGTGAGAAAGGCTTCGTGATGTAGTCATCCGCCCCCCCTTCGAGGCCGTTGACCTTGTCCTGCTCCTCGGCCCGTGCCGTGAGCATGATGACCGGGATTTCCTCCGTGTCCTTGGCACGTTTCAGCGAGCGCGTCAGCTCCAAGCCGCTCATATCGGGCAGCATCCAGTCGATCAGCATGAGATCCGGCCGGACGTCCACGATGCGGGCGCGAGCCTCCCGGCAATCCTCCGCCTCTCGAACTTCATAGCCGGCGCGCCGCAAGCCAAAGGCGATCATGTCGCGAATGGGTTTTTCGTCTTCGACGATGAGAATGCGCCTGGCCGACATAGATAGTCCCTTGATTCCAAAGCCCAGTATTACAGGCTTCGATTGTGACACTTCCATTACGGTGGCGGATGGGCGGCGCGTTCTGCCTCGGTCAGGGCCACTTTATCCCGCAAGTAGACCGGCACCAGCTCGGCCGGATCGAGCCCCTCACGCGCGAGACGCAACGCGCCCAGTCGGGCAACGTCCACGGCACTCGGCAAGGCGGTGCTGTGCAGTGCGTCGATCTTGACGCCCGCAAGCGTGGCCAGAACCGGATAGGCGGAAAAGCCCCGGCCGATGCCCAAATAGCGTCCGGCAGGGCTTAGGGACACGCTCTGCGGCGGCCCAACACGCGACGCGGCGCACTCTTGGACGCCGCGCACGCCATCCCAGCCGAAGCAGCCCCAATAGACCTCCCCCATGCGTGCATCGAGACAGGCGATGGCGCGGCTGCCCGGGCCTTCGAGCACCTGCAGCGCCAGTGCTTCCAGCGTCGTCACCGGCACCACCTTCAGCCCCGCGCCAAATGCCAGGCCCTGCGCGATCGCGACACTGATTCTGACGCCGGTAAAGGCGCCCGGCCCGACGCTGGCGGCGATGCCGTCCAGCGCGGACAGGGAGGTCCCGCCCTCCGCCAAGACCGCTTCGGCCATGCGCAACAGGTTAACTGCACTGCCTTTGCCGGATTCCATCGTCCGAGTAATGGCGGCACCGTTGGTCAGCAGCGCGACCGAACAGGCCTCGGTGGCCGCATCGAGTGCCAGCACGCGCATTTTAGGTGACCTGCACAGCCGGCAGCCGGCGAGCGCGCAATCGGACTTTCAAGAATTCGGCCACCGCGGTGACATCGCTCAGCACGGGACTCGGCGGCATCGACTCCAGGAACACGCGCCCGTACGCCTTGGTTCTGATGCGGGGATCGCCCAGCACAATCACGCCGAAATCGTCGACATCGCGGATCAACCGCCCGACCCCTTGCTTCAATGCCAGCACCGCTTGGGGCAATTGATATTCAAAAAAAGGATTGCCGCCGCGTCGACGAATGCCCGCCAGCCGGGCTTTGAGCAGCGGATCATCCGGTGCTGCGAAGGGGAGCTTATCGATGGCCACGATGGAGAGCGCATCGCCCTTGACGTCGACGCCTTCCCAAAAGCTGCCGGTAGCCAGGAGCACGGCGTTGCCCAGCTCTCGAAAGCGGTTCAGCAAGGCTTCGCGCGGCGCCTCGCCCTGCACCAGCACCGGGAAGGGCGGGTCCGGAAAGCGCGCCTGCAACGCCCGCACGCCTTCCGCCAGCCCGCGATAGCTGGTGTAGAGCAGGAAGGCGCGGCCGCCGCAGGCCTCGATCAGCGGCGCACAGGCCTCGATGAACTTTTCGGCAAAGGCAGGATCTTGCGGATCCGGCATGCGGGGCGGCAGAAACAGCCGGGCTTGGTCGCGATAGTCGAAGGGGCTGTCGATGCGCAGCGTGCGCGCTTCCGGCAGCCCGATCCTCGCGGCGAAATGCGAAAAATCATCGCCGATCGCCAGGGTCGCCGAGGTAAAGATCCACGCGCAGGGCCGCGATTCCACGTACTCGCGCAGGCGCTCGGCGATTTCAAAGGGCGTGAATTGCAGTGTCAAGCCGCCGGACGCAGCCTCCACCCACCGCAGCCCGGACTCCTCCGGGAGTTCACGCAGTTGCGCGAGCGCATTGGCCAGATGCGCAGCGCGGCGCGCGCAATTGGCGGTGCCCGCGCCGCCCCCCAACCCCTCGAGCTGCGCGCCGAGCCCGCTCAAGGCGGTTTCAATCTCGGGCAGCGCGTCGAGAAAGGTGTCGGGTAGATCCGCCCACTCATAGCGCTTGGGCTGGCGTTGCAGGCCCAATCGCAAACCATCCAGGTGACCGTCGATGGCCAGCACCGCCTCGATCAGGGATGGCGCGCGAATCGCCGCGGCGTTAAGTTCGGCGGTAATGTCGCGCATCAGCACCTGAACCTGGCGCACCGACCAGGTCTGGCCGAAGAACTGCGCCGCAATGTCGGGCACTTGATGCGCCTCGTCAAGGATGACTGCCTCGGCGCCCGGCAGCAGATCGCCGAATCCCTCGTCCTTGAGCGCGAGGTCCGCCAGCAATAAATGATGGTTCACCACGACGATATCCGCCGCCTGCGCGTTGCGCCGGGCCTCGATCAAGTGGCAGCGCGAAAACTGCCGGCATTCCTGGCCGAGACAATTTTCGCGAGTGGAGGTGATGCTGGGCCAGACCGGAGACTGTTCGGGCAAGTCAGTGAGTTCGGCAAGATCGCCTGTCTTCGTCGTCGCGGCCCAGCGCGAAACGCGCGCGAGCAGGCGCGCAACATCGCGCGCGGGCGCGAGCAGCGAACCCTGCTGGGTGGCCAGTTCCAGCCGATGGCGGCAAAGATAATTCGAGCGTCCCTTGAGCAGCGCGAGCTTTGCCGGAAGCCCCAGCGCCTTGGCCAGCATGGGCACATCGCGGCGAAACAGCTGGTCCTGGAGCGTGCGCGTGCCGGTGGAAATAATGACGCTGCGCCCGGAGAGCAGCGCCGGCACCAGGTAGGCAAAGGTCTTGCCGGTGCCGGTGCCCGCCTCGACGATCAGGGGTTCGAGGCGCGCCAGCGCGGCACCGACCGCTTTGGCCATGACGGCTTGCTCCGGCCGATAGGCGTAGTCGGGCAGCGCCCGCGAAAGCGGTCCTCCCATGCTGAAAACATCTTGGTACCCGGTGTTCAAGCGATGCCTGTTTTGCGCCCCTAGCCTACGACGAATCGAGGCCCGCTATTTCACTTGCGCGCGAAAACGCACGAACGCAACCGAATTGCCTTTGAATGCATTCTTCAGCCGCCAACGGATATGGGTGTAGTCGACGGAGGTCGCTGCGCGCACGTGGCCCCCAGGCTCCAGGATCTTTAAATTCTCCGGCGCATCGAAGCTGCGGCCTGCATCGACCGAGTAGGTCACCTCGGTACCCGGACCCACGGCCGAATCCGGCGTGTAGGTCATGTGCTGCGGAATCGGATAGGTCACCATCGGCCGCTGCAGGGAGGTCGCTCCCGTATTGCGCACCTCGAGGGTGTACAGGACGGCATCGCCCGACACGACGCGATCTGCGGCAACCAGTTTGCCGGATTGCTCCACCTCCGCGATGACCTTGATGACAAGCGGATCCGAAGTGCTCTGACCGACGGCGACGGCCGCTCCGACAACCGCTAACAATCCCAGCGAGCGAAAAACGACGCATGCCATGACGGCAGTGTACTCTCTATCGGAGACACGCATGAAATCAAAATATTTATAATCATAAACTTATGGATAATTTAGCAGGTCAATTCTACCTTCAGTTGCTTCCTCGCGCCGCGCCGGGCAATTTCACCGGCGGACATGGCTGGCTTGATGGCGGGAGTTGGCGCGCCCACACCCATCTGTCATCCTTATAAATCTATCAAGCATTCTTCTAGGGATAGCCAATGGCCACCGTACCTCAGCATGTAACCCTCGCCTCCATGAATAGTGATGTGGCGGCATGGGTGCATGACGTTTCCAGACTAACGCAACCGAAGAAAATCCAGTGGTGCGACGGCAGCGACGCGCAGTTCGAAGCCTTGAAGCGCGAGTTGGTGGCGGATAAGCAGTTGCTGCCGCTCAACCCGCACAGTTTTCCCGGCTGCGTGCTATCGCGCTCGCATCCTGCCGATGTGGCGCGCGTGGAGCACCTCACCTTCGTTTGCACGACGAGCAAGGAGGATGCCGGTCCAAACAATCACTGGATCGCGCCCAAGGAGGCCCATGCTCAAATGGATGCGCTGTTCGCCGGCTGCATGCAAGGACGCACGCTTTATGTGGTGCCCTACTGCATGGGGCCGATCGACTCGCCCTTCTCGCGCGGCGGCGTTGAGATCACCGACAGCGCCTATGTGGTGCTCAACATGCATCTCATGACACGCATGGGCCGCGCCGCGCTCGAACGCATCACGCGCGATGGAACCTTTGTCCGGGGATTGCATTCCACCGGGGATCTCAATCCGGCGCGGCGCTTCATCATGCATTTCCCCGAAGAGCTGTCCATCAAGAGCTTCGGCTCCGGCTACGGCGGCAATGCCCTGCTCGGCAAGAAATGCCATGCGTTGCGCATCGCGAGCTGGCAGGCGCGCACCGAAGGCTGGCTGGCGGAGCACATGATGATCGTCGGCGTTGAGAACCCTCAGGGCGAAACTCACTATCTGGCTTGTGCCTTCCCCTCCTCCTGCGGCAAGACCAATCTTGCGATGCTGATCCCCCCGGCCGGCTACCAGGGTTGGAAAGTGTGGACCGTGGGCGATGACATCGCCTGGCTGCATCCCGGCAAGGACGGGCGCCTCTACGCCATCAACCCGGAATCGGGTTATTTCGGGGTCGTGCCGGGAACCAATGCCAAAACCAATCGCAATGCCTACGAGATGATTCACAAGGATACGATCTTTACCAACGTTGGGTTGACCGCGGACAACCAACCTTGGTGGGAAGGCTTGACGGAAGGCAAACCCGCCATCGATTGGCAGGGGCGCCCTTACGATCCTGCCAACGGGCCGGCAGCGCAACCGAATTCGCGCTTCACGGTTTCGGCCAAACAGAATCCGCGCTATTGCAAATTTGCCGACGCGCCGGGTGGGGTACCGATTTCGGCGATTGTGTTCGGCGGGCGAAGGCGCACGCTCGCGCCGCTCGCGTACCAGGCGCGCAATTGGCTGCACGGCGTGCTGGTGGGCGCCGGCGTGGCGTCGGAAACTACGGCGGCGGCAACCGACACCATCGGCGTGGTGCGGCGGGATCCCATGGCCATGAAACCCTTCGCCGGCTACAACTTCGGCGACTATTGGGCGCATTGGATCGACCTCGGTTCCAAGCTTAAGTCCCCGCCGCAGATTTTTCACGTCAACTGGTTCCGCCAGGACCATTCTGGCAAATATTTGTGGCCGGGCTTCGGGGAGAATCTGCGTGTGCTGCGCTGGATGATCGATCGCTGCAACGGCACAGCCGGCGCCCGCGAAACGGCCATCGGGCAATTGCCCACGCCAGCGGAGTTGGACTTGCAGGGACTCGACATCACGCCGGCGGCGCTCACGGAACTGCTGGCCGTCAACCCCAAGCTTTGGCTGGAAGAATTTGCGGGAATCGAACGGTATTTGAGCGAATTCGGCGACCGCGTGCCGCCGGCGCTCAGAACCGAGCTGCAAGGCGCGATGCAGCGCCTTCATTCCTCGCAGGTGTAGCGAATCACCTGGGAAGAATTGCTGTCGGGCGCTTTGCCGAGGCCGATCAGCCCTTCGCCGCGTATCTGCATGGAATCACGGCGCACAAACGCTTCTTCGCCGTCCTTGCCGACAACGAACGTGCCGTTGGTGCTTTGATCGATCAGCATGAACTTGTTGCGGTTGATTTCGACCCGCGCATGCAGCCGCGAGATGAGATTGCCCTTCACGACCAGATCATTTTCCTCGGCTCGGCCGATCGTGATGTTCGAGCGGCCGTCGTCGACCAGCACTTCCTGTCCCTGGTAGCGAAGGCGCAAGCGCTGCGACATGCCGCCCTTCTCGCGCTCGCGTGCAGCGGTGGCGATCGCGGGCACCATACTCGTGACATCCTCGGGCTGCCAGAGGACCTCGAACAGGGCCACTTCGCTGCTGCGTCCCTTGAGCGTTGCGACGTCGATCTGGCGCACCTGTGCGCGCCAGTCGGAGGACAGCCGTTCCACCATGGTGGCGGTCGTCATGATCTGACCCGCCTTGGCCTGGCTGGTCATGCGGTTCGCGGTGTGCACGGCGGACCCAAAAATATCCCTGTTCTCGAGCACCACCGGACCAAAATTGCAGCCGATGCGGATGGCAACGGTCTGTTCGTCGACCTTGAGCTGCGGATGCGTGACTATTTGTTTCTGCATTTGAGCCGCGGCATTCAAGGCATCGTCCGCCGTCGGGAAGGTGGCCATCACCTCATCGCCCATCGTCTTGATCACCGTGCCGTGGTTCTGGTCGGTGGCCGCGCGCATCACATCGATGCATATTCCGACCATGTCGCGCGCACGAAGATCGCCCAGCAATTCGTAGAGCTTGGTGCTGCCGACGACATCGGCAAATAGGATTGCCACTTCGATTTCTTTGCCCATGCCGAGCCTATTATACTTAACGCAAGGATGAGCCGCTTAGGGCGTTTAGGCAGCGATGACCTGTTTTACCAGCGGCAGGGCCGAAAACAACGTTTCCGGGGCCGCTTCCGGCCGCGCGGCCACCTCGGAAAGAAACCGGCGCCACGCTCGGGCGCCGTCGCGGCCCGCCATGACGCCGTGCATGTGGCGCGTGATCGAATGCAGGCGCATTCCCCGCTGCGCACAGGCTTTGGCGTAAGGAACCATGCGCTCGACGATCTGCCACGGCTCCGGAATCGGCCGCTGCGGATCGATCAGACTTTGCTCGATCTCGGCCAGCAGCGCCGGTCGGTGATAGGCGGCCCGGCCGACCATCACGCCGTCGATGCCATCGCTCAGGTGCGCAGCGATCGCGGCGCCGTCGCATAACCCGCCGTTCAATATGACGGTCAAATCGGGCCGATCGCGCTTCAGGCGATGCACGAGTTCATGCTTCAGCGGCGGAATCTCGCGATTCTGCTTGGGCGACAAGCCGCCGAGAATCGCGACGCGCGCATGCACGATCAGCGCATCGATATCCGCCGCGCAGACCGTGTCCGCGAAGGAGCGGAAGAAATCATAGTCGTCGCGCTGATCGATGCCGATTCGGCACTTGACGGTGACGGGCAGATGCGTGGCGTCACGCAAGCTGCGCACGCAGTCCGCCACCAGAGCCGGCTTCAGCATGAGACAGGCGCCAAACGAGCCATTTTGCACCCGATCGCTGGGGCAGCCCACGTTGAGGTTGATTTCCGCATACCCCGCGGATGTGCCGATGCGCGCCGCCTTGGCCAGCTCGGACGGGTTGCAGCCGCCGAGTTGCAGGGCAACCGGGTGTTCGCTCGCGTCGTGATCCAGCAATTGACGCACATCGCCGCGCACGATGGCCGCGGCCACGATCATCTCCGTGTATAGCAACGCGTGCGGGGCGTACAGGCGATGCAGGTAGCGGCAGTGACGGTCAGTCCAATCCATCATCGGCGCGACGGACAGCCTGCGCTCGATCGAAGCGCCGCGTTTTGCCGAGCGGACGGCTGAAGTGTGGGTGCTTTCCATACAGGCGACCAGAATAGCGTGTCGCCTCCGAAAGGACCAACCATCTCCGGAACGGACCCAACAGGGGAGAATCCCTTAATTTTGCCAGTTGACGTTGACAAAGCCGTTGCCGCTCGACGGCACGGTATAGCTATGATTCGACCCATTTTCCCAGGTTACCGTTCCATCGGCCGCGATCTTGATGAACTTGAATTGAATCGTCGTTCCGGCCGGGACGGATGCATTGAGAAACCAATTCGGATAGTTCGGATCGAGCATGGGGCCGATGGCGGTATCGAAGGTCGTCCCCCAATTGCCGAGCTCGATGCCACTGCCCGTCAGAAAAATGTAGTCGCCCGTGCTGGTCGGCGTGGCATTGTTCACCGTAAACGTGATGGGTATGAGTTTCGCGGTCAGCACCGTGAATTGAATGGTGTTTGCGGCGACGCTGCCCGAGGTTTTGAGTTGGACGCTGTAAACTCCGTTGCTGACCGCCGGCACGGTAAACGACACGCTGCTGTCCGACCATGAGGTGACGGTGGCGGCGGTCGTGCCAAAAAGAATGCTCCCCGTCGAGGCACCAAAGCCCTTGCCGGCGATGGTGACTGCAACGCCCGGCTGAGCGATCGTGGGACCGATGGATCCTACCTGCGGCGAGGCAGCGACGGTGGTCACCTGCCAGACGGAAACCGTGTGCGCCGGCAAGGTGAACGTAGCTACCGGGTTGTTACCGCCGGAGCCTGTGGAAACCGTGATTCCGAGGCCGCCCAGTAGACCGTTCAAGTGGTCGGCATAAGTACCGGCCGGCAGCGCGGTATTCAATCCACCGATCGAAACGGCGGTGGTGTCGTTCTTGTTGATGGCCACGAGCACGACATCGTCGAAGAACTTGCGCTCATAGATGTAGACATCGTTGTTGATCCAGCGTTGCGCGGATGAGCCGTACGCCAACGCGTCGTTGCTCTGGCGCAGTCCGGCCAGCGTATGAATGAAACCGTACGGGGTCGTGGCCGTGCTGAATGAGGTCATCTGATTGCGGTTGAACGGGTCGCCGCCGCCGTTGGTGTCGTTATGCAAATACTGCTCGTCCCCGTAATAGATGACCGGGATCCCGCGCGAGGTAAGGATGAATGCCAGGGCCTCGTTCAAGCGGTTGGTATTGTTGTTGATGCTGAGGAAACGCGGCAGATCGTGACTGTCGACGAACGTCACCAGATCGTTCTGCCACTTGAAATTCGCGTTCTCCGTAGCGAGCTGCGTGTCGATCTCGGAGAAGTTGTTGTTGCGCATGAAGACGTCGCGAATCGCCTGGTTCAACGGGAAATCGATCAGCGTGATGCCGCTGTTGTTCGCGAACTTGAAGGAGTCGTGATAAAGGGCGTCGTTGATCCCCTGAAACCACTCGCCAAAAAAGAAGCTCGGCCCAAACGTGAAGGCAGCGTTGGACATGCTGTATTCCCAGCCCCATGTGACGTGCTTGACGGCGTCGATCCGGAAGGCGTCGGTTCCGTGCTGCTGCAATTGCTGTAGCGCGGCTTTGAGGTACGCATCGACCGTGGAGTTTTCTTGATTGAGATCCGCCAGGCCCTCCAGCGTGTCGTATTGGACCTGGTAACGATCGTCGAAATTCGTGATGTCGGCGTTGTGGTGAAAGATTCCGTTCGGATCATTGTTGTAAGCAGCGACGAAGGTTCCATTGTCGTACAGCGAGCCGAATTCGCCGGCGCTGTTCGGATTGGTGTGATTTGGGGCAAAATCGACGATCAGCTTCATGCCATTCGAGTGCAGAGAAGACGCCAGGCTGTCGAACGCAGCCCAGGTGTTGCCGGCGTCGCCGAAGTGTTCCTCGATCTTCTTGAAGTCTCTGGCTTCGTAACCGTGATAGGACGATGTCGGATTGCCCGCGCTGTCGGCGATATTGAGATTCAGGTTATCCAGCGGCGGAGAAATCCAGATGGCCGTGATGCCCATGTTCTTCAGATAGCTGATTTTGGATTGAATGCCGGCAAGATCGCCGCCCCAATACAAACGCCAGTTCGTTTTCGTCGAATCGAAGAGCCCGGAGCTCTGCGAGGGATTGTTGTTGGTCGTATCGCCGTCGACAAACCGATCGGTGACGATTTGATAGATGACTTGCTTCTTGAAGTCCTGGGCAGAGGCGCCATGGCCGGCGACCATCAGAAGGAATGCGGCGCAAAGCGCCTGGATCGCAATTCTGGTCATGGCTCAACTCCTTGGGTGGAAATCCTTTGCTGCAGCAGCGGATTCTAAGCACCTTGCGGCCATTGCCTAGGTGCCGGCATACGTATTCATTGCGGCAGCCTCGCGCCCGCCTCGACGGACCTTCGTTCGCAACTCACGCGGTCGCGAAGTACCATGCCGGTCTGCGCCCCTTGGAGGCGTCGTCATATCGTTCGAATTCGAGGAAGCAGAATGAACAGGCGCAATTCCCGCCTCGCGACCCTGGTTCACCGCCTGGTGGTGGTGCAGCCGGAGGAACTGCCGGTGCTGCTGTCGGCTTTCGCCACGCTGTTTTGCATGTTCTCCAGCTACACGATTCTGCGGCCGATCCGCGACACCATGGGCATCAGCTCAGGGGTCGAGAAGCTGCCGTACCTTTTCTGGGCGACCTTTGCCGCCATGCTGGCCTTGCAGCCGGTGTACGGCTGGCTGACCTCACGGCTGCGCCGCCCCGTATTCCTGCCCTGGGTGTACGCCTTCTTCACGGTAAACCTCGTGTGCTTCTACCTCTGGTTCAACCTGCAGCAGGATCACACCTGGATCGCCCGTACCTACTATGTCTGGGTGAGTGTCTTCAACTTTTTCATCGTCGCGGTGTTCTGGAGCCTGATGGCCGATGTGTTCACCCGCGAACAGGCGGGGCGCATGTTCGGCTTCATCGCCGCCGGCGCGAGCACGGGCGGGCTAGTGGGTCCCCTGATCGCCGGCCGCCTCGCGCTGCCCTTGGGCACCATCAACCTGTTGCCCATCTCCGCGGTGCTCCTCGCCAGCTCCCTCTTCTTCATGCGGCGGGTGCTTGCCTGGCACCGGCATTTCGGCTCCGGGGCGCGCGGCACCCAGGTGGACACCCCCTTGGGCGGCAGCATCCTCGCGGCCTTTCATCAAGTGATCCGCTCGCGCTACTTATTGGGCATCGCGCTGTTCGTGATCCTGCTCTCCTGGGTGAGCACCTTTTTGTACCTTGAGCAGCAGGCCTACGTGGCGAAGGTGTTTGCCACCCGCGATGAGCGCACCCGCTTCTTCTCCGATGTGGACTTCTGGGTGCAGACCTGTGCATTGGTCACGCAATTATTCATCTTCGGGCGGTTGTTCAAATGGGTGGGCCATCGCGCCATGCTGGTCTCGGTGCCGCTGCTGATGACGGCCGGCTATGCGATATTCGCGCTGCTGCCGAGCTTCGCCGTGTTGGTGGGCGTGCTCGCGGTGCGCCGCGTGGGCGAATACGCCATCACCCGCCCCTGCCGCGACTCGCTCTATACGGTCTGCACGCGCGAGGAAAAATACAAGGCCAAGAGCCTGATCGATACCTTCATCTACCGGGGTGGCGATGCCACCAGCGCCACGGTGTACCAACTGCTCACGGGCGGCTTAGGGTTGGGCGCCTCGGGGATAGGCTGGGTCGGTGCCTGCATTTCTGCCCTGTGGATGTTACTGGCGCTCGGCCTCGGAAGATCGCATGAGCGTGCCGGGCCGCGCATAGCCTGATGGAGAAGGGACGCGCCCAACGGGAGACGGCGCAAGCGCGGAAGTTTCGTGCGCTGGTGCGCCACGCCCATGCGCATGCCCCCTACTACGCCGACATCATCCGCGAGCGCCGCATTGATTTGAAAACCTGCACGCCCGCGGATTTTCCGGTGCTGACCAAGTCGTTGCTCATGGCGAATTTCAACGACATCGTCACCGAGCGGCGCGCCACCAAGCAGGTCATCGCCGATTTTTTATCACGCTCACATGACCCCAAAGAGCGGCTTTTCAACCGGTTGACGGTCATGCACACCTCGGGCACCTCCGGCGAAGTGGGCTACTTCCTGTATGCGCCGGCCGACTTTGGCCGGTTGCGGGCCGCCGCCCTGCGCAACCGCAAAGCGTTTCGCGCGGTGCTCCCGAAATTCGGGATTCGATTGCGGCGCATGCGCATTGCCTTTTATGGCGCGACCGGCGGCCACTTTGCCGGCGTGACCGGCGTGGCCTCCATGCAGCGCGGTATCCGAAGACTCATCGTCGATGCCCGCGCGTTCGAGGTAAACACGCCGCTTGCGGATATGACTGAAAAAATCAACCGGTTTCAACCGGACGTGCTGTGGGGCTACACCACGGCGCTCAAAATTCTCGGGGATGAACAGCGCGCCGGCAGGCTGGAAATCGAACCGGCGGCCATCATCGCCACCGGAGAAATGGTCACCAAGGCCGATGTGCAATTTCTTTCCTCGGCCTTCGGCGGCGCCGCCGCCGTGAGCATGTATGCCTGCACGGAGCACATGTTGCTCGGCATATCGAATCCCGACGGCGATACCATGACGCTGCTCGACGATAACCTGATTTTCGAGTTTCACGAAGACCATTCGATCATTACCAATCTATTCAACTACACGATGCCGCTGATCCGCTATCGAATGTCGGACATTTTGCGTCCCGTCGGCCCGCCCGGCGCACAGCGCATCGTCATCCAAAATCTGGTGGGGCGTACCGAGCACATGCCGGTGTTCGCGAACCGCGCCGGCGCAAAGGACTTCATCAGTCCTCACACCATCAATGAGATATTCGTCCGGGGCGTGACGCGATTTCAAATGCAGATTACCGGTCCCAGCTCGTTCCGTTTTCCGATTTGCGTCGAGCCGCAACTCAGCGGCGCCGACCGGGCGGCGGCGGCCGCCGGCGTCAAAGCACGCCTCACGGCGATTCTCGAGCAAAAGGGTCTCGGTAACGTGGCATTCGAAGTACCGATCGTCGCGGACATTCCCCTCAACGAGCGCACGCGCAAGTTTCAATTGATCGTTGCGCGCGATTCCGGCGCGCCGTAGCGCGCGATTCGGCCGCGCGCCCCTCCTCAAAAGCCGAGCGAGAGCTGCGGCGTGGCGGGCGTGGGCGGCCTGAATAGCGCGGTATTGAGCTCGTATCGCTCCTCGGCGCCGGCGAAGCCCAGCTTGCGTTTCGCCAGGTCGAAGCGCGTGCGCAGCAGTTCGGCATATGGGCCGGTGCCCCGCATGCGGGTGCCGAATTGCGAATCGTAATCCTTCCCTCCGCGCGACTGGTTGATCAGCGACATGACGTGCTTGGCCCGATCGGGATAGTGCTCGGCGAGCCAGTCGCGAAAAATGATCTTCAACTCGTGCGGCAGGCGCAGCAGCACGTAGCCGGCGCGAGTCGCGCCTGCCGCCTTCGCTGCCGCCATGATCGCCTCGATCTCATGATCCGTGACGGCCGGAATAACGGGCGCGATCAGCACGCCGACCGGGACGCCGGCCGCCGCCAATTGCTCGATCACCCTCAAGCGAGCGGCCGGCGATGCGGTTCTCGGCTCCAGCGTCCGTTTGATGTCATTCGTCAGCGACGTGACGCTCACCATCACCGACACGAGATGATCCTTCGCAAGGTCGGTCAGCAGATCGAGATCGCGAATGATCAAGGCGCTCTTGGTAACAATCGTGACCGGGTGGCGGCAGCGGGCCAGCACGGCCAGAATGCCGCGCGTGACCTTAAGCCGCCTTTCCAACGGTTGATAGCCGTCGGTGTTGATGCCGAGCGCAATGGTCTTGCAGACGTATTTTGGCTTGGCCAGCTCCGCCTCCAAAATAGCGACGGCGTCGGCCTTGTAGAAGAGCTTGGTTTCGAAGTCCAGCCCCGGCGAAAGTCCGAGATAGGAGTGGGTGGGACGAGCAAAGCAATAGACGCAGCCGTGAGCACAGCCGCGGTAGGGATTGATGGAGAGATCGAAACCCACGTCGGGGGAAGCATTCGACGTGATCACGCTGCGCGCACGATCCGGCAGCACGGTCTCGGTGGGGTTCTCGACAATTTCGTCCTGGTACCAGCCGTCATCGGTCTTTTCCAGAATCAATGAATCGAAACGTCCGGCAACATTGGACGAGGATCCTCTGCCTTTGAATGATTGATGGCCGATTAGATGGCGCGGCATCCCTGAACTTTACGCGCCAGGGTATCTCTCGTAAATCCAGTAGTCCGGCGCGCCGACTACTGTATGAACTCTGCAATCCCCGGGGCCGGTCAGCGCGCGACGAACGCGCGCTCGATGACGTAGTCGCCCGGCTCACCCACATGAGGGGAGATCTTGAATCCCCTCTGATCCAACATGGCCGACAAGTCCGCCAGCATGGCGGGGCTGCCGCAAATCATGACGCGATCCTCGGACGGATCGAGCGCAGGCACGTCGATGTCCTCGAAAAGCTTGCCGGTTTCGATCAACGCGGTGACGCGGCCCTGATAGCGAAAGCGCTCGCGGGTCACGGTGGGAAAATACACCAGCTTCTCGCGCACCTGTTCGCCGAGATATTCGTGGTGCGTCAATTCCCACTCGATGTAGTCGCGGTACGCCAATTCGCTGCGAAAGCGCACGCCATGCACCAAAATGACCTTGTCGAATCGCTCGTAGACCTCCGGATCCTTGATGAGACTCATGAACGGCGCCAGTCCGGTGCCGGAACTCAGCAGATAGAGCCGTTTGCCGGGCTTCAGATCATGCAGCAGCAGCGTTCCGGTCGGCTTGCGGCTGATGAGCACTTCATCTCCGGGCTTTATATGCTGCAGTCGCGAGGTCAGCGGTCCGTCCTGCACCTTGATACTGAGGAATTCCAGATGTTCCTCATGGTTCGCGCTGGCAATGCTGTAGGCACGCATGACCGGCTTCTCGGCGATCTTGAGGCCCAGCATGATGAAGTGCCCGTTCTCGAATCGCAACGCCTGGTCACGCGTGGTGGTGAAGCTGAAGACCGTCTCGTTCCAGTGATGGACGGTCAATACTCGCTCTGTTCCTATGGCAGCCATGCGGCCTATTATCGGGGCAGCGCGCGCAAGCGCCTAGTCGCGGGCCGGCATATGCCTATGCCGAAACGATATTGCCATCGCACGCCCGCCCTCCGCCGTCATCCGGGCCTCGAGCACCCGCATCGGCGGCGGCGTGAGCACCGGTGAACCTGCTACCATCGCCGGGGCGGCTCCCGGCGGTAAAATCATGAATGAGCAAGCAACCGAGCTTCTGCCGGCGGCCGAACGCAGCGCCGCGGCGCGCAAAGCCATCCCGCGTGCCGATACCAGGCCTGAGGATGTGGCGCGGAATTCGCGGCCGCAATCAGTTGGTGAAGCGCTTCCGCGAGCTGCTGCCGAAAAAACGTGCCACGCATAGCAGCGATTTCTTCAGCGAGTTCTGCCACGCGCAAAGCGAACAGGGCGAGCGGTTTACCGACGAGGAAATCATCGATCACATGATTTTTCTGATGATGGCCGCGCATGACACGACCACCAGCACGCTGACGACCATGATGTATCTGCTGGCACGCCACCCGCAGTGGCAGGAGCGCCTGCGCGCCAAGGCCATGGGAATCGGACGGATGCAGCTGGAGTTCGATGATCTCGATCGGCTCGACGAGCTGACCTGGACCATGCGCGAAGCGCTGCGGCTGACGCCGCCGCTCACCTCGATGCCGCGGATGTGCATCAAGGACACGGTATTCCAAGGCTATGAAATCCCGGCCGGCACCCTGGTCGGGGTATACCCGATCCAGGTGCATTACATGGACTCGTTATGGACCGATCCGCGGGCTTTCGATCCGGAACGGTTCAGCCCCGAACGCCAGGAGGACAAACGCCATGCTTTCGCCTGGGTGCCGTTCGGCGGCGGCGCTCACATGTGCATCGGCCAGCACTTTGCGACCCTGCAGGTGAAGGCCATCATGCATCAACTCTTGCGGCGCTATCGCTGGAGCATCGCACCCGGATACGTGATGCCGCAGCAGCTGGTGCCGATCGCCAAGCCCAAGGATGGCCTGCAGGTAACCTTGCAGCGCCTTGCCTGACGGATCAGCGCGGGCGGTTGGCCCAGTCGGCGGCATCGATTTTGAAGACCACGTTCGGATGGGGGGGTTCGCCCGAATAGCTGGCCGATTCCTCGCCGATGTAGACGCCGCCGAGTTTCTCCATCGCCTTGCGCGAGCGCCAATTGTTGATCCCCACCTTGAAAGTCACCCGATCCACGAACTTGAAGGCATGATCCAGCATGAGGGTCTTTAAGGCCCGGTTGTAGTGACGCGCCCATCGGCTGCGGGCGAGGAAGGTGTAGCCGATCTCGATTTGGCGCCTGGCCTCGTCAGAATCGCAGTACCGAGAACTGCCGATCAGCTCGCCGTTCTTGTTGTCGATCACTCGAAAGGCGCCCCCCGATTGCATCGCGCCCTTGAAAAAATTCTCGAACACCGCACGCTGGTAGCGATCCCGGCTGGGGTGTTGTTCCCAGATCAATGGATCCGCGGCCACCGCATACAGGGCTTCGAAATCGCCCGCCTCCAGCGGTTCCAGACGGATCAAATCATTCTGCAGGCGAGGTTGAAGCTCAAAGTGCATGCGCCATCCTCAAGTAAGCGAACCGGTAGTGAATCTGAGCATAGATCTGCCGTGGGTCATTGTAGTGCACGCCGCCGAAAGTGAGGCTGTTGTCGATGAGCAAGTGACGATTGGCGAGATTCAAGACCGTGATGGACGCCGCAACACTCTCGCCAAGGTCCGCACCGGCGCTGAGGTCGATCTGCGCATTGCCTGGAAGGTGGCTCGGCGGGCCTGCGCCGTTGGAAAACCCGGAACCGTAGGCTAGGTTCATCGAGGCAAACGCGCGATGCGGAAGATTCAAATCCAGTCCGGCATTGGCCGTATTTCTTTGATCGTGATCCAACGCAAAGCTGCCGGCGCGCAGGCTGAAGTCCGTCAATCCGCCGTTGATCGAGCCAATGCCATCCGCGGTCTGATTGGAATAAGCGAGGTGAAACTGCCCGACACCCCCCATTCTCGGGGATCGGATCGTCAACTCGCTGCCCTGGATCAGCGCGCCCTGAATGGTGAGCGGCAAGAATGCATTGGAATTTCCAATGGCGTTATGGTCGAAAAAATTCCTGGCTTGCGTATGGAAATGATCCAGGTCCAGGGTCCAGCCGTGCATGGGGATCGCCAACCCGACTTGGTACTCCTCATCGCGTTCGCCGTGCAGCGGGATGAACCCCACCTGGTTGCTCTGCGCGAACTCGAGCAAGGGACCGCTCAGGGTGGCGAGCGGCGGCGCCTGGTAGTATTTTCCCCAGAAGCTTCGCAGCAACCAGCCCACGCCCGGCAGGCGCAAAGTGGCGCCCAGCCGCGGACTGGAGGCATTCTCGGTGACCTCCCCCGCAAAATGGGTTTGCCGCACGCCGCCGGCGAAGGTCAGCCAATCCGCCGCCTTGTAGGTATCCTCGATGTAGGCCGCCACCAGCGAGCCCGATGGACTGAGCGTCTGGCGGATCGGCGCGTTGCTGCCATCGTTGAATAGCACATCAAAGCTTTCGCCATCGCGCTGGCTGAAACCCGCGATCCCCACCTGCAGATCATGCTGCGCGACATGCAGGCGCAATGTTTCCTGGCCCCCGACATAGCTCGAGGAACGCTGATCGGTGGTGCTGACGGGAAAGTCGCGCGCCGCGCCGTCCAAATCTGCGCGGTTCTGATGAAAAAACAGCGAACCGGTCAGCGCCGCGTCCTCGCCCAGTTTTCTCACCCAGGAGAGAATGGCGAACGCATCGGTTTCGCGCTGCACGTCGGCGGCGAGCTGACCCGGCGTGTTGGGGATTTCGTAGCTGTCATGGCGCGCCGAGAATACGAAGCGAAACTGATCATCCGGTGTCGCGTTGAATATGAGCGTGCTGAAGCCGCCATAGCCATCCTGAGAGTCGTGAATGAGTTGCGCCACCGGCGTCGCGATGCCTAGATCGCTGCGATTTCCATTGATACTGGCGTAGTAGGCAAATCGCTCCGTGTGGCTGCCGACGCTGAGGTAATCATTGGTCTGGCCGTAGCTTCCGCCGCTCGCAACGAGTTCAGCCTGGTTGTCCCGCTCGAAGCCCGTGCGCGGCACGACATTGAACACCCCATAGGTGCGATCACCCTCGTCCGCCCGGTAGCCTCCGCGCTGCACTTCAAGATAGTCGATGTCCTTCGGATCGATCTGCGGCCCCAGATTACCCGCGATGTTGGTGTTCGGAATCTCGACGCCATCGACGGCCCAGGTGGTCTGATGGCCGCCGCGCACGTGTAATTGGTCATGGACCACGTACGCGCCGGGCACGAAGTCGGTGATCATCGCCAAGCTGTTGCTGCGGTCCGCACCGGGCGCTCGGGCGATATCTTGGCGATTCACCAGCGTGGTCGGGGTGGCCGTATTCGGCAGCGTGGTCTCCGCGGCGGCCGTCACGGTCACGGTGTCCAGCGCCGGTCCCTTGATGAGTTGCACGTGAGCCACCGGCGAGGAACCTGACGTCACGGTCACCGCTTGCGCCGCCGGGATGAAATCCGCCGCGCTGCAGCTCAAGACATAGTCGCCGAGCGGCACCGTCATGAACGAGAACTCGCCCCGAAGGTCCGTCACCGCTATCTCGAGCCGGCCGGAGGTGGCCGACTTTAACCTTACCTGGACTTCGGCCAGGGGCCGGTGCTGCTGATCGTGCACGACACCCCGGACACTGCCCGCATCGGCGGCGTACAGCGGCGCCGACCCGATGAACATCGCCATCAGCCCAAGAGCAAATCGATCGAAGGAAATCATGGACCTCTCCCCACTCGCGAATTGAAGTAGCGTGCCTGCGCTGCGGCGGCGCGCGATCCAACGTCAGATTCGATTCAGGCGAGTGAGGGCGGTCCGCGAGGCAGGTGGGAGCGCTCCGCGCGACGGGTTAAACGCGGAGCATCGAGGGCAACGATGCGCCGGGAAGGCGCAGGCCCAACAGATTCAAAATCAATGTGATGCGAAATCGGTCCTGCGCAAGGAGCGCTGCCAAACGGGCAGGACTCGAAGTGCGCATGGCTTCCCGCATCATGCGTTCCCGCGTGGTGATGCAGGTGGGCGGGCGCTCCCGCCGTCGCGGCGGGACAGAGCTGCAGTGCAAATGGCACGCCGCTCGCCGGCATGAAGCCGACGGGAATATAGGCACGGAAAACCAGCAGGGCCAGCAACAGAAAGCCGGCCCTCGAGCCCATGCGGTCAGGTTTGAGCGTCGCCTTGCGCATCCTGCTCAAGACTACGCCGTTGGCGCGGATTTTTCAGCGCCATAGGGGTCTTGGCGCCGACCCAGCTTCGTCAGATTCCCTGATCCGCCGTTTCACGCTCCGAGCGCTTGCGGTCGGTCTCCTTCAAACTGCGCTTGCGCAGGCGCACGGAACCCGGCGTGACCTCGATGAGTTCGTCGTCATCGATGAACTCCATCGCCTGTTCCAAGGTGAAGCGTATCGGCGGGGTGAGCACGACATTTTCATCCTTTCCGGCCGCGCGCATGTTGGTCAATTTCTTGCCCTTCAGGGGATTGACGACCAGATCGTTATCGCGATTGTTGAGGCCGATAATCATGCCCTCGTAAACCTCTTCTCCCGGTCCGATGCAGAGTCTGCCGCGTTCTTGCAGGCTGAACAGAGAATACGCCAGCGCGGTCCCCTGCCCATTGGCGATGAGCACGCCGTTCGGTCGCTGGCCCAGTTCGCGCTGTACCACCGGACCGTAGTGATCGAACACGTGATGCAGCAGCCCGGTGCCGCGCGTCATCGTGCGAAACTCGGTCTGGAAACCGATCAGTCCGCGCGACGGCACCATGTAGTCCAGACGAATCCGCCCGCGGCCATCGGCTTGCATGTCGGTAAGCTCCGCCCCACGGCTGCCGAGAGCCGACATGATGTCGCCCTGCGCCTCCGAATCCGCATCGACGGTGACCTGCTCGTAGGGTTCATGCGCCGCGCCGTCAACCTGCTTGACCACGACGCGCGGCCGCGAGACCGCCATTTCAAAGCCTTCGCGGCGCATATTCTCCAACAGCACGCCCAGATGCAGCTCGCCGCGCCCGAAAACCACGAATTTATCCGGATCCGCCGTCGGCTCGACGCGCAACGCGACGTTGTGGATGGCTTCGCGCTCGAGCCGCTCGCGAATCTGGCGGCTGGTGACGAACTTGCCCTCCCGACCCAGGAACGGCGAGGTGTTGACCTCAAAGGTCATGCTGATGGTCGGCTCATCCACCGTCAGGCTGGGCAAAGGCTCCACGGTTGCCGGATCGCACAGAGTATCCGAGACCTTGGGCTCCGCGATGCCCGCGAAGGCCACGATGTCGCCGGCGCCGGCGGATTCCACTTCCACCCGCGTGAGGCCGTGGAAACCCAGGATCTGCGTGATTTTTTCGGAACGCTGCCTGCCCTCGCGCGATACCACGGTGACCGTCATGCCGCGCTTGATGGTGCCGCGCTTGATGCGGCCGATGCCGATGGCGCCGACATAGCTCGAATAATCGAGCAACGTGACCTGCAGCTGCAATGGACCGTCAACGTCTACGTCCGGCGGCGGACAATGCTCGACGATGGTTTTGAACAGCGGCTGCATGTCGCCGTCGCGCACCGTCGAATCCGGGCCGGCGAAACCGCGCAGCGCCGAAGCGTAAACGACGGGAAAATCCAATTGCTCGTCGGTGGCGCCCAAGCGGTCGAACAGGTCGAACGTTTGATCGAGCACCCAGCCCGGACGCGCCTCGTCGCGGTCGATCTTGTTGATGACAACGATGGGCCGCAGGCCATGTTTGAAGGCCTTCTGCGTCACAAAACGCGTCTGCGGCATCGGCCCGTCCACCGCGTCCACGAGCAGCAGCACACAGTCGACCATGGCGAGCACCCGCTCGACCTCGCCGCCGAAGTCGGCATGGCCCGGCGTATCGACGATGTTGATGCGATAGTCGCCCCACGTGATCGCCGTATTCTTGGCGAGAATCGTGATCCCGCGCTCGCGCTCCAGGTCGTTCGAATCCATGACGCGTTCTTGCAAATCCTTGCGCGCATCGAGCGTGCCGGACTGACGCAACAGTTGATCGACGAGCGTGGTCTTGCCATGATCGACGTGTGCGATGATGGCGATGTTGCGAAGTTTCTGAGTCACAGTGAGGCCTTTAAGGGAAACTCACCATTATAGGGCTTTCTGTCCTGGTGCGCCGCTATTTCAACCGCGCCGTCATTTCAACGCTCTGCGATGATGGGAATCGAAAAAGCGCGTTGATCAACCACTTCGTCGTGCTTCAGCAAAACCGTCACATCGACCAGCACCACCCCTTCCGCGTTGGGCGTGACATTGACGGTGTGCTTGTAGACTTCGCCCGCTTCCGCCGAGGCAATGTCGAATTGTTGAGCGCCGGGCGCCACCGAAACATCATCGCCGCCGCTCACCTTGATCGTGGCCGGGCTGGCGAGAAATTGCGCGATGAGCGCGAGGTTGATGTCGAGCGGCTGCCCCACCTTGGGCCGCTGCGTGATGTCGAACTTCAAATCGACCGGAACCGAGGATTTGCCCTGGCTCGCCGCCTCCACCATGCCCGCCGTCTGTTCGGCCGCCGTGGCGTGCGGCGTCGGCGCGGCCGCCCTGGGCTTGATCTGCGCCACCGGGGCGGGTGCCGCGGTCGAGCCGGAATCGCGATTGCAGGCGGCCACCGCCAGCATCGAGCAGAGCAGCAAAACTTGAACGCCTGTCATCATTTTGTCACCGGCCATCCCCCTATCATCACCAAATATGCCGCTGATCACAACAGGCACAGCGCCGTGCCCCGTCACAGCTCCAGCGGCGGCTCGAGCACCGCCGCCAGTTGGTCTTGGAGCGCGCGGTGGTGCTGCTCCCAATAGCGCGGCTCGGCGAACCACGGAAACGCCATGGGAAACGCCGGATCGTGCCAGCGCCGCGCGAGCCAGGCGGAGTAGTGAATCATGCGCAGCGCGCGCAACGGCTCGATTAGCGCGATCTCGCGCCGATCGAAGGGCAAGAACTGCTCATAGCCCGTGAGTAAATCCCGCAACTCCGAGCGCATTTCCTGGCGGCCGCCGGCCAGCAGCATCCACAGATCTTGAACGGCAGGCCCGGTGAGGCAATCGTCGAGATCGACGAAGTGCGGGCCGAAGCCGGTCCACAGAATATTGCCGCGGTGACAGTCGCCCAATATGCGCCCCACGGCCGCGCCGCCCCAGTTGCGCGCGCGCGCCTGCACTGCATCCAGAAGCTCGTCGGTCACGTCGGCATACTTTGTCGCCAGATAGTCGGGCATCCAGTCACCGTCCAGCACGAAATCCCGGGCATTGCGCCCCAGATCCTCCATGCTCAAGGCAGCCCGATATTTGAACCGGACCGCCCGGCCCGCGGCGTGTATGCGGCCGAGAAACCGGCCAACCCATTCGCGCTCATCGCTGTTGCCCAGTTCGGGCCATCGTCCGCCGCGCCGTGGAAACACGGCGTAGCGAAAGCCATGATGCACGTGCATGGACTCGCCCGCGTGCAGCAATGGCGCGACCACCGGAATTTCCAGGGCCGCGAGCTCGCCCGCGAAGGCATGCTCCTCGCGGATGGCCGCGTCGCTCCAGCGCTGCGGGCGGTAGAATTTGGCAACCACCGGCTCGCCGTCCTCGATGCCGACTTGATACACCCGGTTTTCGTAGCTGTTGAGCGCCAGCACCCGGCCATCGCAGCGAAAAGCCAATGCCTCGATCGCATCCAGCACGGTCTCGGGAGATAGGTTCGAATACGGCGCGTCGCGACTCATGGGCGCCGATTGTACAGTTACGACCCTGTCACTCCTTTTTGATTCCTGCACGCTGTTAGAATGCCGCCCATGCGATTGCCCAGGCCGAGGTCACTGAGCGGACTCATGCTGATCGGATTCACGATCGTGGCTGCACCGCTGCTGTTCGCGATCGTGAACGCCGCCCTGCAGATGAATCGGCTCTCGGTTCGCAGCCAGCAGCTGGTGGCTCACGGCATGCAGGGCACGCGCAACAACCAACACATGTCCGCGGAGATCGAGGCGCTGGAACGTCAAGCGCGCCTGTATCAAGCTACGGGCAGCGCGGATTTTCTGGATGTCTATGCGCGCCGCCATGGCCGCCTGGTCACGGCCATTCACGAATTGCTCACGCTGCCCCTGGACGAGGCGTCGCAGGAAGGCGTGCGCGCGGTGGAATCCAAGGCCAATCAGTTGCTGCAGGATCTGCGGCATGCGGCGCCGAACTCGGCGCACATGGCGGATTTGATCGGCACCTTTCCGCAGCTCGCTGAGGCGGCATCCAACGTCTCCGATCGGATCAGCCTGCAGATCGACAAGGAAACGGCGAGCCTGGAGCTGGCGACCCAGCACGCACGGCAGAATCTGTTGTGGCAGACGCTGCTGCTGGTGCCGATGACTCTGGCCGTGGTGGGCGTGTTTACCTACCTGTTCGGCCGGCCGATCCGGGCGATCGATCGCGCCATCAGCGAGCTGGGGCGCGGCACATTCTCACGCCCGATCGCCATTCGGGGGCCGGCCGATCTTGAGCGCCTGGCGGCACAATTGGAGTGGCTGCGCGGCCGGCTGCTCGATTTGGCGCAGGAGAAGAACCGATTTTTGCGACACATGTCGCATGAATTAAAAACGCCATTGGCAAATATCCGCGAGGGAACCGAACTGTTGATGGACGGCGCGGTTGGCGAGCTGCAAAGCGGTCAGCGCGAAGTCACGGCAATCTTGCGCGAAAACGGCATGAAGCTGCAGCGACTCATCGAAAATCTATTGTCCTTCAGCGCTTGGCAGGCGAAGAGCGTCGGCCTGGAGATTTCCGAATTCAAACTGCGCCCGCTGATCAAGGGCGTGCTCGAGAATCAGCAACTTACGCTGGTGGCGCAGCGCGTACGCCTCGACGTGCAGGTGGAGGACCTCACGCCGTTGGCCGACCGCGGCAAGGTGCGCCTGATTCTGGACAATCTGCTTTCCAATGCGGTCAAGTTCACGCCGCGCGGCGGAACGATTTCACTGCACGCGCGCGCCGAGCGTGAGCAGCTGATATTGGACGTCATGGACAGCGGCCCAGGCGTTCCCGCCGATGAACGCAATCGAATCTTTGAAGCCTTCTACCAGGGGAAAACCCCCCAGGGCGGACACGTGAAGGGCACCGGAATCGGGCTCTCCGTGGTGACGGAATTCGTCAATGCGCACGGCGGCAGCATCGAAATCCTCGAGTCCAAAACAGGCGGGGCGCATTTTCGGGTACGCCTGCCTCTGCGCGCGAGCGCTCCCGCCGCAGCACGTGCAAAGGCTCATGCGGCCTAAGCGCATCCGCATTGCAGCATTTACCCTCATCAGCCTCGGAATCGGCGGTTGCGGGATCCTGGGCGGTGCCAAGGCACCTGCTCCCGCGCTGGCCGAGCATCCTCAAGCCGACATCAGCCCCGTGGCGCCGCTGCTGGAAATGATGAGCAACCTGCCCCAGGGCGACCCTGCGCGCCAAGCAGAAATCTTTCAGCACGCCAAGGACGCGGCCGAACTGCAGCCCACCACCAGCAACCGGCTGCGCTACGCGCTGGTCCTGGCAACGCCGGGCTACAGCGGGGCAGATCCCGTCGCGGCGCAGCGACAGTTGGCGGAACTGCTGGCGAGGCCTGAAACTCTGCTCCCGGTGGAGCGCTCATTGGCCGCGGTTGAGTTGAAAGAGGTCGAACAGAGGCTGATACTGCAGGCTGAGAACGCGCGCATGCGCGACACCGTGCCGAATGATTCGCGCGAGAAGCTGCAGGCGATCAACCGTCGTTTGGCCGCCGAAACCGACGAAAATGCGAAGTTGCGCAAGGCCTTGGACGAGGCTCGGGCTAAACTCGAGGCGGTAACTCATATCGAGCAACGATCCGTCACTGAGCGGGGAACCGGCGCCCCCCACACGCCATAGACGCCTGAGCGCCCCCATGGGAGAGACTGCACTGAACGCCTATTCGATCGCCGCCACCACCCCGTTGTCGTTCGGGCTCCAGCCGGGCACGCGCGATTCCCTCAACCCGCAGAAGCGCAAGGCGCGCATCCTGGTGGTCGACGATGACCCCGGCCTGCTGCGGCTGTTGACGATCCGCCTGCGCGCCGAAAACTACGAAGTCGAGGCGGTCGAAAGCGCAGCCGCGGCCCTGGCCGCCTGTGTGCGCTTTCGGCCGGACCTGGTGATCACCGATCTGCGCATGGACCAAATGGACGGCATCGGGTTGCTCAAGGAGCTGCAAAGCCGCTGGCCGGGCTTGCGGGTCATTATTTTGACCGCGCATGGCACGATTCCCGACGCCGTGCACGCGACGCAAAGCGGCGCATTCGGCTTCCTCACCAAGCCCGTGGACAAGCAAGAACTGCTCGACCATGTGCAGAAGGCACTCAAGGTATCGGGATTTGCGCATGTGGACGAGGACTGGCGCGCCAATATCATCACGCGCAATCAGCTCATGGAAGACAAGCTCGCCCAGGCCAACATGGTCGCCGGCACCGATGCGCGGGTCTTGTTGACCGGCGAGAGCGGCACCGGGAAAGAACTCCTGGCGCGCGCCATCCACGAGGCGAGCCCGCGCCGCAACAAGCCATTCGTTGCCGTCAACTGCAGCGCGATGGCAGAGAATCTGCTGGACTCCGAACTCTTCGGTCACGAGCGCGACGCGTTTGCCGGCGCGGCGCGCGCCCAAAAGGGCCTGTTCGAGACCGCCGATGGCGGAACCTTGTTGCTGGATGAGGTCGGCGACATGCCGATGCGGCTGCAGGTCAAGCTGCTGCGCGTGCTTCAAGACAACACGATCCGGCGGGTGGGCGGCGCCGATGCGGTGCAGACCAACGTGCGCATCATTTCCGCCACGCATCGCGACCTGCACGAATTGATGGTGGGCGGACAATTTCGCGAGGACCTGTACTACCGGCTGAACGTGGTGCACATCGAGGTGCCTTCGCTCGGACGCCGCCGCGAGGACATTCCCTTGCTGGTCGCGCACTTCCTGGAACAGATCGCCAAGGAGAGCGGCCAGCGCAAGATCTATGCCCCCGAGGCGGTCGAGTTGCTGGCGACGGCCGAATGGCCGGGCAATGTGCGCCAGCTCTACAACATCGTGCGCCAAAACGTCGCGCTGTCGCATGGTCCGATCATCACGGCGGAATTGGTGCAGCAGTCGCTCGGCGGCAATCCCACTCGTCTGCCTTCGTTCGACGAGGCGCGCGACGAATTTACGCGCAACTATCTGTCCCAGATCCTGCAGATCACCACCGGCAACGTGAGCCAGGCGGCGCGTCTCGCAAAGCGCAACCGTACGGATTTCTACAAATTATTGTCGCGCCACCAGCTGTTGCCGGAGGACTTCAAGAAGGGTTAACCCGCGGCTTTCCGGGCACCGGCGCCGCGGTAGAATTCGGCGACCGATTCGATGACGTGATCGAGCTGCGCCTGGGCCAGTTCCGGGTAAATCGGCAAGGCCAAAGTCTCCGCGGCGGCGCGCTCGGATTCGGGGAAATCGCCGCGAGCGTGCTTTAAATAAGCAAAACACTGCTGCAGGTGCAGCGGCACCGGATAATAGATCTCGGTGCCGATATGGCGCGCGGTCAAGTGATCTTTCAGCGCGTCGCGATCTTGCACCCGCACGATGTACTGATTGAAGATGTGCCGGCCATTCACCGCCGCTTGCGGCGTAATCACCTGGGCAAAGCCGGCGGCAAAGGCCGCGTCATAATACGCGGCATTCCGCTGTCTGGCCGCCGTCCAGCCGTCCAGGTACTTCAGCTTCACGCGCAGCACCGCGGCCTGCAATTCGTCGATTCTGAAGTTGCCGCCGACCAGCGAATGAAAATACTTCGGCTTGCCGCCGTGCACCCGCAGCACGCGCATGCGCTCGGCGAGCCCGGCATCGTTGGTGGTGCAGAGGCCTGCGTCGCCGAACGCGCCGAGATTCTTGCTGGGAAAGAACGAGAAGCAGCCGACATCGCCGATCGAGCCGACACGCACACCTTTGTATTCCGTGCCGATGGCCTGCGCGGCATCCTCGATGACCTTCAAGCCGTGCCGCCCGGCCAGTGCCATCAGCGGATCCATATCGGCGGCCTGACCGTAGAGGTGCACCGGCATGAGCCCCTTGACGCGGCCGCCCGTGTCGCGATTGATCAATTCGCCGCCCCGCGTGCTGCAATGCCGCTCGATGAACTCCGCCACCGCGGTAGGCGACAAATTGAACGACACCGGATCGATGTCGCAGAACAGCGGACGCGCGCCGAGGCGTGCTATCGTTCCGGCAGTGGCGAAGAAGGTGAAGGGGCTGGTAATAATTTCATCGCCTGCGCCTACCCCTACGGCCATCAGCGCAAGCAGGAGCGCGTCCGTCCCGGACGAGACACCGATGCCGGCCGACGCTGCACTGTAACGAGCCAGCTCGGCCTCGAGCGCCAGCACCTGCTCGCCGAGGATGAAATGCTGGCTGGCGCACACCTGTTCGATAACGGGCAGCACTTCGGCGCGAATCTGTGCGTATTGGGCCTTAAGGTCGAGTAATGGAACGTGGGTCATGGGGTGCCTAGAGTAGCATTCGAGGGAAGCGGCCCGCTTGCCGGGCCGGTGATCCGATTTTACCTTTCTAGATTCAGATCACGCTCAATTCCGGTGGACTTGAACGACAATGCAGGGTGATCATATTGCACATCGCTCGCGCGCAAAACAATGTAGGTAAAGTCGGTCGCGCCTCAACGGAAATCAGATGACCCAGCCGGTCTTGCTAAAGCAGAGCTTTTTGATCGCGCTATTGACCGGCGTGCAAGCGCTCGTGCCCGCGGTGGTCGCGCTGGCCTCGCTGTACGGTACCGTCATTTTGTTCGGACACCGCTTCGATCCATCCTCGGCGGCCATGGTCATCGTGGGTGTCTTATGCCTCGTTCTGGTGCAGCCGCCGCGCGAAGTCAGCACACAGCTGACCTCGGCGCGCCTCTCGGCCGTCACGGACGTGATCCTGCGCTGGATGCTGATGCTGGCGGTGCTGCTCGCGGTGGGCTATGTCACCAAATCGCTGAACGGTTTTCCGCGGCGCGTGTTTCTCAGCTGGGCGACGCTCACGCCGGTCGCACTGATCGGCGCCACGCTGGCGATGCAGGAGATCATGCGGCGTTTTCTGATGAACGCGTTCGACAATCGCAGCGCCATCGTCGCCGGATACAACCCGAGCAGCCTGGAACTCGCGCGACGCCTGAAGAACAGTCCCGGCATGCGCGTCGAGGTGGCGGGATTCTTCGACGATCGCAGCAGCGATCGGCTGGGCATGGAAACCGATTCCAAGCTGATCGGCTGCTTGAGCGACATGTCGCAATACGTGAAGGATAACCGCACGGATGTCATATTCATTGCGCTGCCGATTCGGCACATCAAACGGGTCATGAATCTGTTGGACGACCTGCGCGACACCACTGCATCGATCTATTATGTACCGGATATCTTCGTCTTCGACCTGATCCAGGCACGCTCCGGGGAGATACATGGCATTCCCGTGGTTGCCATGTGCGAAACACCTTTTTACGGTTACCGCGGCGTTGCCAAGCGGTTGACCGACATCGGCTTCAGCGCCCTGATTCTGCTGTTGCTGCTGCCATTGCTGGTGCTGATTGCCATTGTGGTGAAAGTTTCCTCGCCTGGACCCATCATTTTCAAGCAGCGCCGCTATGGCCTGGATGGCCGCGAGATAGCGGTCTACAAGTTTCGCACCATGCGGGTCACGGAAGATGGTGCACAGATTCGCCAAGCTTCCAAGACCGACACGCGCATCACGCCGGTCGGCAGCGTGCTGCGCCGTTCGTCCATGGATGAATTGCCGCAGCTGATCAACGTTCTGCAGGGCCGAATGAGCCTGGTAGGGCCGAGACCGCATGCGGTCGCCCACAACGAAGAATATAGAAAGCTCATCAAGGGCTACATGGTGCGGCACAAGGTCCTGCCGGGCATTACCGGCTTGGCGCAAGTCAATGGCTGCCGCGGCGAGACCTCGAAACTCGAAGAGATGGAAGCACGGGTCAATTACGATCTCGACTATCTGCGGCATTGGTCGCCGCTGCTCGATATCAAGATCATTCTGCTGACCGCGGTCAAGGTGTTTCGCGACGACAAGGCGTATTGATCGGGGACGGCCGTCCAAGGCGAAGGCGGACGCGCCCGTGACCCACTTCACACTACCGACCGCGATATTTTAGAGTTGATCGGTCGCTGCGCGATTGCTAATTATCGAAACTGCCGAATCCCATCTGAATCACGGATATCGGCTTGGATAACGAGAATCGGCAATCGCTGGAGCGGCAGGCGCTGCTCGACCTGGCGCATCGCGCCAAACGCGGAACTTACGTTTATCTGCCGACCTGGGTGCTGCTGGCGACATGGAGCGGCTTACCCACGCAAGCCCCTCTATTTTTTTGGATCAACACGGGCATTTTTGCCGCCTTCACGGCGGCACGGCTCGTGTTGCATTCGCGCTTTGCAGAGTTACTGCGCACGCGGCCGACCATCGCGAAGTGCCTGGGATTGGCCATGCTCCTGCAGCCGTCTTTGCATTCGGGCCTGCTCACGGCCACATGTCTCAGCTGGACCCTCTTGAGGCCGGACTTCATTCCGTTCCTATTTGGTTCAGTGGCAATCGGCGCCACCGGAACGATCGTGCTGTCCCTCAACCGCACTGTGAGGATATGGTTCCCTACCTGCGTACTGGCCCCCATCATCATTGCGCTGCTATGTCATCCGACCCATGAGAACCTGTTGTTGGCGATCATGACTTCGGTCCTGTTGCTTTATGTCTTCAAGGCGACCGAGATCGTGCACGATGATTATTGGGCCGCCATGGAGGCGCGCGAACAGGCGGCGGATCGCGCCCGCAAGATGGAATTGCTGAGCGTCAAGGCGGATGCCGCGAATCGCGCCAAAAGCGAATTCTTGGCCAACATGAGTCACGAGATCCGCACGCCGCTCAACGGCGTGATTGGCATGACCGGGCTCCTGATGGAAACCTCGTTGGCGCCCGACCAGCGAGAATACGCGGAGATCGCCCTGTCGAGCGGGCGCTCATTGCTCGGACTCGTCAATAATATTCTCGATGTTTCCAAAATCGAGGCGGGCCGCCTCGAGCTCGAATCGATCGAGTTCGACATCGGCGCGGTCATTGATAGCGCGATCGATTCGGTTGCGCTGCGTGCGGCGGAAAAAGGCCTGGAATTTGTGGTGGATATCGAGCCTGGATCGCCCCGGCGGTACCGCGGCGATCCGACGCGCTTGGGCCAAATTCTCCTGAATCTGCTGAGCAACGCCGCGAAGTTCACCGAACGCGGGGAAATCGGGCTGTATCTGAGCGTGACTCTCGCCGACCGGGTCGGACAGTTGAACTTCAAGGTTTGGGATACCGGAATCGGCATCCCGCCCGACAGAATCGGCGCCCTGTTTGCTCCGTTCATCCAAGCTGACAACTCGACGACGCGCAAATTCGGCGGCACCGGCTTAGGGTTGACGATATCCAAACAGTTGGCGCAGGCCATGGGGGGATCCGTCGAGGCACAAAGTGAACCCGGCGTCGGTTCAACTTTCCTCGTCACGGTGCGCTTGCCGTTGTGCGAAGCGCCGCCGTCCGCGCCGGTCGCGGATCGGCGCTCAGGCGTGAAAGTCCTCGTGGCGGTAAGTCATGTGCGCACCGCCTCGATCATCGCCCGGCAATTGATGGCGGCCGGAATCGAGCCGCAGCTCGCGGGGTCGGCACAACAAGCCTTGGATTGCTACCGCAAGGGCCTGTTGGACGGCGTGCCGCCATCCGCGGTGGTTCTCGATCAGCGGCTGTCCGATCACGATGGCGTTTGGCTCGCTGCGGCAATCCGGCACTGCGCCGCTCCACCACCACTGCTGGTTTTGCTGCGCTCCTTGCCGAGTTGCACCACGGAACTCGAAAAGAGCCTTGTCGATCGATTCATCACGAAGCCCGCGAAGCAGGCAACGTTGATCAACTCGCTGGCAGAACTCACCCAAGCCGACGCTGCAGGTTCGTCTGTCCCGCGGACAGGCGCCGGAGCGAAGTCGCTGAGCGACGCCGTTCGGATACTCGTGGCGGACGACAATGCCGTGAACCAAAAGGTCGCCACGCATATGCTGCGAAAGCTGGGCGCCGAGGTTCATAGCGTCTCGAATGGGATCGAAGCCTTGCAAGCGCTGCGCGCTCGAGATTTCGATGTGGTCCTGATGGATTGCCAAATGCCGGAGATGGACGGCTACGAAGCCACTCGCCAGTTACGCAACTTCGATGCTACGCATCCGAACCAAAACATTCCGGTCATTGCCTTGACCGCAAATGCGCTCGCCATGGATCGGGAAAAGTGCATCGCGGCAGGAATGAACGACTACCTCTCCAAACCCATCGATCGGGCACGCCTGGAACAGGCGCTCGTATTGGCCGTCGAAAACAGCGGAAAATGGCGTCCCCAGGGGCACACCAACTCATCCGCCGTAAACATAAAGCACGCTCCAGGTGCCGGCCGATCCGTTTGCTGATCCGCGGCACCAGCGCCTGCGAATCCGCCAGCGCGCTTTCACACGGAGCACGGGGCAGCATGTTTCACTACTTCCGCGAGATCTGGCTGGAAAGAGTGCCGAAGCCCAACACAACATGATAAGACGCACGACTCGCCCCAAAGCGACTAACATCGAATCCATGGGTCCGAAAAACGAAACAAATACGGTCGTGGACACCTCCCCGCCACGCGTCCTGATGCCGACCCTACGACGGATCAACACCCACGCCGCATGGTGCTCCCTCTATGACTTCGAAGACGTCATCCGCGCGGTCGACGACGTGCAGTTGCTGGAACTTGAGCAAGGAGCGTGGTTCACGCCGAGGCATCGTTTAGCGCGCAGTCTTGCCTGGCACGGCCACCATCCGGCACTCACCGGAATGAATCCAGGTTTGAAGCCCGTCGTCATCGATCGCGAATACGACCTTTTCGTCTTCGTTTGTATGAACGTCTGGGATCTTCTCTATCTGAACGCCATCCGTGGCTGGCAATCGCATTGCCGAGTCAAGATCTGCTATTTGGCAGAGTTCTACTCCGGGCAGGTACATCAATACGATCACCTTCTCCGCATGCTCTCCGGATTCGACCACGTCCTACTGTCGCTTGCCAGCAGCGCACCTGTAGTCAACCGCGCGATCGGAAAGCCCTGCCACTACGTTCCGTTCGCTGCGGATGCCCTGCGCTTCACCCCGTTGCCCGACGTGCGCCGGCGCGTTATCGACGTCTTGAGTATCGGCCGGCGTTCCGCTCCCGTTCACGAGTCACTACTTCGACAAGCCGCCAGCCGTGACTTGTTTTACATGTACGACACATTGCCATCGGCTTTGATCAAGCCGACGAACGCGAGGCAGCACCGTGACCTTCTCGCGAACTGCGCGAAGAGGAGCCGGTTCTTCGTAGTAAATGAGGCCAAAATTGGCAGCCAAGAGAAGGAAGGCCATTCTGAGGTCGGTGCCCGGTACTTCGAAGGAACGGCTGCCGGGGCGGTCCTGCTTGGTCGGGCACCCACGGTGCATTCGTTCCTGGAGTGTTTCCCGTGGCCCGATGCGGTTGTCAACGTCAGAGACGACGGCAGCGACGTGGAAACTGTTCTCAACGGTTTGGCCGACGATTGGGAATATTTAGAGCGTGCTGGCTTACGAAATGCGGTCCACGCTCTTCGCCACCACGACTGGGGGCATCGGTGGGACGCCATGCTGCAGCTGGCCGGGATCATGCCCCGACCGGCGCTAGCGGAGCGCTTGCGGACCCTCGAGACGTTGGCACGCCATGCCACCTCTTCTCGGTTGTCGCCCGAGCGTGCGCAGAGCACCCGGTAGCGATGCTGATTGAGGCAATAAGATTGCTCTGCGCAGGAAAGAACTCGGTGTTCGAGTTTGCCTTGCGCGTGAGTCATTGACCGGCCCGCATGACCATTTTCCTGACGTAGAACGCTTCGGCGTATCCCTCGCGCGATCGACACTCCACGCCCCGGATACGCGAGATCGCCATGAAGGTTTCCGGAGTGAACCAATCCTTACCACGCTGGCTGCCGTAAGTTTTCATCAACACATCGACTTTCCGGTCCAGCACTTCTCGGTCCAGTGATACGTATGCGTTGGGCGTGCCCAAGTCCCCATCCCACTTCGGTATCTCGTATTCCAAGATGAGGTGGTCGCGAAATGCGCCCCAGACCATCTCGTTGACCAGCCGGTGATCCTGGTGGGCATCGTTTCTCTCGTGGCAGAAAATGATATCCGGCTGAAAGCGTGTGCGCAGCGTACCGAAGAACTCTTTCAGTTCGCCATACACCGATGGAAGCCGGGAATCGGGGAACCCGCCCAAGGCCAATTCGCCGCGGAACGCCGGCTCTACCAGCAGCTGCATCGCCCCGGCAGCTTCAGCCTGCCGCGCCTTCTCACCGGTGAGCACGACCCAGTCGATCGTTAGTTTGCCAGCAGACTTCTGCAGCTGCAGGAGGGCGCCCGCGCAGCCGATCTCGATGTCGTCGCAATGGGCACCGACACACAGCACGCGTCGCGGTTCGCCACCGGCCAGAAGCGCCAACCCCATCATCAGGCCGGACTCCGCAGCCCGTCTGCGTCGGAAACCCACACCTTCCAGGGGCACTTGCCGCTCGCCTCCATGCGATCGAAGGTGATCTTGTCTTTGAACGTGTCCATGCACTGCCAGAAGCCGTCCCAGCGAAAGGCGACCAGGCGTCGCTGGGCGATCAACCTCGAGAAGGGTTTTTCGACCAGATCCTCACCCTCCTCCATGTGCGAGAAGATCTCCTGCCTGAACACAAGGAATCCGCCGTTGATCAGTGTCTGGTCAGGCATGGCACCTATAGCGGTGACGAGACCGCCCGGCCCCACCTGTACGGCGTGGAAGCTCTGCAAACTGCGCACGGCTACAAAGCTGCCGATGGCGTCGCCGGCAGAGAATTCCGTAATCTGCCGGTCGACGGGCATGTCGGAGAGGCCGTCCGCATAGTTGGCGAGGAACATCTCCTCGCCCTGCAGATGGTTCTTCGCGCGCAACAAGCGCTGGCCGATGTTGCTATGCAGGCCGGTATCAACGAAGGTGATCTTCCAGTCCCTCATGTCTTCGGAATGCAACGCGACGGACCGGTCGCTGCCATTGAGTGTGAAATCATTGGTCATCTCTTCCCGATAGTTCAGGAAGTACTCCCGAATCAGGTCGCCCCGGTACCCAAGACAGAGGATGAATTCCTTATGTCCGTAGTGGGCGTAATAGCGCATCAGGTGCCAGACGATTGGCCGGTAACCGATGTTCACGAGTGGCTTCGGTATGGTGTCCGAGTGTTCGCGCAGGCGCGTTCCCAGACCGCCGCAAAATATGACAACTTTCATTGATCGCCACTCTCCGTTGAATGTTCGGCCAGCAGTCCGGCGCCTTCCAGCGCCTGAGCCACCGTCCGGATGGTCCCGAAATCCAGGCCAGACCGCCGCGTGATGTCCAGCAACGACCGCTCGCCGTCGGACTGGTTGAGCACCCAGAGCATCGCCAACTCCGTATTGGCCGGTGAATTGCCTCCCATCGCGCCGTACAACCCGCGCTTGCCCAGCCGGGGCTCGCCCCTGGGTAGCAGATTGACGTAACGGCGGTTGGTTTCGATGACCTCGGCAATGGCCTTGCAGGCATTGAGGCTGCTGCCAATCGCGGCCGATGATATCAGCGATAGATCGTCGGCCGAACTGTGGTATTGAGTGTAGCCGTCGTTCACCGACCGGGTAAGCCTGCCGACAGGAAGATTGAAACCCGGTGAACACAGCTGGCGCTCATCGTAGCCATAAGGTTCGAAGTCGATGACCCGGCTGTGCGGGTCTAGTTCGCGCAGGACGTGCGGCACGATGTCATCAATGGCGGCATCACCGCGGCGACTGCGCTTGTAGGTCCACGGCGCCGGATCGCCAAGCAGGCCAAGCACCAAGCCGTGCTCAACCCGGCCTAGGTTCTGCTCGTTGTTGCGTAGCCAGCAGAGCGAGCCGATCGTTCCCGGCGCGAACACGAAACGCCAGCTGTAGCGGCGTGGCCGATCGCCGAGCCATTGCGCCAGCGCAGTGGCGATGACGAGGCCACTGACATTGTCGTTGGCTAGCGAGGGATGGCAGGCATGGGTGAATACCAGCACTTCGCGACTGCTGGCGCCGGGTAGCAGCAGCTCGCCGTAAGTCAGCGAACCAGACCGCAGCGAGCTTTCGATCTCTACGCGGTAGTTTCCCGGCAGCAGGCGCTGCCGATCACTCTCACGGAGGCAGAAACCCCAGTTACGCCGATAGTAGCTGGTCCTGTAAGGGATCCAGTCCGGATTGCGGCTGCTGACGTGCAATCTCGAATTCAATTCCTCCAACGGCAATGTGACTGACATCGGCTCGGAGTAGTTGACGATGTGCAGGTTGTGCTCAGAGAAGTCCACGATGGTACGGCCATCCGGCCCGTGCAGGCGCGCGGACTCTATACTCCACTCAAGCGGCACCTCCCAATCGAAAACCCCAGTCCCGGAAGGCGTTTCAACCAGCTGCAGGGGAATGCTTTCGGCGAGGATACGCAGCGTCCGGCGCAGGCCGGCGCCCGTAATGCTGCGGCAAATCGGGTAGAGGCGCGCGGCCAGCGCCATCAAGTCCGCATCTGTGGCCAGCGCGCTCATGCGAGGGCCGCCTGCGCCAGACCGGCCGTAAATCTCTCCTCGTAGCTCTTGCGGTCGAACTGCGGATAGACGGCATCGCGCGGTGCGATGACGCTGATTGGGAGCGGCAGCTCGATGGCGAATGCCGGATCGTCCCAGCGAAAGCCACCCGCGAGATCTGGTCGGAACTCGTCCGTCATGTGGTATTGCACTTCCGCATCATCTGCAAGGGTCTGAAATCCATGGCCGAAACCTGAGGGGATATAAACCGAATTTCTGCTGGAATCATCCAACGTAACCTGTACGGACCGCAGAAACGAGGCGGAGTCAGGTCGTAGGTCCAACAGGATATCAAGGATGCTGCCACGCAGGCAGCGTACCAGTTTGGCCTCGCGCGACGGCGGCCACTGGAAGTGCATGCCCCGGAAAGTACCGCGCCGCCGGTTGTAGGAGATGCTCGATTGCGCAAATGAGCCGTTGAGACCCTGCATGGCAAACTCCCGCACGCAAATCGTCCGGGCGAAAAAGCCACGTTGGTCCGCGGCCTGCTCGGGAGTGATCAGCCAGGCGCCGTGGAGGCTAAGCGGCTCGAAGCGCATCTCAGCGCCAGAACAGCTCGGAATCGACCTGCTTCGTCTTCTGCAGATACTGCAGCTGCTTCAGCCGTGTGAAGGCGCGAAATTTGTATGCCTCGTCCGTGAACGCGATGCGCTCGAAAAGCCGGTGCAGCTGTTTCGCGCCATCCTGCGCCGTGTACTGGCACCGGAAGCCCGGCAGCTGGCTTTGAATCTTATCGAAGTTCACGCGGTAGCTGCGGTTATCGCCGCCGCTCGGTCCGGTCGTAACTTCGCAGCCCGGGAACTCGGCCGCGATGATGGCCGCAAGCTCGCGCACCCGATAATTCTCGGCGGTCTGGCCAACATTGAAAATCTGTCCGCGTACGGCATCCTCTGGTGCAATGAGGCCGCGAAAGATCGCTTCGCAAATGTCGTCCACGTGCACCACCGGGCGCCAGGGACTGCCGTCACTGACCATTGCGATGCGCTTTGTGGTCCAGGCCAGAGCGGAGAGGTCATTGATGACGATGTCGAAGCGCATCCGTGGCGAGGGGCCGTAGGCGGTGGCATTGCGCAGGAACACCGGGCAGAAATCATCGCCGGCCGTCTTACCCACGTCGCGCTCGACCAGCACCTTGCACTGGGCATAAGCGGTCTGCGGATTCGGGGGCGAGGTTTCATCCAGGAAATCGCCGGTGCCCGCGCCGTACACGCTGCAGGACGACGTGTATACGAAACGACGGATGCCCGCCTTGCGTGCCAGTTCGGCGAGCCGCACCGAACCTTTGTGATTGATCTCGAAGGTCACAGTCGGATCGTTCTGGCCAAGCGGGTCGTTCGACAGCTCGGCCAGATGTGCTATGGCATCGACGCCGTCCAGGTCGTCGCTGGTGATCTGACGCAGGTCTTTGTTGATTGTCATCGGCGTACAGGGGCTTGCCTTGTTGTCGCTGTACAGCCACCCATCGCGGTAATAGCCGGTATCGAGGCCGACGACCTGCATGCCGCGCTCGATGAGATAGGGACCCAGGATGCTCCCGATATAGCCGCTAGTCCCTGTTACAAGTACTTTCAAGATACGCTCCTACGGATCGATCACGGTTATTGTCGGAATCGGCACGACAAACCGGCCGCCCCATTCCCTCACATAGGCGTGCTGCTGCGTGATTTCTTCTCTCAGGTTCCACGGCAATATCAACACGTAGTCTGGGCGCGTTTCGCGGATCCGTTCCGGTGGCACGATTGGGATGTGTGTGCCGGGCGTATAGCGGCCCTGCTTATGCGGGCTGCGGTCAACCGTGTAGTCGAGGAAATCCGTGCGTATGCCGCAGTAATTGAGCAGCGTGTTGCCCTTTCCAGGTGCGCCGTAGCCGACCACGGTCCTGCCAGCTTCGCGGGCCTCAATGAGGAACTTCAGCAGCTTGCGCTTGGTGTCCTTCACGCGCGCCTCGAACTGCCGGTAGAGCGCGGTCTTGGTGAGACCGCGCGCGATTTCCTCGCCGCGCAGCGCGTTCACCGCCGGACCGTTCAGATGACTGTTGTCATCGTCATGGCAGCCGTAGATACGCAGCGAGCCGCCGTGCGTCGGAATCTGCTCGACATCGAACAGACGCAGGCCATGGTGTGCAAACACCTTCTCCACCGAATAAAACGACAGGTAGGAGAAATGCTCGTGGTAGATAGTGTCGAACTGGTTCTCGTCCATCAACCGCAGGAGGTGCGGGAACTCCATCGTGATCACGCCGCCCGGAGCCAGCAGCACTTTCATTCCTGAGACGAAGTCGTTGATGTCCGGCACGTGCGCCAGCACATTGTTGCCAAGAAGCAAGTTCGGGCGGCCGAACTCGGCGGCGATCTCCTTTGCGCTCTGCGCGCCGAAAAAACGCACGGTAGTTCGTATGCCGCGTTCAACCGCCACCTTCGCGACATTGGCGGCAGGCTCGATCCCGAGGCTGGGAATTTTCTTCGCGACGAAGTGCTGCAGCAGGTAGCCGTCGTTGCTGGCGATCTCATTAACAAGGGATTTGTCGTCTAGTCCGAAGCGCTGTGTGACCGCGTCCGCGTACCGGCGTGCGTGCTCGACCCAGCTGTCAGAGTACGATGAGAAGTATGCATAGTCGCTGAAAATCTGGTCGGGAGAGACGTATTGCTCCAGCTGGACAAGGAAGCATGACTCGCATACCCATGCATGCAGCGGGTAGAACCGTTCCATCGAGTTCAGCTCCTGGGGCTCGATGTGCGTTTGACAAAGCGGCGACATGCCGAGGTCAACGAATGTGGTCCGCAGTTCCGCAGCACAGAACCGGCACCGGGGTGAGCGGCGGGCACCGTCAGCCGTCGAAGTCATGGATCCTCACTTTTATCGTTAGTCTTCCTGAGTTCGGTGCAGGAAACCCCGAAGATAGCAGCCAGGCGGGGCCAAATATGCCAAGCCTATCGCAAAAGATACTTTCCATAACATGGTACGAGTAAGGGATAGGAAAAATAAACACCCTGGCTCCGGCGCGCCTCGAGGGCGAAAAACTCGACAGTAATCAGGTCAGATCCTCGATCGCACGGCGGCTCGGCATGGAAGTTGGCGGGCTAGTGCCGGCCGACTGCGATGTCGAGGGCGTCGTCGAGATGATGCTCGACGCAACTACTAACTACGCGCAGCCCCTGACGGCCGACCGGATATTCGGCTGGCACGCGGCACTCTTCCCCACGGGTCGAATGGGCCAGATACGCCAAGCTCACCAAGGGCTCGCAGGACACGGCCTACCGTGACATCCTGGATCTCGTCGCGCGCGGCGTGCTAGAGAGTGGACTCATGGATATTGATGCGTTAGCATCTGATGCATGAGAACCACGCTCGACATTGCTGACGACGTGCTGCAGGCCGCCAAAGAGCGGGCTAAGCGGGAACGGAAGACCGTCGGCGAGATGATCTCCGAGCTGGCTCGGCGCGCGCTGACGACTCCGCCGGAGCCGCTCTCGAAGGAACCTCAGGCAGTGTATGGACTTAAACCGTTCGCGCGGCGTGGCGGTATCGTCACGAATCAGTTGATCGACAAGCTGCGTGATGACGATGCGTACTAGGATCGCTCGAACAGGCTTGCCTCGTGCGCGTCAAGCCGCCACGACGGGGCCTAAGATCGGCGGATTTTAGCCCGTGCGCGCGTTGCTGGATGTCAATGTGCTGATCGCGCTGCTGGACTCCGATCATGCCTCCCACGATTCAGCGATCAATTGGTTCTCGAAGCATGCGCGGCAGGGCTGGGCATCCTGTCCCATCACGCAAAACGGGTGTATCCGCATCATGTCCAATCCGGGCTATCCAAACCCGTTACCGGTTCAAGCGGTCATTGCGCATCTAGCCGAGGCCTGCCATCAAGCTATCCATGAATTCTGGCCCGATGAGGTCAGCCTGTTGGATTCGGATGTCGTGGACTCGACTCGAATTCATGGACCACGGCAACTGACCGATCTATACCTGCTTGCTCTCGCGGTTCAGCATGGAGGACGGCTTGTCACTTTTGATACCGGCATTCCGATCGCCGCCGTCAGGAAAGCGACGACTCAGAATCTGTTGATTCTGTAGGCAATTTTTTTCGCCAAGGCGAACAGGCGATCCTAAAACATCTCTTAAAGCTCATAAGAGGCGATGTGTAGCCTTTGATGAGCAATTGCCTCAGCGTGTCCGGACTCGCAAGCCGACCAAGGAATCCGGGGCGATATGACGACTCGAGTCCTTAGGCGCCAGGTGGGTGTATGTCTCGGCAAGATCGAGCGGCCAATAGGACAACTCACCTACATCAAAGATGGCGCGAGGGAGTACTCGTCGTGCGAGTACGACAACCCGTGGCTGGCCAGCCACGACGCTTCGAAGTGTCACCCGACCTCCCACTGGCCGAAGGACACCTGGTTCGGCGTGCGGCGACCCAGCACGAGTCGTGCTTCCATTTCGCGCTCGCCGATACGGAGCCCGACGCCTGGGGTTGTCGAGTAATCGCCCGGGCGCACGCCCGGGAAAGGAAGAAAAACCCGTCCCTGCCGGCGCTCACCGCATTCGACTACTTGAGCGCGGTTGATGACGTCAGGCGCGTAGGCGCACTGCGTTTGCGGGATGATGCCGGGAAATTCCTGCGCGCCGTCGAGAAAGGCCAGAGAGCAACCCCACCTCTGGTTGAGCTGCAGCGTATGTACGATTCCATAATTCTTTGATTTTCGTCAAGGACCGGAATATCTTCGAAGACTGCCGCGCCCAAGTATTCCGCGCTAAAGGATTTCCATTGTGGCGCGAACGAGCATGATGACCAGCCTGCAGAGACGTTCGAGGACTACTCCGCGGCTGAAGCGACCGGTCGTCCGAAAGTGGGGAACTTCAAGGAGCTGAATACCATGCGCAACCGAACTCTTCGCAAAATTCCTTTCAGCGTTTTGTGCGGCGTCGTGCTCGGAGCGATTCCGGCTCCAGCGCCGGCCGACAACCTTTTAGTATTGCGCGAGGTGAAGCACGATCGTTCTCAGCCGCTGCGGGATTTGGCCGCATCGACCACGTCCTCAGCCTCGGCACAACACGTCGCGTCATTCCCCCAGAAAACGGGATCGCCTATCGTCAGCACAGCGCCAGATCCCGTTGCACAAGTGCCATCAGGCGCACGCACGAGCGCGAGCGTCCTCCTGAATTTTGACGGACTCAGTGCCGCCGACACAGTGGCGAGCGGCGGTCCCTTCGTGCCGCCCGACACAAACGGCGCCGTGGGTGCCTCACAATTCGTGGAGTGGGTGAATGTCACGTTCGAAGTATTCGACAAGGCTAGCGGTGCCGTCGTGATGGGCCCCACTCCCGGGAACGCCTTCTGGAAAGGCTTCGGGGGAACTTGCGAGACCCACAACGACGGCGACATCATCATTCAGTACGACAAGGCTGCTGGACGTTGGATCGCGGCGCAGCCCGTATTCTCCTCGCCGTTCCAATACTGCATCGCAGTCTCGACGACTTCGGACGCCACGGGCAGCTATGACCGATATGCTTTTCCGTTACTTGCTTTCCCAGACTACCCTAAGCTCGGCGTGTGGCCGGACGGCTATTACGTCACGTACAACATTTTCACGCAGACTTTTGCGGGAGCCCTCGCCTGTGCCTACGACCGGACTAATATGCTGGCGGGAAATCCCGCCACGTCAATTTGCTTTCAACAGGCAGAGAGTGTGGGCAGCCTCCTGCCTGCCGATGTGGACAGCATGACCCCGCCGCCCACGGGCGAACCGAATTTCCTCGCAGACCTCGCAGACTCCTCGCATCTTAATTTGTTTCGCTTCCACGTTGATTTCGCCACTCCGGGCAATTCCACTTTCTCCGGCCCTACGGCAATCGGCGTAGCTCCCTATAGCGAGCTGTGCGCGAAAGCGACCGATCGCGCCTGTATCCCGCAGCCCTATCCGGGCGAGAAGGTCGATTCGCTCGGTGATCGGCTCATGTACCGGCTTGCATACAGAAACTTCGGCGATCATCAGTCTCTCGTCGCAACTCACAGCATCGAAGGAGGCGCATTTTCGGGAGTCCGCTGGTATGAGATCCGCAATCCCGGGTCTTCTCCCGTCGTCTTCCAGCAGGGTACGGTTGTCGATCCTTCCGTGAATTATTGGATGGGCAGCATCGCAATGGATAAAGTTGGAAATATAGCGCTGGGGTTCAGCATGTCCAGCGACTCGGTGTACCCGGGTGTTGCCGTCGTCGGCCGAACTCCGGCAGACCCTCTGGGAACGATGGAGGCGCCGCTGATCCTCGTGAATGGCACAGGGGCACAGGTCAAGAGTTTCAAGCGCTGGGGAGACTACAGCAGCATGTCGGTGGACCCGGAGGACGGCTGCACGTTCTGGTACTCGCAAGAGTATTACAAGGCGACCGGCGCCTTTAACTGGAATACTCGAATAGCGTCGCTCAGGTTCAACTCATGCAAGTGACGCTCCTTCGACATCCTTCCGAAAAGCCTGGCGAACCTGGTTTCCTTCATCGGTGCGCCAGCCGAGGTTCACATGACCCAAACACCCGGTTGGGCCAAACCGGTCGTTGCGGCCGCTGTCAAGATACATATGGCACGACGCAAGGCGCGAAAGAAGAAATAGCTAACCCCGAACTATCTCGGCTAAAAACTTTGAAAATGGTTTGATGTCTCCCTGTACGCTCGCGGATTCCAGCACCATCATGTAGTCGTCGCGCCTTTCCAAAGGAATTACGGTCCATGGATAGCCTCCGGATGCCAGCATGACGTTCATGAGAAAGCGCCCAACGCGCCCGTTCCCATCGAAGTACGGATGAATGTAAACGAATGCAAAATGCCCCAAGACAACGCGAACTGCCGGCTCCTTTTCTTGCTGCAGCAATTCAAAGAACGTTGGCATCAATTCCCACACTGACTCGCGGCTTGGAGGCAAGTGCTTGGACCGCCGGATGTATACCGGTCCGCTCCGATACCCCGCCAAATCGGCAGGCCTTAGAATCCCCGCCGTGACGCTCGGCCCAAAGATCTCTCGGTACCATCCGCCATGATCATTGTCGGCCACGCTTCCCGCGTTCTGGCCGCGCAAGACCTTTTCTATGCTGCGCTTAACGGCCTGGAAAGCTTGCCAATAGCCGCGCGCGGCCAGCGCATTGCGCTGGTCGCGGTCCGCTTTGATCGAATCAGGATTCCAGTTTCCCGAGCGCACACGTTCAATGAGATCTGCATTGACCCTATATCCCTCGATCGACAGAGAGTTATACGCATCAGCGGCGTAGATCGCATCGATTTTCTTAAGATACGAGGCGACGTTCTTGGATATACCAGGCGGAATAGGGAACGTTTGCAGGACCGGATCGCGCATTTTTTCCCACTGCATTCGCAGGCGGTTAACGTAAGGCGAAGTTTCTCGCGGTGCGAATGCAGTGACCGGCTTATCCCGGAATGGATCGCTCTCGTTGACGGTAAAACCCGCCACTCGCATCGTCTCGACAATGTTGTCGGCTATTTGGTCGCGGCCGACGTTCCGAAAGGCTCCCGCCAGTCGCCCGGCTACTTTGATACGCCCGCCTGCAAGCAAGCGACTCAACACATCCGAAGCATCAGTAATCATTGCAAGTGCTGCACGCATTTCGATTGAACGGTCTGCGAACTGGCCCGCTGCGCAAGCAATGAGGGCAGCCGGCAGGCGCATGACGCGCATGCTGTTTTTTGTTTCGATGTCGTCCGCGTGTGGAAGCTCCAGGCGCACGTCAAAGATCGACGTGTCGTGAAGCAAAGGGAAGGGCTTATTACCGCCTCTCGGCGATCTCACTAGCAGTTGTTTCGGCACGGTCCAGTCGCCCGTATGAATTCTTACGGACTGCTCGGCGCTCAAGCACCACTCTTTGGCAAAGCGATCGTTTAGGTAGTCAGCGACAAATGTCCAAAAAGACGTATACCAAGCCGTGCTCTCCCCTGCCTGCTCGTCCGGAGCGGAAGGGATGTACCATCCCTTCATCACTTCGAGGATGAAGCCATTCTTGAGTAGGCGTTCCCGATGAGTTCGGGTCAGCTTGTCAGAACGGATGGCCCTATTCCCATGATCCTGCAGCTTTTTGAGCGCAGCGAGCGACTCGGCCAATTTTTCCGATGGACTTGCCATGGCCCGCTCGATTCGGACTGGAATATCCGTTACCAGGGTATTATGTTTTACTATTATTAGGTTTTTATGTCAATCTATATCTAGGTTATTGTGTCTTATTAAAGAAAAGCCTCGTTTCATTTAATAACTGCTAGGCTATTAAGCAGACTTTAGCAAGGGGACAACGGTGAAGCGGTCCGACACCGGACGATATGTCACATCCATCGCCGGAAGCGAGGAAGGCCGTGCATTCGTTCCAGCGCCCCTGCCCCCGGTGCCTGCACTTGAGCTCATTGGGGGCGTTCGCAATTCGCTTGATCGGGGGCTGCTTGCGCTGGGTCGGCTGGATGGCGCGGCGGGAACGTTACCCGATGCCCATCTGCTTCTCTACACCTACGTCCGGAAAGAAGCGGTCCTGTCCTCGCAAATCGAAGGCACGCAATCGACGCTCGATGACCTACTGGCACACGAGCTCGGCGAAGCGCCCGGCGTACCAATAGGGGATGTCACTGAAGTATCTCGCTATGTGGAGGCGATGACACATGGCCTGCAGCGACTGCGCAACGGCTTTCCGTTGTCCAATCGGCTGTTGCGTGAGATGCACGAAATTCTCCTTGCAACCGGACGCGGTGCGCAGAAGACGCCGGGCGCGTTTCGGCAATCGCAGAACTGGATCGGAGGTACTCGCCTAGGCAACGCAGCATTTGTACCACCACCGCCGCAAGATGTGCAGCATTGCATGGGAGAGCTCGAAAAGTTCCTGCACTCCGATACGCCGGCGTTGGTGAAAGCGGCGCTCGCTCACCTTCAGTTCGAAACGATTCACCCCTTTCTCGATGGCAACGGCCGCATCGGCCGCTTGCTGATCACGCTTCTGCTTTGCCACGAAGGAGTATTACGAGAGCCGCTTCTCTATTCGAGCCTCTACTTCAAGCAGAATCGCCAACGGTATTACGACGCACTCAACGAAGCGCGTGAGTCGGGCGACTTCGAACGCTGGCTGGATTTTTTCGCAACGGCGATCCGCGTCAGCGCCGAGCAGGCCACCACAACGGGACTACGGATATCCGCAGTCTTTCGTGAAGATCGAAACCGTGTGCGGGAGATGGGGCGTCAGGCGCCCACGATTTTGCTGGTCCAAGAAGCCTTGCAAGCCAAGCCGCTGGCAACGATAGCGACGCTTACGCAGTCAACCGGACTCACGACCCCGACGGTGACGCAAGCACTGGGCGAATTACAGAAGCTGGGGATCGTGCGTGAAACCACCGGCCGCGCGCGGGGACGGATCTTCGCCTATGTGCGCTATCTCGATGCGTTGAACGCGGAGAACGAGGCGACAACGCCATAACCGGCTAGATCTAGACGAAAGATCTGCGTTGGCGGATCGTGATGGTACGCCCTGCTCGGAGCTCGTTCAGTTGATAACGGCAGCACTGCTTTGGCGCGGCAATCGTTGGGGGGCGGCTAATACCGATCTACGAGCGTTTTGCTAATCCTTCGGAGCGGCCAATGACCGCCTTCTCATTCGAATGCGGGAGTGGATCGGAAAAGCCTTCAAAGGCGCTGCTCGGACTCCATTCTTGAAGACTATAAACCCGCTTGCCGCGCAATCCCGTTATGCCCTCGTTCCATGCGAGAAGCATTCGCTTACCGATATCCTCGAAAGCAGCGTATCGAGTCATCGCTTCTCGCACACTAGGTGCGATCTCAGAGACCGCGTCACTAATCGATTCGACAATTTCGACCTGTACTTTGACAGAAACGCCAAACGTGGCGGCGATGAACTTTCCGAGACTCTTACCCGGACTCCAGGTTTTCTTGCCCATAAAGCTGATGCCGGGAGGATTTTGTTGGTATCCGGCGTACGCGACCGTCGTAATCATATCGTACGCCGGCGAAAGGCGAACATCAGCCCGCGACGTATAGAGCAGCGCGAGATTCTTCGCGTGGCAATCGGCGTTGCGTAGCGCATAGGTTAACAGTAACGTTGTCGCAAGCTGGCGGAAGGTTTCGAGCTGTGTAGCGCCAGGAACGTGATCGCGAACCGCCCTGGCGACGCGCTCCCAAGTAGTCTCGTACTTCGCGGCAGGGCGTAGTCCCAGCAGAGCGCAGAAATCTTCCATTCCCAAACGCAACTGTCCATTGTCATTCACATCGAAGCGATGAACGACGAGGGCGTTGCCGTCCTGCGAGAGCTCGGTTCTAGCCGTGGGCAGGACTCGCGCTGCCACCTGCATGCAGAGGTGCTCGTTCAGGGTAACGTAAGGGAGTCTACCGGTGGATCCTTTGATGATGTGGCGGTGGGTCAGCAGTGTGGTCTTTTTGTTGACGGCGCCTCGCCCAACATCTTCACTCTGCGTGTCGAGGAACTTCGGCACGACTCCTGAAACACCACTAACCGCATGTTGTCGGACCAGCTCCGTGAAGGCTTCTTCTGAATTGTCCCCCTGGAGGAGTTCGGCGACTTCGATCGGTTGGGTCGGCCCATCGAGTTTCGCGCCCGCCGCGGCGACCTGAGTGCGGCCGACCATGTTTCGTCCGATGACGGAGAGGAGCGCCATGGGGCTGGCCGTGATTTGAGGGCCGAGTTGCTCTTGGAGCACTTGCAGAAGGTACCCCTCAGGAAGATTCATTTGGAAAACGGGATGCAGCGTGTCGTCCCATACATAGGACTCGGTACGCACCGGCATCGTGAGTGACACAAAGCAGTCTGTTGGTGTGCTCGCATGGTAGGTGAGCACGCTGCGAAAGTCGCCCAACGACTCAAGCACCGCGACATCCCGGCCGAGGACGTAGGCTGACAGCCTCATGATTTGGCCCGTTCACGGCGCAATTCATCGAGCGAGCCGGATTGGCCGATGTCGGTGAATTCGATTTCGACGCCGAGCACTGCGAGCACCGCCAGGAGTTTGCGAGAACCAAATTCCGACGCGCGTCCGCGCTCGAAGCGGGAAAGGGATTCCGGGGTTACGCCGGCCTGGTACGCAACCGCTTTTTGCCTCAAGTGGAGAGCTTGGCGGCGGGCCGCCACTGCGGCTCCCAGTTCTTGGAGTGTCTTCATATTGATATATACGTCATAATATTGGCATATTTTGACATTTATTGATGTATATATCAATATTCTTGCCGAGATTCATGGAAATCACGCAATTCATTGATTTCACTCACTGGATATAGCGATATCAAACTTGTGAATTTCCGGCCTTAGAAGCGGCCGAAATTTTCGAACCCCTGAAATTTCTTGCGTTTACAGCGCCTTACGATGCGCTTCTGACAGACGCCCAGGAAGTGGCGTCCCTAAGGAGAGAAAGTTCGAACCAACTTTTAGAAACCCTTGAAGAATGGAATGATTACCTCGAACGCTAATGCGCCCGCGTACCAACAGCCACCGCCATGATACGCGCGCGACGTTGCTACGCCTCCAAGGGGTTTCCGGGGAGTTTCAGGGGTTGCTAGGCAAGCTATTGGCCGAGATCGTCGTCAATTGAATGACTTTGATCCTCCTTGGCGTCTCGGCCAGCATCTTTGGAATCACTGACTCCTTTTGCAGCCCCTACATTTCGCCGCCGCAGCTGCAACCAGTTCTCGCGCGCCTGGTGCCGTATTTCCTCGAGCGATACCGGCTTCAACCGCGCGTAATCTGTCTCAGATTGCTCCATCGCAAGGTCCGGCTCTGAGATTTTGTCTTGGGGATTAGGGCTGTCGTTTTCTAGATTATTTGCATTGGATGATTCATTGAGAGCGAAGGCTTTCTCGACCGTACTCACGAATGCTTCCGCCCGCACCACAGTTTCGGCTGCCGTTTTTGCATCGAGTGGCGTTCCCGTATAATCCGCGATCAATCGGAGAGATTCAGCGCGACCGAGCGCTGCAAACAATTTCTGGTCGATACGACCCGCTAGCACGGCGTGCTTCGAAAATGACCCAATAAGTCCGTTATGGGTTCGAGGCAGCTCGTCCTCTCGGACGCCGGCACTCAACAATGCAGCTCGCGCGATGTCAAACATCGCATAGTAGGATCTGTTGACCGAACCGTCGGGATCGTGGTCCTGCAGTTCGCGCGCGGTTGCCAATGCGCGCTCGGCTTTAAGTCTAAGGTCTCGAGCCAAAGGAGAGCGTCAAAGGACTATCCCGTCGCGTGCGACATTGCGCAGGAAACCTGGCCTTGGGAAGCGCTCCGGGTTCAACCAATGCCTTAACGAGATGGGCACTGGTTGAATTAGGACGCCACGCTCGAGAAAAACGTCGTAAGCCAACTCGGCTAAGCTCCCGACGAGCTGCCAGTCGCCCTCGCCTTCAGCCAGTATCAGCGCAAGATCAGCATCGCTATCCGGGCCTACCGTCGCCTCGCGCGCGCGAGCCATACAGAATGGCATGCTGCAGCCGCAATTCGGTCGGAAGCCGGGCGAGAAAGGTGCGTACAGCGCTCTCTGTATCTGGATCCAAGAACTTCATAGCGGTATTTTGGGCGCAACGCCGCAAGCAGGCAAACGCCCAGGAAGTGGCGTCCCCACGGGGATTCGAACCCCGGTTCTCACCGTGAAAGGGTGGTGTCCTAGGCCTCTAGACGATGGGGACAAACGCAAAACATCGATCCAACACGTAAAAGAATCTGGTGGAGCCAGGCGGGATCGAACCGCCGACCTCTTGCATGCCATGCAAGCGCTCTCCCAGCTGAGCTATGGCCCCACAGGAGGCGCGGCACGTTACCCGAAGGGGCCCAATTCGTCAAGAAAATGAAAGAAAATGAACGAGCTACGCACTCCAGATCGTCAGCGCGCGCGTCAGCCGCGACAGCGACTCGGATTTTCCGAGAATCTCCAATGTGGCATCGATCGGCGGTGAGACCGTACCGCCGCTCACCGCCAGGCGAATCGGTTGCGCAAGCTTGCCGAGAGGGGCCGACTTTTCCTGCGCGAAGTCGCTGATGAGGGCGTGTATGGCCGGCGCCGTCCAGTCCGCCAACTGGCTCAAGCGGCGCGCCGCTTCGGCGAGCAACGCCGGCACTTCCGCAGTGATGTTCTTGCGCACGGCCTTCTCGTCGTAGCTCCCCGGAGCGCGGAAAAAAAACACGCTGTTGGCGGCCATTTCGAGCACCGTTTTCGCCCGCTCTCGCTGCGCCAGGACAATTTGCTCGAGCTGGGCCTCGTTCGCGGCGTCAATGCCCTCGCGATTCAAGTGCCACCGCAACACCGGCACGACGCGATCGGCCGGCGCTCGCATCATGTGCTGCTGATTGAGCCAGGCGAGCTTCCCACCGTCGAACGCGGAGGCCGATTTGTTGACATCGGCAATATCGAACAGCTTGATCATTTCTTCGATCGAGAAGAATTCCTGGTCGCCGTGCGACCATCCCAACCGCGCCAGATAATTGAGGACCGCCTCGGGCAAAAACCCCTGGTCCCGGTAATCCAGAACGCTGACCGCGCCGTGACGCTTGGAAAGTTTCGCGCCGTCGGTGCCCAGAATCATGGGCAGGTGCGCGTACACTGGCGGCTTGCGGCCCAGCGCCAACAGCATGTTCATCTGCCGGGGAGTGTTGTTCAAATGATCGTCGCCGCGAATCACGTGGCTGATCTGCATGTCCATATCGTCCACAACCACGCAGAAATTGTAGGTGGGCGTGCCATCGGAGCGCGCAATGATGAGATCGTCGAGCTCGTTGTTTTGAAAAACCACGCGGCCGTGCACGACATCATCGACCACGATCTCGCCGCTGAGCGGATTCTTGAAGCGCACGACCGAGGGCAACCCTGCCGGCGCATCGCTGCGCTCGCGCCAACGCCCGTCATAGCGCGGCTTCTCGCCGCGCGCAATTTGCGCCGCGCGCATCCGCTCCAGTTCCTCCTTGCTGCAGTAACAACGGTAGGCTTTGCCGGTCGCCAGCAATTCTTCGATGACCTCGCGGTATCGATCGAATCGCTTGGTCTGGAAGAAAGGTCCTTCCGCAAAATCGAGACCGGCCCACTCCATGCCGTCCAAAATCTGCTGAATCGCCTCCGGTGTGGAGCGCTCCAGATCCGTGTCCTCGATGCGAAGCACGAAGGTGCCCGCGTGGCGCCGCGCGTACAGCCAGCAAAACAGCGCGGTGCGCAGTCCCCCGATGTGAAGGAAACCCGTCGGGCTGGGCGCAAATCGTGTTCGAACGGTCATGGATCCGGTTAGTTTATCAGTACGACATGGCGTTTGTTTTAGGCCGAGGCGGATGTCATACTTCGTCGCCGGTCCCAGGGCGGTTAGCTCAGCGGTAGAGCACTGCTTTCACACGGCAGGGGTCACAGGTTCAATCCCTGTACCGCCCACCACGCTCCTTGGTGCCGGAGGCGGGCCGGATGCCGGTGCGCGCAGCTTATTGCGCCACGGGCAGCGCGATGCCGGCGGTAACAAACTCCTGGTGGAACAAATACTCGCCGCGCAGCGGCAGCGCGGCGTGGCGCGCCAGCGCGATCGTGCGAGTTGCATGAATCTTGAATTCCCCTCGCGCTGCCCCCCATGCCGGCTCCACCGTCGCATCGTGAAAATTCAAGCGTTCGCGCACCAACGCGTATTGGCATTTGTAGAACGCCTCTTTAGCCGAAAATATCAGCGTCGCCGCGGCCGGTTGCTCATCATCAGGCAGTGAGCGCAGCCACGCCGTTTCCGACGACGTGCAGATCCTCGGCCAAAGATGCCCCGCGACGCTGCCCGTCACCTCGCAATCGATGCCGACGGCGCGCAAGGTTGCTTGCTTCGCAACCACCGCCGCGCAGAAGCCTGCCGTATGCGTGATGCTGCCCACCAGACCATCCGGCCATAGGGGCCGCCGGTCCAGAGCGACTTTGACCGGAAAATCCATGATGCCAAATTCTCTGAGGAGCCGGCGCGCGCACGCCCTCCCCGCTGCAAACTCCCGCGCGCGCTTCTGCACTGCGCCTTTCAGGCACAGCGCTTCCTCGGGCAGCAGCTCGGCGGGATCGCCGGGCTCGCGCAATTCGGCGACGAGCGCATCCGGCGGGAAGATCTCGCCCAAACTGCTCGATAATTTCGCCGGAGTTGTCGCGATGATGAACGCCGGGTCAAGCAAGTGCGTGTGCGGCCGCGTTGGCGATCACGACAAAGTGACGCTTGCGTCGAATGGTACGTAAGTGCGTGAGTCCGTCGAATGCGTCGCCTATTTCGCTGACTGAGCGAACATTGGTGTAGATGAGAAAGACCGGCCGTCCTTCTTGCGCGGCGGCTTCTTGATCCAGTTTCTTCAAAAGCGCGCGCATGGATTCCGCGGCGAGCGCGTTGAATACGAAAAGCACCAGGGGACCCGGCGGCGGGGTGTACGCCAGCGCGTCGCCATACAGCGGTTCTATTTGGGTGCATTGCTGACTTGCAGAACGGTACGCCGCAACATTGCGCAAAGCGACCTCGTGCAGGCCGACAGCGTATTCGATCCCAATGATCCGTTTGAAGGGCAGGTTCGAAGCCATGAGCAGGACCTTGCCTTTCCCCGACCCGATGTCCACGAACGTAAACGCACGTGCATCGATCTTTACCGAGCCCATGGCGGTTCGAAATGCGTCCTCCGTCAGCGCGCGGTAGACGCCGTTGCCGCGCGCGACGTCGGCGGGTGGCACTCCGGCCGCCTCCAGAGCAAGTTCTGCCGCCGTATCCACGCTGTGCAGGCGATCGAACATTTGATTGCGGCGCGCGTGCTTCTTCCACCGCATCGTGAAATATCGCCATTTCCATTGGTCGCGCAGCCATGAAACCTTATGGTCGGATTCTCGGAATGCCGCGAACAATTGTCGAAATTTGTGGATCATCGCGCGGCCCTAAGTTGCTGCAACGGCAGCATAGCCCAGCGGACGCTTCTCGCTCTTGATCGCCATACTCTGCCTCCTGAACTAAAGTATGGCTCAGACACAAAAAATCAGACACCCCCCTTCATCAAGATCCGCCTGGCGCCAGAGCTCGAATTGCTGCGCGCCACCGCCGTGAAGCTGAACGCTATTGCGCCGCCATACCTTATTCACCGGCGGCCGGACCGTATGCGGCGTAGATGGCTAGAAGGAGACACGGCATAGACGACCTCACCGACGGCTCCCCTTGACGGAATCGACCTACCGAGACGCACGCATGCCGCGCAACTGTGACGCGAATAACGAAAAAATAGGTTTCAAAATTCGACATATTTCCCAGCGTGCTAGCATTCGCTGGGATTCTAGACTAGAAGGAAAACCTGATGAAGGTTGTGTTATTTTGTGGCGGCCTGGGTACCAGGCTTCGTGAGCACTCCGGCACGATTCCCAAGCCGCTCGCCACGATTGGCTACCGCCCCATCATTTGGCACCTGATGCGATACTACGCTCACTACGGTCACAGGGAGTTCATTCTGTGTCTGGGGTATCGGGGGGACCTCATCCGCGAATTCTTCCTGTCGTACGACGAGGCCATGTCGAACGATTTCACCCTGCATGGAGCAGAACGCAAGGTTGACCTTCACAGTTGTGATCTTGATGCCTGGAAGATAACGTTCGTGGATACCGGGCTGCACAGCAACATCGGGCAGCGCCTGATGCGCGCGAAGAAGTACCTGCAGGGTGAGGAGATGTTCCTCGCCAACTACGCGGACGGTCTCTCCAACGTACCTATCGACCGGCAGATCGCGGAATTCTCCGCCACCAACGCCATCGGCAGCTTTGTCGCCGTGCACAGTTCGCAGAGCTTCCACGCTGTGCAGATGGAGACCGGCGGTGTTGTCACCGCCATAGGTGCGATGCCTGAGCAGGCGCTGCTGATCAACGGCGGATTCTTTGTGCTCCGGCAGGAGATCTTCTCGCACATGGAACAGGGTGAGGAGCTAGTCGAAAAACCTTTCTCAAGGCTGATCGCTCAGCGACGCCTGATCGCCTTCCGCTGGGACGGCTTCTGGCAGTGCATGGACACGCTCAAGGACAAGATCGCTTTCGAACGCATGGAAGCGAGAGGCCCTTGCCCCTGGCAGGTCTGGCTCGATCAGGAAACGAGCGCCGTGGATTCTGGGAAGTAGGCGCCCCTATGCTGGAACTGGTGGGACAACTGCCCGCAAAGCGTGACGCGCGAATCCTTTGCGTTGGCGCGCACTGTGACGATATCGAGATCGGCTGCTCCGGCGCATTGCAGGTCCTGCTACAACGCCGGCCGAATACGATATGAGTCATATGCTGCTTAAGCTCTACAATATGTATATACCGCCGTACAGGCGCGCTCGCCTTGGCTATTCTTTCTCGAGGCGTTCAATGGAGACACGCGTGAAAGAAACAACTAATCGCCGATGATTTTTCCCGCCACCACATTTTCCTCTGACTATCGTCGCCGTTACCGGATGACGACCATTCTCGCGCTCGTTACGGCAATACTTTCGCTACTCCTCGCTATCATCTCGCTGTCCTTTACCGGGCAGGGAATCGCGATGCGATCATTTTTGTTGCTCTTATCGCTTCCAAGCCTGGCCCTGGGTTCGTTCTCAGGACTCGCGGCCCTGGGCGGGATCATCGCGTTGCGCCGTGATACGTTGGAACGAGCCGGGCGGCCATACTTCTCCACTCGACCGCGAGAGCGATCCCCGGGATTCGTAACACACTTTCGCCGCCGGTTATTGAACCTGCTACCAGGCTCGAGTTCACGACTGCGTCTTTGGCCGGGCGAGTGGGTGCGCGTAAGGCCCTTCTCCGAGGTCGAAGCGATGCTCGACGAGAACGGCTCCCTGGACGCATTGCCATTCATGCCTGAGATGCTGCCGTATTGCGGCAGACACTTCCGCGTGTTCCGCCGGATCGATAAAATCCACGATTACTATACCCCTGGAGGTACGGGGCTGCGGCGGTTGCACGATTCCGTGATATTGGATGATCTGCGCTGTAGTGGCGCAGCCCATGGCGGATGTCAGGCCGCCTGTCAGTTCATCTGGAAAGAGGCTTGGCTTGAAGCCATCCACGGGCCGCCATCCGACACACCACCGTCGACTATCCGAGCATCGCGGCTCGAGGAACTCGCCTGTCGCGCCTCGGAGGAAGGTCAAGTGCGATACGTCTGTCAAATCACGGAATTACCGAGAGCAGCGCAGCTCATGTGGTGGAACGATCCTCGGCACTACTTGCGCGACTTCTGGTCCGGCAATGTCCGGTTCGCTCCCTTCGCGAAGGCCGTGGGGCTTGCTCTGTTCAATTATCTGCAAAATAAAACCCGAGGGCCCACCGCTCCCTACAGGGAAGCCAGCGATCGCAAGGCCGATAAGTCTCCGCCACTGAATCTACAGCCTGGCGACATCGTACGCGTCAAGTCGAAACAGGAGATCGAAAAGACCCTGACGAAATCAAGAAACCTTGGCCTGTGGTTCGATGTCGAAATGCACCGCTATTGTGGCGGCGAGTTTCGCGTGGCCGGACGTGTGCAGACCATGATAAGCGAAGAAAATGGAAGCATGCTAACTTTAAAGCACCCATGCATAATGCTTGAGGGAACGATAGGGACCGGCGAGTATCTTGGCCTTTGTCCGCAAAGCGATTTGATTTACTGGCGCGAGGTCTGGCTCGAACTCTTGAGCAAGGCTTCGGACACTGTGTCCGCCTGATCTCATGCCAACCGGTCTCTCGCATCGCAGCGATATGGAATCTCAAACCCAGCCTGGTAACGCAAGGTCGACACCTCTAGTTGGCGTCTCAGTTTTGCTACGCAACTGGCCTATCGCTGCCCATCACGTTGAATCCCGGCCGCGGACTGCCAGGCAAGAGCCCCTACGACATTCTTTTTGCAATTTGCGGATTCCCGCAGGATTTGCTCATGTTCAGCGGCGGCGGCAATTTCACGGACGTCTGCAGAACATCAGTATGCCTCTTGGACGAACTTTGGATAAACGATATCGCCACACATCGCCACTTTCTGCGCGTTCTCGAAAAGTTTGACGTCGTCATGCTGTACTACAGCCAGCCACTCGGTGAGCGAATCAAGAGCAGATGTGCTTTCTTGCCGCCTGGCATAGATGCCATTTCGTTTTGCCCCTATCCAGACCCAGTTGCGCGCGTCATCGACGTTTATAGCATCGGGCGCAGGTCGCAGCTAACGCATCAGAAACTTTTGGAGTGGGCACGGGAAACCCGGCAGCTCTATCTTTACGATACCCTTCGTGGAAGTCAGTCCATCAACTCGAAGGAACACAGGGCGCTTTTCGCGAACGCCCTCAAGAGGAGCCGGTACTTCATCGTCAATCCCGGAAAGATAGATGAGCCCGATCAGAGAGGCCGGCCAATGAGGCATTCAAGAACCTGTTCGATTGGCCCGATGCGGTGACCCAACCAGAGCGACGCTTACTTTCGAGAGGTAGAGCTACGGCTCCGTGAGGAAATCCGGGAATCGGGCTTTGGCTCTTGGCACGAGGCGGATTTCTTCGAAGGGGACTGGGGAGAGGAACGAATGCTGATTTCGGGTTCTCAGCATTCACCGCAACGGATGGCCGGATCCCCTCCGGGTCGCCCGCTCGGAGACGGGCACACGGACACCGCCCTCCCCGGATAGTCTCAAGTGATCTCCGACGTAGGTCCAGATTTTTTCGCCCGGCCCGTCCACCACGTTGAATGTCCTGCCTATCGCCCCGGGGATCGGCGACAGCCTTTGCGAATAGCTCGGCACAGTTCTCGACATGTGTCAGGGGAAGACGTGTCGCGGGACCGATGATGAGGTGAAGCCAGTAAGCGCTCTGTTGCGAAAGCCTCGCTACGGCACACCCATGAGGATCCATCGCACAGACCTGATAAAAAGTTCAACTATTGCAGCGCCAAAGAAATCGGGTCTCCGCGCGTAGGCATGGCGCACGTCGTCTCAGAAGTCATCTTTAGTCGACGTACATGTCTGCGCTCGGCGACGTCACCTTTCGACGCACGTCTCTGCGCGGAGACGTATTGCATCATCCGCAAGAGCGACGTTTCATGATCGCCACTGTCGATCAACCAAGCCTCGGCGAATCTACTGATCCAGGATTTCCACGGCATGAGGAAACGAACTCTGATGTTCAAGCGAGACCAAATGAACTATCTGATTTGCCGGCGCGCGGCACTCGTCTGCATGGGCAAGTTGCTTGCAGTGAGCGTCCTCATGATCGGTGCCCTTGCAGGCTGCGGCGCGCAGAGCTCCGGACAATCCACGACCCCGACACTACTCCACAGTCTACGACACCACGCCGCGTCGCTGACGATCTCCGGGACACCCGCGACAAGCACAACGGTCGGCAGTGCGTACAGCTTCACTCCGACTGTCTCCAGCCCGAGCGGCAGCGCGCTCACTTTCAGCATTCAGAGCATCCCCCTCTGGGCTACCTTCAATACCAAGTCCGGACAACTCAATGGAGCGGCGAGCAGCGCCGATGTGGGTACTGCGCCCAACATCGTAATATCTGTGACGGACGGCACCACGCGCGCCGCGCTTCCCGCCTTCAGCATTACCGTCGTGGCGGCGCCAGCTCCCGTGACCTATACCGTCGCCTACAATGCGAACGGCTCCACGGGCGGTGCGTCGCCGACGGACTCCCAGAGCTATGTCACCGGCGCCGCGGTCACGGTGCTCGGCAACACCGGAAACTTGGCGCGCACCGGCTACATGTTCTCCGGCTGGAACACCACTGCCAATGGCAGTGGCACGGCCTATGGGGCCGGCAGCACCTTTAATATCGGATCTGCAAACGTCGCGCTTTTCGCGCAGTGGACGGCAAACGCGCCCGCGCCGAGCCCACCGCCGCCGAGCCCGCCGCCGCCGAGCCCGCCGCCGCCGGCCAACGACCCGACGAGCGGGGTTCTGCCTTCCTACAACGATGCCTTTGCGAATTGGAGCAATGCAGGACTGGCGAGCGTGGGCGGCATCCCGAGCCGCACGTCGGTGTGTGCGACGGTCAATCCGCTCGGTGGCGGACAAGACGACTTCACCAACATCCAGAATGCGATCAACAATTGTGCGGCCGGCCAGGTCGTGCAATTGGGTGCCGGCGCCTTCACCGTTCGTGTGGCCGATCTGCCGATCCATATCTCGACCGGGATTACGTTACGCGGGACGGGCAACTGCGGCGGCTCGAGCTCACCGTACTGCCAGACTTCCATCAGCGTTTCCGATGGCGCCCTTGCCTACACGAGCGGGATGTGCGGCACCAGCACGGCCAATAAAGTGAGCTGCCCGAACGGCGGCCCAGCCGTGATTTTGATGGCGCCCGTCGCACCGGCTTACAACTACAGTTGGGCCCAATGCGGCAACGTCGGTGCCCGTGTTGGCACCGGATGCGGCGCCATTTCACTCGCCGCCGATGCGGCGCAGGGTCAGGCAACGATCCAGCTCATGAGCACGAGCGGCTTGTCGGTCGGTCAGTGGGTGTTGATCGATGAGGCGTCAGGCGCCGGTTGGGTTGCCGATCCATTGAATGCCACGACCGGATACGGCAGCCTGTGGGCTGCCTCAGATTGGCTCAATTCATCCGGCAGCCCTGCGACGGGGCGGGTCATGTGGTCAAAATCCCTGAATCTCGGCGGTTGGGATTTTGGCGCCACCCTTCCTTCTCAACCGAGCTCGGTGGGTTGCTGGCATTCCTATTGCGACCGGCCGACCGCTGAGCTGCACAGGATAGCGTCGATCGGCGCGGGTGCCTGCCCGGGTAGCGGATGCACGGCGACGTTCGACGATCCGCTCACCATCGCATTTAGGCAAAGCGGCAATCACAACGCTCAAGTTTACGGCGCCCTCTATGGCGACAATGCGGCAAGGAGCTCGCCGATTTCGCTGCTGCAAAATGCCGGTGTTGAAAACGTTTCTGTTCTCCGTGGCGTCAACGGCGGGATGGCAATGGAACTCTGTGCCTACTGCTGGATCAAGAACACCGAGGTCGGCAACTGGTATGGCGGCGGAATAACCATAGCGTATTCGGTTCGCAGCGAACTCAACACCGTGTATGTCCATCATTGCTGGAACTCCGTCAACAATGGCAGCGAATATCCGATCGCGCTGGATAACGCCTCGACCGAGATTCTGATCACCAACAGCATCACAAACTTCGGCGGCAAGGGAATGGTCGCCAGGGCGGGAGGTGCGGGTTCGGTTATCTCCTATAGCTATGTCGATGACAGCATGTACGATGCGGAGTCGGGGATCGGCGACTATTGGGTCGATATGGGGTTGAATGCCAGCCACTATTCGGGACCGCACCATGTTCTGTTTGAGGGCAATTGGGCCGACAATTTAGACAACGACAATACCCACGGGAACTCGACTTACATCACCTTTTTCCGCAACCAAGGCACCGGACTGCGCAGCGCATTTACCGATCCTTCCATTGGCAAGACGGTGGACGATGCGGCGGGGCTCGGCTTTGCATGCGGGACCTCCGGACCGGGTGGATGCGCGGCAAACGCACCAGCTCCTTTGCGTGCGGCCGGACCGATGGCCTACAACTATTGGTTTGCTTTCGTCGGCAATACACTGGGGCTGGCGGGCCAGACGACCGCAGCTCATGGCTGGACGTATCAAGGCGACTTCTCGGCCCATCGCATATTCATGTCGGGTTGGAACGCCGGTCCCGGCGGCCAAGATCCGTACCTGAGCGGACTGTTGGGATCCTACATCTTTCGCAATGGCAACTACGATTATCTGAATGCATCGATCGTGGATTGGGCCGCCACTTCGTCGCACACGTTGCCGAACTCGTTCTATCTGTCTGCGGCGCCATCCTTCTTCAGCCCAGGCGCCGCCTGTACTTATTCATGGCCGTGGGTGACACCGACCGGATCGGCGCCGATCCAGGCCAACAGCTGCGGCGGCTCGGGT
>Ga0210403_10000263_pt1 | contig 58391 bp, 99 predicted proteins | sample IncBWC19MmetaG_FD_150863 | JGI IMG/M metagenome (GOLD analysis project Ga0210403, IMG submission 150863) | Forest soil microbial communities from Barre Woods Harvard Forest LTER site, Petersham, Massachusetts, United States - Inc-BW-C-19-M | ecosystem: Environmental > Terrestrial > Soil >...
CCACAAATAGGCTGATAGCCAGAAGGCACGCCACCGCTGCCAAAGTTATGCGCATTGATAGCCACCTCGCCATGGCACACAAAGCACTCCGCCTTGGTGTGCGGCTCACGGTGCACGTTGGCACAGGCGCGCCAAGGCATGCAGATGAGCAGTGCTTGTTCGCGTTTGTTATCCTTGTTTACCATTTAGTACCTCCTCGCCAATGGCCCACATGAAACGCCGGGCAGTACTTGCACTTATACGCTTGAACATACTCACCGGACTTCTTATATATAGCACGCGACGCCGCGATTGCTGCTGCTATCTTCTTGTACTTCACCTTGGTGCCACATGCCTTACGGCGTAACCTGCGCTTGCTGGCCATCGCTGGTCACCTCCGGCAGCAGCCTCGAACCTGCAAAGAACTTCTCGCACATAGCCAAGTGGCCCGCCAGCGCTTCAGCCTCAGTTGAGTACCTCACCTGGTCAAGGTCAGGATGGTAGGTGCGCTTGCGAGTGTTCAGCTTGCGCGCCTGTTCGTTCAGCAACTTCGCGTTCGGAAAGTCGGGGTCATCCTCAGGAAAGGTGTCAGGCCAGGTGAACTCCTGCTCCTCGGCCGCAAACGCCATGCTCTCAAAGATGAGCGGCGGCCCCTTGTCGTCCCAGGAGTGATTCAGCCCAAGGAACACCGTGCTCACAAAGATGCCATTAGGCAGATGGCTCTGGCACACGATACGGTCAGCACGCTCAAAGCGCTCTGCCCACGTGTCACGGTCAGCAGGCGTACCGTCTCTGTTGTAGTACATTTGGTACACGCTTTAGTCCTGCACCTTCTCAACCTGCTCAGCAGCAGGTCCGTCAGGCGGCAATCCCCTCCGCCAGCGAATATGACGCAACCTCTCCTTGATGAGCGCCAGGTTCTCAACAGGGTCGTCATTGTTGACGCCAGCAAACAACGAAGCAGCTTCATAATCGGTCAGCCCCAGGAGCTGTTGGGCTTCAATACGTATAGCGTACTGCCTCGGTGCCGCCCATTCCGAGACATCCTTCGACAGCAACACCGTCCACCCCGCAAAACACGCAGTGGTGCCACAGTAGCTGCGGTCCTGCTCCTTGTCGCGCAGGCTGCACCAAGTATTCTGGTCATACTCGTCAGGATTCGCTTCAATGTGCCGCAACACGCAAGCAATCAGTTTTTCGTTTAGTTCAGGCATGTGTTCTCCCCTTCTCGTTGACAACATCGCTCAGGTACACTCCGCGCTCGCGCGCCTCACGAATGTTCTCAAGGCGCTCTTTGACCTTCTCAAGCTGGAAGCGCTTGCTGCCAGAGCAGCTATCGAACAGATAGTTCGCCTCATCTTCCTCTAGGCCCAGTTTCTCGGCAGCATTGTCGGCCCAGTTAAACACATCGTTGCTCCAGCCCTTGTGCAGTCCAAACTTCTCATACCACTCCTCTCGCGGCGTGCTCAGCATGCAAGCCCATCCGGCAAAGCAGCCCGTAGTACCGCACTTGAGCACCTGCGCGCCGCGCGTCCTGATGTTGGCCCACAGGTTTTGGTCATAGGCACCACTGCCCTTTTCAACCTCATGCTCAATATGCTCCAGCACGCAGTTGATGAGTTTGTCGTTTAGTTTTGGTTTGGTGCTCATGTGCGGTTAGCCCTCTGCCACTCTAGCATGTCATCAATCCAGCTCTTGACGGCGATGTCGTCGTCATCGTATTCACAGAACGCCTTGACACATTCCTGCTTGTTCTTGCTGCCGTCGTTCAGGACAGGTATGGTGTCAGGCGCGTTACCCTCGCCAAGATTTTCGAGCGTTCTGTTGGTCACTCCGGCATGCTTAGCAATCTGCCCAATCATGCAGTAGCTGTAGCGCCCGTCGTCCTCCTTGCGAATGACGGCGCCATTGTTCCACCTCAAATGCGAGCGTGACAGCATGCGAGCCAGCTCTTTGCCGGTCATGCGCTCTTTTACTTTGATGCGCTTTATCATCGTTCACTCCTCTTTTTGGGATGACCACAATAGCAGCAGCACCAGGATAGTCAAGACCCAGTACTGCACTTTTACAAAAATCTAGTTGACACATTTTGTCAGTGGTGATAGAAAGGCACCGTAGTCGTCCTGCCAAAACGTGCGTTGAAGGGGTGGGGCCACTCCACGGCCCCATTCCGCTCCTGTGGAGGGAGAACATGGTAAGCGAATACCTCATAGACCAAATCCTGCCACGCCGCGAAGTGCACCTTATAGCTGGTCCAAGCGGTGCCGGTAAGAGCACCTGGGCACTTCAAACACTTGTTGAGCAGTGGCAGGTTGGCAAAGAGGTACTAGGCTATAAGAGCTTTCCTGTCCCATGGCTGTACGTCTCAGGCGACCGCTCCATGGAGAGCGTTGAGCGCACCCTTAGGCGCATTGGCATCCCACGCAGCAACATCAACGTTTTCAGTTGCATAGACACTCGTGTGTTCAACATTGGCAGCATCATTAAGAAGGCTATGACTGCCCCTGTACCACCGCGCTTCTTCTTTTTCGAGGGTTTCATCTCGCTCATGCTCGCCAGTGGCCTCAAGAATGAGTACAAAGACGTATCGTGGTTCCTCACCGGGCTGACCGCTACCTGCAAGGAGCAAGACATCACCATCCTTGGCTCTTGCCACGCCCCCAAAATGAAGAGTGATTCTTGGTACATGAACCCTCGCGAACGCATCCTTGGCAGTGCAGGTTGGGGTGGGTTCTGCGAAACTATTATCGTCATAGAGCCAGTTACTAGTACTGGGAACGTGGCAGACGCTTTGCCCCTTCGGCGCTTATATGTGCTGCCCCGCAACGCAGCCGAAAGGTCCATTGACCTAGTCTTCGACACCAACGGCCGGTTAGTAGAGTCCGAAGCTGAATTGTACACAGCTCTCTTCACAGCCTTCTTAGGCAAGTTCGCCGCTGGCGCCACTTTCAAGGCAGAAGCAGCTTACGAAACCCTCACGGACGCTGGTCTGTCTAGAGCCACCGTGACACGTTACCTGGACAAAGCTGTCGCCGACGGCCGACTATCGAAGGTCGCACATGGAACGTATGCTGTAAACAGGGTAGCGTGAGCATTTGGCAGTTTTTGGTGCTTATGTGCCTGATAATAAAAGGGTTGACGAAATGCTCATCAAATGCTCAACCAAATGCTCATGAGCATAAGGTGAGCATATGTGAGTATTTGGGTTATATTTATTATTTTCTTGTACTTACAGACCAAATGCTCACGAATACCCCAATCTAAGGAGCGCAAAAATGTCACTAGCGATTGATGTTGACAGAGTGTGCCAGGTGCTACTAAAAGACGGTTGGCACATGGTCGAGGATGACTCGTTCGAGATAGATGCGTACGAATACATACGCGAGGCAGATGGTAGCGATGATAACCCATACCCGCTGCGCCTTGGTGGCGGTGAAGAGGAACTGCTACCTTCTCGCGGTGCGCGTTGGAGCGAGCAGAACGGTCCTGAGAGGTTCGTCGTAAGTTGTCCGCTTACGGCCATACTTGCGGTGCGCGAGAGGGTAGCAGCGATAAAGCACAAGAAAGCTAAGTCTGCTTAATCGCGAAATATGGCACCCGACCTCACGTGCTCCGCCAACTCAGCCAGCTCATCAGCAACGATGTTGCGAAAGATGCCCTTGACGTCTTTCTCTTGGAGCCACTCTAGGAAGGAGCGCCTGAAGGCATAGGCGAAGGTTGGCGTGCCTCCTGACTCGTTCCAGCCTAGTTTGAGGACCAGGACGACCTTCTCACCAGGGCTGTCGTTGAAGACGCGCTCGCGGCTGATGTTCTGTTCGGTCTTGGACCAAGGGCTGTCGTCTGCTGCGTTGATGGGCTTGGTCGGGCCAGGTATAGCATTAGGGGGCTCAGGTTCGTGTTTTGGTATCATGCTGTTATCCTCTGACCTAGTCGGTCTGTCCAAGCGGCCATTATGCCCCAAAGTATCATGCACAGGAAGCGCACAAAGCCGTTGTCGTTTGGCCACCATGACAGGAGTATGGCTATAGCTATTGTCGAATACAGCCAGCGCAGGTAACGGGCCTTCATGCATCCTCCCTTTCAATCTCGTCAACAGCGTTCCATTCGGCTTCGGTAGGCACTGGTGGGAGAGCACCATAGCAGCGATGTATCAAAAACGCCGCACAGGGCGCCAGCGCCACGATCACCAGCCAGTTGAGTACGAAGTCTAGCCAGGTGACCGATGTCGCTGCCACGGGCTTGCCAGCCAGCAATACCACCACTGCTGCGAGCCAGTGGGACACGCACCAGGGGCACTTGCTGAGGTCCCAAGCGAACTCACCCCCATGCCTATGGAACCACCACCTCACCTCACGAAACATGCGTGACCTGGCTAGCGTCATGCTCAATGAGCCTACCGCTATAGACTCCATCAACAGCTTACCTATCTCTGTCATCACCATCCCCCTTTGGCCTGAACACCTCTCGCCACCTGCGTACCATGCCTCTGAGCACCAAGACTAGTACCAGTACCATGCCAGCCCACTTCAGCAACAGCAACATGGCGGCCTGCGCTTTTTGCGTACCCGGTCTGCTTCCTGAGCCGCCTTGAGCGCATCGTCCATGACCTTCTTGCGCTTCAAAGCGTCAGCAGCATCCTTCAGCGCTCGCTGCATAGCATCAGTACTGCCTACGTCAACAGGTACTGGTACTTGCTCGTCGGTACCAGTACTGCCCGTTCCAACCGGTCGTTTGCGCTGCAACTGTTCGCTCATCTTGCCCCCTTTCGCGTACCATCCCTAAGCGTTATCGGGTCTTCATGGCCATCGCATCCATCGTGTACACACGCATGGCACCAACAGCCACTAGAGCATGGGCCAAACTTCTGCTCCAACGCCGCTTCAATCGCACTGTTGAGTGCTGTCGTGGGTGGCACCTCAACGGTCCTAAACTCCGCTTCAGTACTAGTACCATCCACACCACCACTGCCCGGCCTGCGCTTGCGCTGTTGGCTCATGTGCTCACTCCCCCCTGTTGCTCATAGCTGTATCAATGGCTGCGTACATACGGTCCCAGCCGATGTCCTGAAGGGCAATCTTGACCACTACGGACTCGCTGAACATTGGTACCCTGCTATCGTGACCGATAGCTGTGCGTTCAGGTATAACTACCTTGCCTGCTACCAAGTCTCGAAAGTCTTTCTCACTTAGCGAAATGCGAACTTCGGTCAGCTTGTCTGTGGCCATATCAGCCTCCTTGCACCGCTCCCTGAATCTTCGCAACACCCTCGACCTTGACCCCATGCCGCTCAGCGTAATCCTCAATCTCCAACCGGTGGCTCAAGCGCAGGTGCTCTAAGTAAACACCCTCGAACGCAGCATCAATGTCACCCTCACAAAGCGCACCACTCTTATGCCCACCAGCTACGCACCTATGAATAGCCTTAGCACTAGCCTGCTCCACTAGGCCAGCTATCATGGCACCACTTACTGTATGGTACATGTGAAAGGTAACTGTACCTTTACTGGTACGTAACTGATACAAAGGGTACGCATCACTAAACAGTTTCGATGCTGCGTACCCCGGCATGTTGTCACCGCTCACTGGTATGTCACGCAGGTGTATAGCAAAGATGCGAATGGTCGCATTCAGGTCCGGTGGCGCGACATACACCTTACGGTCAATCCTGCCCGGCCTGGTGACTGCGCTGTCAAGCATGTCGGCCCTGTTGGTGGCCAGTAGCACAATCGCACCACTCTCTTCCAGACCATCCATCTCACTGAGAAACTGAGGCACAATGGTGTGCTCCATGCCTGACGCGGTACGACTCCCACGTGCAGTCAACAGCGCATCAGCCTCGTCAATGAAAATAACAGCAGGCCACCCATGCTGCGCCTGGTGCTTGCGAGCCTGCTCAAACAGCCCCCTGATCATCGACTCGGTCTCACCCACCCACTTTGACAGCAGCTCCGGCCCTTTGATGTAGATGAACGCGCCCGGCACAGTGCGCTTGCCATGGGCAGCAGCAATAGCGCTCACCGTTGCCTTACCGAGCAGCGTCTTACCATTGCCAGGCAACCCATGCAGCAGCACTCCACGGGCGTGGCGCTTGCCAAAGTGTTTGTAAAGAGCAGCATGCGTATAAGGCATCTCCACACTTTCACGCAGCGCCAGCTTGGCATCCTCCAACCCGCCAACATCGTCCCACGTGACGTGCGTATCAGTCGTGAACGCAAACTTGGGCGGCTTCGTCAGCTTAAGCATGATGACCGTTGACGAGCCATCCATTACCACCTCATCTCCAACCTCAACCGGCACTCGCGTGCTGGCCACCGTCACCGTACCCTGCTCCACAGCCACCTGCCAAAAGTCCTTTTCAACCTTGACAACAGTCCCGGTCATCCCATAGGTATCAAACGGCAGAGTACCCACCACCATCCCAGTAGGTGCCACCTGCACACAATCACCCACCTTCAACGCCTTGCTAGGCATGGGCACCACCGACCCATTACTCAACAACACCTGCTTGCCCTTGACGCTCGTAACACTAGCCACCTTCGCCGGTATCGCCGTTAGTTCCTCTAACAGCGCCTGCTGCTCGGCAATCTTAGCCTGCGCTTGACGCAGCAACACTTCCATGTTGTTATCCAACTGAGCCATCATCGCCCCCCTTTCGAATCATCCTTGCAGCCAATATCATCGTCGCTGACGTGCACAGTGATAGGCGCGCTGCTCTCAATCAAAAACGTCACGCGCTTGCCGCCACGATAGGCAGCAGCCCAAAACACACCCGTGTCCATGCGCTCTAATCTGAACAGGTCAGCCGTGACCGCCACATCATCCACCTGGCCAGCAGCATCCAAGCGCACAGCACTCCACACCTTATCGGCCATGCTCACCCCCAGTTTTGATAGATTTACTACAGGTTAACTAATGCTGTGTAACTTCTCGGACGCGCGTGCCAAGAATCCACACTGGCACCTTTGGCGTATCCATCCATTCGACGCAATATACGAACCGCGCCGGATAACTCTCACTCAGCGGCCCCATGCTGCCGATGACAGTGCCCAGTGCGCCATCCCGGTGGGCATCACCGTTGGCGGTGCCAGTTTTCTCAACCGTTGCGCCATTTTTTATCGCACCGTCAGCCTGACCACGAAACTCAAACGCTCTCCATTGACCACTCATTGTTTCTCCAGCACTGCTTTCACAGCAGCCTCCTCAGCATCTTCCTTCTCAAAATCTGTCCACAAAAAGTGGCAAGCAGGACAGTCATACACTGGCGCATAGTACTCAGTCGTACCTGCCTCACCATGTCTGCCCCTGACAGGCGCTTGGAACTTTTCAATTCTCATCACCGTGTCCCAGTTGCCGCAGTTCGGACATTCCTTGCTCACTCTGCCACCCCCAAGCGCCAAGCAGGCACAATGTTCTGCTCCAGCTTGCCCTTGTCACCATCAAGCCCCTTGCGCTGATCGTTACATTCACCCCACTCGATGCGTTCACCCATACGAATGCCCTTTTCACCATCATCAGTGCTCACCAGCTTGCCCTCTGGATGGCGCTTGTAGAGCATGATCACGCCAACAGCCGTCGCATCAGGATAGATACAGTTAATGGTGAGCGCCTCTTGACGGTCAGGATGCTCACTAGGTCTGCCCGCCTGGCGCTGCCACTCCTCAGACTGCTCCTTCGTCAAATCCTTTGGCGTCACCAAACACCACCCATCCGTCACTAACACCATAGCAGCAGCTTGATGCTTGGCACAAAACTCACTCAACCCCCGACCAATCTCCCGCTTAGCCCTTGGCCCATTCCAGCCTTCAGGTATCAGGGCCACCAGCACATGCGGCCCTTGATTCAAAGGCGCATACACCATAGCCATGGGCATGAAGTCTGCGCCCTTCGCTGCTGTCTCGACCAACATGCTGCGCGCCAACTCCACAGCCTCATCAAACATGGCCTCCACACTCTCGGTCTGCGGCTTCTGGTGCTCATCAGCAGGCACAGGCGCATGTACGAACTCAACCGGCCCATAAGTTTCGTTTTTGCCCCTTGCTGACCACTTTTTGAGCACGTCGTCAAGGTCGCTCATGCTGCACCCCCTTTCACCACACCACAGCGCTTGACATGCCTCACCAGCGAGCGCCTGTCTATAAATCCAAACTCACCACACTTGGCACACTTGCGCTCATCGCGACGGGCCTTCAGCCGCTTGCGCCTACGCTCCCCACGTGCTGCCTTAAGCATCTCACTGTGCCCAATGATGCCTGCGAAGCTGCCCCACCGCGACTTGGCAGCCTTACGACCACCGCGTCCATGTTTTCTAGTACCGCCTCTACCTGGCATTGCCCACCACCTTTGCCTGTTCGTCATCACGGAACGCTTTAGTCTCAGTCAGCAACCACTCAGTGCGTTCCCATGCGCTGATCAACTTCATCTCACGCAGGTCAAGCTGCATCTGGTGCAGCTCACTCAGCAGCCTGTTAAACCTAGCTGTGCGAATGTCTTTGTCAGTCATCACATTCATGCTGCCACCACCTTTCGTGCACGGTGCATACCTAACTTATTCCCACACCACCACGGCGTAATGCGATTGCCTTCCACATCGTCAAGGCTCACCATCAGACCAGAGCCATGCGCATAGCCACAAAAGCAACACTGGCTGTCGCGCAACTCGCCAGTGAACACCTGCCCATGGCGCTTAGCCCCTGGTGCACACATCTCACATACCGAATGTGCTTCACTGTCCATGTCTGCTCCTACTTGAACTGAGCTGCGTAGTGCGTGCTTTTCAGGTACGCATCAATGTTGTGGTACTGCGTAATCCCGACCATTTTGCATATGAGCAGACACTCCAGGTTCAGCGTAGGATGATTCTGCTCACCACCCATGCTCGCACCCGTCACCTCCCCATCACTAATCCACACCCTTGGCCTGGCTTGACGCGCCAGCCACCTGAGCGCAGGCCCATCCACCACATTGGCACCAGGAAACGTAGGCCAGGAGCGCTCAGCAGCATGCCGACCTTCCTTGGCGAGCACGGTCAAATGCCCCATGCTCAAGCCCCTGCTGTCATGCTCACCACCACCTGAGTAGACAGCAATGGTTGCCAACGGGCTCCTGCGTAGCAACTCCACCAACTGAGCCTCACTGATGCTCATGCTGCCACTCTTGTCGAGCAACACCGTCCCACCAAGGCCGGGCAACTTCGCATGCCACGCCCTGCCGTCCATCGCCGGAATGAGCGCTCGATGCGGATAGCGAAAGGCACCAATGAAACAAGGGCGATGTCTAAACGAATGCCTGATGGCGCGCTTGGTCATTGACAGTGCACGCTTGCGCATCTGGCCCCACGGCGGTATATCCATGCCCGACTGGCGCTCACTCTCACTCTTCAACCGTTCGAGCTGCTCACCAGCCGTCTCCATGTCTTTGGTCCACGCCAGGGAGCGCATGAAGTCACGTTTCCACTCGCTAGACAGGTGCCTCATGCTATTGAGCCAATTCATCATGTCTCTGCTATTCTCTTTGCGCTTCCCCTCAGGCACATCACCAGCTCCTGACCGTGGCATGATGGCGCCCTCATCCACAGCGCGCTTGAGGTCAAAGGCATCCTGCACCACCTCTGCCCAGTGTGCGAGCTGAACAGCATCAAACTGACCAGCAGCAGCACCAGTCGCAGCCTTGGCACCAATCGCTTGTGCCCCCTGCGCTGCTTTCGCTGCTGCAATATTTATCTCCTTGCTAGCCCTTTGAACCCATGGTGGCAAGTTGTTGGCCAACGATGCCCCAAACGAGCCAATGTACGTCTTAGCCAGATACTCAACCCCATGACTAGCATCAGCCACTACTGGTAGCGCCTTCAGCTCAACGCCCCTCGCAGCAGCAAACCCATTCACCGCCGCCATGAACACCGCCTCAACGATGTCCCTTTCAACATGCGCCTCACGACACAGGCGCGCATATTCAGCCACCGCTGCTTCTTGCGAATGGCGCAATTGCAGGTTAGCGTACTGCTGAAACCTCAACGCCTCACTAGCCTCATCATCACCCATGGGGGCAGTGAACGAGCCACCACCCCCATAGCCCACCACCACCCGCGCTGTTGGTGCATTGCTGACGCCCCACGGTCCAGTGCCATGCACTGCACTCGGCAGGGCACCCTTCTGATCATCACCTCGCTTAGCCATCAGGCACCAACCTTCGCCGCAACAGGAGCACCACTCAACTTCAAGGCAGCCACCACATCTCTGCCCTTGGCGCCAAACGCGACTTTCGCTGCCTCATCACTGTCAACACCAGCCAGCGCCAACCTAGCAAACGTCAGTGCAGCGCGGGGACTAATGGCCTTGCTCTCCTGCGCATACGACTTCTTCACCATGGTGCCCAACCCATTCACTTGTGCATTCAGGTGAGCAATGAGCGCAGGATGGGGCACACTCACCACAATCACGCACTCAAACCGGTCTGCCAGCGCCGGGTCTAATTCGTCAACACCACTGTTGCTAGTGGCGATGACGGTGAACGTAGCCTTAGGCTGTACCACTTCGCCAGTAGGCAGAACAATCTGACATACGTCAGGGCTGTCGAGCACCCCCAACATGGCATCCTTGACCGAGCTGCTGGCACGTCCTAGCTCGTTGACCACAACCAAGCTGCCCTCTCTCAGCGCCGTCGTCAAAGGCCCATCGTGCCACACAAACTCACCACCCTTGGGCACAAAGTGTCCTAGCAACTCCTGCAACACCACATCCTCAGACAGGGTAATGCTAATCACCTGCTGCTGCTTAGACTTCAGGGCATGCTGCGCCGCATAGGTCTTACCCACCCCCGGCGGACCCACCACAAAGATGCGATTCAAATGCCGCACTGCCACTTCCAGTAACTTCCAGTTCGCTTCAGACATCATCGTCCCCCTTGCGCACCACCTAACACCATGATGCTCCCTGCTACTGCTATGGCGGGGGATAGCCATTCTCACCTGTCTGGTGCTTGTCCAGCCAGGCTCCATAGCAGCAGCAGGCAGCACCATCGCGCTGCCCATTTCAGTGATTAGTTAACGCGACAATGCTGCTCATGCAGGTCCCACCACCGACCATCTGCCTCTACAGCCTTTTGCGGGTCAGGCCACACCTCAGGACCAGTCTCACACTCACTACCACAGGGGCATATCATGGTGCACCTGCTTGGAAAGTGTCCATGCTCTTTCCACATGTCACCCCAGGCAGGCTCATACCAATCAATGCGCTCAATGAGCGCACCACATTCACATCTGACGGTCAACATCACACCACCGACCTATCGAGCGACTGACACTCAAGGTGCGCTGACGCCAACCTCCACCCCAGCGCCACCATCTGAAGGCTAGCGAATATGACAGGCTTACACAGTTCGATACCTTCACCCTGACAAGCCTTCATGTGGTCCAACAACTGATGCGCCGCCCCATGCATATACGCACCAAACTCACCACCCTCATTGTGCAGGTCCGTGAGGCGCTTCAACTCCACATCGAGCAGGCTACTCAAGCTAGCCACCTTGTCCTTCTTACCTAACTGCTCATCAGCCTGAATAGCATCGGCCGCATGCTGCGTAGCCGTAGCATTGCGAGCCTGCTCTCCCACCACCGTCTCCACCACCGCCGTTGACAGCTTGCGTATATCCAACAGCACCATCTGCGTACCTTCCATAACCATGTTCCCCCTTTCCATGCCGCTCATCAATACTGCGCAGCACGAAACTTGTCGAACCACAACGCCCAATCGTGACCATAGGTGCCAAACACCGCACGCCACGTCATCCAAGCAGCCAACATGGTGAGCGCATACGTGAATGCCTCACCAGGCTCCATACCACGAGGCGGACCAACATGACGCAAGGGCCACATCACGTCACACTCTGCGCCGCAAGCTGACTCATCCTGCGCTCAGCCAGCTTCCACCCCACCATCAAGCACAAAATAGTGAGCTGCACCGCCCCCTTCTCAGCCCCGCCAGGTTGCTTCTGTGCAGCACTCACACCAGCATCAAGGATAGCCCTGAACTCCCTGCTCCCCTTGATAGCCTCCATGACCGCATTGGGCTCCTCATCCACCTTGCCAGAGCCAACCATGGTCACCATCCACTTCACCAGCTCGTCAGCGTAGCCATCCACCAGCTCAGCAGTGAAGTTGCCAACGATAGGCAGCATGTTCGCATCACTCCCACCCCAGTCAGCGCTCATGTCACACTCTCCACACCCTCACTAAGGGCCAGGGCAGCAGCTCTCCACCCCAGCACAAAGGTTAGTATCAGACTCGCGGTCACTGCATCCTGACTACTGCTGCCACGTTCTACCAACCCACTCATCATGCGGCTGAACTCATCATTGCGGCCCATTCTCTCTACCGCCCTCTGCAACGACAGCGCAGGTTCACCAGTGGCATCTCTGCTCCCTGCATCACAGCTATCCATGATGCTTATGCAGTAGGGCATCAACTCCCTGCCAATCCTGGTCAACACCTCATCCGTCAGCATGCCAAAAGGCAGCATCCTGTCACTCTCATTCGTACCCATCGCAGCACCCCCACATAGCACCACTGTCACTAGGCGCTATGCTGGAAGCACTACTCGTCAGTAGCGACCTCAGTCAACGTCCCCATCACCGGTGGCTGCTGCCCCTGCGCAAAGTTATACCAGTAGTAATACCGCCCCTGCGCAGAGCGATACTGATACGTACTCACCACCAGCACCACACTCCACTCATTAGCATCAGCATCAGCACATGAATAGTCACTCACTGCCGTTTGCGTCCTGCGATTGATCGTCGCATACGCATAAGTGACACTAGTTGCACCAACCTGCTGGCACCCACTCAACAGCAACCCATCGAAGTTGAAGTCATACAACGCCTGCGCCGGGTCAGCAGCATAGTGCCTCACCATGCCGCACCAGATGTTGCTGCCATCCACTGCCTGACCACACACGCTAGACTGCGCCGCCACGCCATCAAACGACGCGAGCGACCGCACCGCATAAAGAGTGCTCAGCCCAGTGTTGAGCTGCCAACTCAGCGTGAAGGTATGTTGAGTACCTACACTCTGAGCCATCAGCAACGGCACAGCAGCCACAGCCAACAACGCGACAACAGCCACGGACATCCCCTTGGTTCGCATGTTGTATTACCTCCTCAGTTGATTTGTACTGCTACTGCCCGAACCCTCAGTGCAAATCAGCACGCTCGCTTCGCGTACCGTACAGCCTGTCTCCGTATTGCTTGCCATCCACAAACGTCCTCCAGCATGCATGCCCACAAAAGGCTGGCAGCGCTTTCACCACCCTTTGCGAGAGCTGCACCTCACCCGGCACCAACATCCAGAACTGATACAACGTGTCAGGCACCGCGACGCACCCCTCACACTTCTCACCACGCACGTTATCAAAAGCCCTCATGCACTTCGTCAGTGCCATCACGTTTTCCATCACCCACCATCCTCACCGAAGCTGCGGCAATCGCCTTCGCAACACTCACATCTTCCGTCATAGCCACAAAGTCTCCCTTGGCATCCAGCACTTCCATGCCATTCACATGCCACGGGAGCCTATCGGCTGCAAGCGCATTTCTCATGACTCACCACCCTCTCACCACGCATACTCCCCTCACCAACCCGACGTTCGCACCATTCTGCTGCGCTGCTCTGCCATCTGACGCTGCTGACCACGCGACCGCAATCAGCCACACAGCCAGCATCACCACATCGCTCCAGCTCATGGCTGCCTCAGGCGATACAGCAGCACCTTCGCCACATCCAGCGCATTCTCTTCGTCGTCTGTCTCAGGTTGAAACAGGTCAACATGCGCTTGCAGCATGTCAATTAGACAACCCTGCTCCTCTGTGTTCATGACCAGCACATGTACCTTACAGGCCACGCCAGTCTCGTCGAGTATTTCAGTCATCACGGTGTCGCCTCCAGATACGCATTAAGCGCCTTCACCAAGCGCTTCACCTGTTCGTCGCTGAGATAGGCAGTAGCATACCCACCCTCAACACCCACCTGAATCAGGCAGGCATTCTCAAATGCATCACCACGCGCGCCAATCTCACCTTCAGACACATGCACCTCTTCGAGAGGCACCAGTGTCTTGACGGTCTTGTGAAAGTTAGCCCTGAGCATGGTGCTCATCGCTGTCGTCACCTTCTTCCAACTGCGCATCTTCCCGCTCTGTGTCGAAAATCAGTTGACCCTCAGGGCAGAAAGGGTGCTCACCAAGGCCATCAAACAGAGCGTCAGCGCACCTCTTGCAGCGTTGCGCGTGTTTCTCAAGGTCGGAAACTGTCTCACTCATAGCAGCACCTCACCAGGCATACTCGCGTGCATACATCTCAACGTCAAGCACAAAAGGGAACTCCCAATAATACTCATTGCCAACCACCCCAGCGAACCTATACGACTCGGCCGTCCGGTACCAAATGAACCCAAACCGCATGTCAATCAGCATGTCATCCCCCTTTGAGCACCGCTTAGGACACAACGCGAGCGCAGCACTCACCAAGCGCCTGCCACAACCTATCAGGCCAGGCGCCAGTCAGGGCTGAGCACCCTTGTGACGAACCCTACGCGACGCGATTCTGATACCACTGCACCCCACGCTCAGTGAGCTTGTAGCAATGGCCCGACTTATCAAGCAGCCCATAGCGGACCAACCCGCTCATGAGTTCTTCGAACTGGTCTAACCTCATGACGGCCTGGAGCGCCGCATACATCACCCCACCTGGTGCTCCAATGTCAGGATTGGCCACACTCACCGCCTCAATGACGGCATCTACGATGTTAGCCATCACTTTTGCCTGTTGAGCATTCGTATTCACCATGTATCCCCCTTTCGAATCAATGTGAGAGAGCTAGTGCCCTTTTGCCGCATCATGCTTCACCAGCTCTCCCCAAGGCTGCCTTCGCAGCATTCAACCCACCTGTCACATGGGCTCAATGCTGCGAGTGTGTCGTTCCTAGAAACACATGCGGTCTGCGCACTGTAACTCAGCACGCTCCTGAACACACTCACAGCCACATAGGGGAATCCGCGCACAGGTATCACCGCTTCTCTACACCGCTGTTCTTGGCTCAGCATCTCAGCACATGCGGGTTGCCACTCGCACACACGTCAACGCATCATCGCCGCGACTTGTCGGTTATGAGCTAGCGTCCATTCCTGTACTTGTGCTGAACACCGTAGCCCGTTCTGGAGTGCGTCCGGTAGCGTTCCTCATGCTTCAACCAACTCCGCATGCGCGAAAACTCGTCCCGGTTATCGGCCTAGCAGGACCACCTGTCTCTCTTTACTCATTGGCAACAACAAGTTAGACAGGCTGTCATGTGCGCCATCAGCTTGCGGAACTCTCACCTGCGTGAGTTAGTCCAAATCGCATTCCCTTACCCGCGTCACCGCGAGCAGGATTATTCAAGCACACACTCTCTGCATTGACTCTCCAGTGTGGAGCCTTTGATTCGCCAGGGCAGCCGAGTGGCCACCCATGAACGAATGCTCAACACCATCAGCCGTTTACGGCCATCGAGTGTCCGTTTGCGCGGGGGTCTTGCTGCATGGTGCCAAGCGCCTAGTCGTGACCGCTTCGCTTGACGGTGTAGTGCGACTGAATCCAGTCGCGTCCGTCACTCACACAGCAGTTGCCGCTACCATCTTGTCTGCCACCCTCACGGCTTGTCTAGGGCCGTTCACCTTCATGCGCCAAGTCAAGAACGCACTCCGGCGGTGACGAGTCTCTGTTACCTCACGACGCTCCAACCTACCGCTTCGCCTCACCAGCAATCTAGGCCCTGTGTTGGTCAAAACCCACGACACAGGCGGTGATGGTCAAACCCACGTCACCAAGCCAACCATGCCAGCGTACGGCCCACGGGAGCGTGCGAGACAGAGCAAGTACTGGTACTCGCCCTCTCTTGCAAACTCACGCGCGCGAAAAAGAGAGCAGGAGCAGCACAATCGCCGCCCCTGCTCAAGCGTATCATGCTCGCAAGTAAGCATTTACGCCAACAATCAGCGCCTTGCCCTGAACGTTCAGGCCCGATGGCTGATTGCCATGCGTTGTTGCCACCACTAGCGTCTTTCCAGACTTCGACGCAACGGGCGTCTGCATCTGCAACGTGATGGTGATGGTGCCAGCCTTCTCGTCAATGACAGTCTTCATGATGCTTCTCCCCTATGTCGGCCTGCCGACAATGCCGTGCTGGCTAGGTTGGCTCCCCTGCCAGCGGCGAAAAACGCGAACGCAATGCACCGTGCAAAGCGCTTGCCAAACCGCAAGTCGTTGAAAACAAACGTGCCTAGTACTCTTAGTACTCGCGAAAGTGACCGTTTTTGTCTTTATATCAAACTGAGAAACGCGGCAATTCGCGGTGAAAACGCCCGCAAGTGTATGAAAACAAACGCGCAAAAAGTGTCAGTACCAAAACGTCACATTTTGTCTGGTACTACACTGTTGTAAAATAGACACGCGCGCGTACCCTTTTTGCGGCCGCGCGACTCTCGCGTGCGCGTGCGCGCATGGGTACCCTTACGGTGCTTTCCGAGCCTACGCCTCACTCTAACGGTTACGACGATTTTTTCATCCTGGTGTATGCAAAAAATTTTGGAATGTTCTTGCAGTACCCCCATCGGGTATGGTATAGAGGTGCTATGCCAAGGTGGCCAGTTCGTACGGTGGTCGAGCGGTTCATGGCGCAGGTCGAGGTAGCAGGAACTTGTTGGCTATGGAAGGGTAAGCGGCACAAATACAAGGGTTACGGGTACTTTAAGCTGACTACCGGTAAGTCAGGCGGCAAACATATCATCGCTCATCGCTTTGCGTACATGCAGTTTGTCGGTCCGATACCTGACGATAGACCAGTTTTGGACCACTTGTGCTTAGTGAGAAGGTGCGTTAACCCGTCGCATTTAGAGCCTGTGACTGTTGCAGAAAATAACCGAAGGGCAGCACGGGTGAGGCATGGGTCAGTCTGAGGTAGGTGCCAATGGGTGGTCGGTGCCGTCCAAGGTCCACCAGTCGCAAAGCCATTTCGGGTCGACACCGCTGACGTCAGTCTGCTCACTGCGAAATATCTCGCACACCCCAAAGCCGTCAACCTGGCGGGTGTAGAAGTGGGCACAGTTCTCGCATCGTTGCTCTGAGCCACGAGGCGCTTTGCGATATCCTACCTGCTCAGCACTGAACTTCTCGGGCCGGTCAGCCACCATGTCGTCATAGTCCCGTTTGGTGATCTTCGACATCGCGTGCCTCCAGACCTTCCCTACGCCCTGCGGCATGCTGCTCCTCACCGGTCGACTTCAACAACTCGGTGAGCCTGCTGTTCACAATGACGTGCAACTCTTTGATAGCGTATTTGTTGTGGATGGAGATGAGCAACGTGAGAATGGAGAGGATGGTCGGTGGCGCCGTCGTGATGAGCGCTGCCACCGTTGTGGGTTCAAGCATCTTTGACTACTCTCGGTCTGCCGGGCCACCTTGCTGCTTGTGCTCTCGCCAGGTTTTGCGCGCACGCTTCTAGCTTCGCAGGCGACTTCGACCGGCCGCCCTTCGCACCAAGCGCGGCCATCTTCTCCTTGCGCTTAGCGATGCGGTCGTTGATGACCTCGGGAATGAGCGCCAGTTGTCTAGGGTCCAATTTCGCCATTGACACCTCCTCACAAAGCGCATACTCTCACCACATGTTTACCCCGTCAAGCGAAAAGGTTCGCGCGGCCGAAGCCTACCTCGAAAAGATTCGCACCCGCAAACGCTCCTGGGCCACCACCCACCCTAGCGGTCACACGCGCACCAGAAAACCCCTGTGGCGTTCGCTCCCGAAAGAGTGGCACGCCGAAGCTGAAGCGCACCTGAACCGCCTGGTTTGCAAATACTGGAGCGAACACGGCCACGGCCCATCGCAACACAAGCACGCTTCGCTCATCGGCAATGTGGTGCAGTACATCCTCTACTGCCGCATGTCGCACCGCAAGCTGTCGCTGCTTTGGAAATTCTGGAACGCCCGCAAAGTCGCATCTGGCGGCGCCAACGTGCGCAATCCCCAAGACCGCACCGGCTTTACCCCACGCGACGCTAAGCACCGCGCTAGCCAAGGAAACCTACAAGGAATATAAACGCTTGACAACGCTTAGCAACCGGGCGTACTTTTCGAACCATGGACGCTCCTAAGTGCCCAAACTTCAAACGCGGTGCCTGCGAACGCAACGACCCCGTAATCATCTCTGACGACGGCGACCACTGGCAATTCGGCTGCCGTACCTGTCGCTGCGGTTACGTAGTCACCAAGCCCGTCGGCAAAGGACGTGCCAAGTACGAACTCGAAATGCAGCGCCGACGCTCGCTAGCTATGACCCCTCGCGACCGTGTCGTTTTCCATGCCCCATCAAAAGGCTGGGCCGCCTGATGCTAACGTCGGTACATGCTAGAGTTGGACTTTGCCGGACAAAGTGCTTCACAAAACTGAGGTAAACCGCCATGGACGACACCTTCACCGCCGCCGCAGCGCAAATCGCCGCCAGCGCTGACGCCCCTGCTAACGCACTAAAGAAACGCCAGCCACTCACCGAGGAACAAAAAGAAGTCCTGCGCAAGCGCCTCGACGTTGCCCGCGCCAAGCGCAGTGCTCTCGCCAAAGCGGGCCTGCTACGCGCTAAGGCACCGCGCAAAGTTATGAAACCTGCGCCCCAGCCCGTCACCATCGCACCATCCAACACCTTCACCATGTGGTCCAACGACGAATGGCGCGACGCTCCCTACGCCGTCGCCCTCCAGCGCCTTACCGACCTCACCCAGGACCGCGAGCGCGGTGCCTCTCTCGTCCAGCAAAAGCGCGACTCCGAGCGCATCCCCGCCACCTACAACTGCATCGTCTGCAAAAAACCAGTCCAAGACGGCCGCTGGATATGGAAAAACGACCGCCGCGACGAAGTCACGCAGCTCTACACCAGCGACGTCCTATGCTCACAGATTTGCCACGAACGCTTTAGCAACAACGCAAAGTTTTACTTAGACCGCGCCAAGGGAGTGTCGTGAACTTTCGTAATGCAGTAACGTGGCTCAGCAAGCTAAAAATAAAACACCGCGACACCGGCCGCACCGTTCCCTTCCGCCTAAACGCCAACCAGCAAAAAGCCATGAAAGCGCTCCAAGAACAATACGACGAAATCGGCATGGTACGCACCATCATCCTCAAAGCCCGGCGCGTCGGCATGTCCTCCCTCATGGATTCCCTCGGCCTGCTACACTGCCTCGCGCGACCTCAAGCCCACGCAAAAATAGTCGCTCACTTGCAGTCAACGGCCGAGGGCCTCTTTCGCGTCCCTCGCGACCTGGTCGGAGGACTCCCTTATGGAAACACCGCAGTCGACGTACGCACCCGCCGCATCATCGTCCCCCACCCCGACGGTGATTCAATCCTTGACATTTCGACAGCAGGTTCTGTCATCGGTGGACGTGGCCTTACGCTATCATTTGTGCACCTGTCAGAGGCCGCTTTCTTCCCAGGAGAGGACTCCTTCTTGTCACTGCTGCCTGCTGTCTCAGACGGCGACGACACCTTTGTCGCCATTGAATCTACTGCGAACGGCCGTGTCGGGCCTGGTAAAGCGTTTTATGACTTCTGGAATAGCGCTGTGGCCGGAAAGAACGGATACGTCCCCATCTTCCTCCCCTGGCTCGACGACCCCGCCTGCATTAGACCCGAGGAAGAAGCAGGGGATGCCCCTGCCTCTGACATCGAGCGAGAGCTTATGCGCGACTTCCACGCCACTAAAGCACAAATCGCGTGGTTCCGCCGCACCCTAGAAGACAAGTGCCAAGGCCTGTTGCCAAAAATGATGCAGGAATATCCGCATACGCCCGAAGTCGCATTCGTCGCATCGGGCGACCCGGCCTTCCCGCGCGAGGAGATAATCTATGTCCGCTCCACTGTCGAAAAACCGCTCCGGCGCGGTCGTGTTCGCTGGGATGGGAACGCTAATCGCGTTCTCTTTGAGGACGTCCGCAACGGACTGCTGCACATCTGGCGCGCTCCTGAACCCAAACACCACTACTACGTCGGCGCTGACGCCGCCACCGGCATCGAAGACGGCGACTTCGCCGCTTATGTGGTCTTCGACGGCACCACTGGCGAGCAAGTAGCCCGCTACGCCGACCGCATCCACCCTGAGCACCTTGCGGACCAGCTCAACCTAGTCGGCCACTACTACAACAAAGCGATGGTGAACATTGAGCTGACCGGCAATTTAGGCAGACATGCACTGAAGGTGCTGCGCGATGACCACCGCTACACCAACTTCTACATCTGGAAAGGCAAAGACGACCGCAAACCCGGTGCTCGCACCGGCATGCCCCTGATCGGCTGGGAAACAACCTCAGCCAGCAGGCGCAAACTCTTCGACACTTTCAGAGCGGGCGTGCGCAGCGGCATGCGCGATGAGGAGGGTGGCCTGGCCATCTACGACGATGCCCTCGTGCAACAAATGGACAACGCTACATTCTACGAAGGCTTTATGTGGGAGGTCGAGCGAGGCAACGATGACATCCTATTTGCAGCAATGCTGGGCGTCATCGCCATGTCTCAATGGCCCCCGCCGCGCGTCACCAACCGCTCGCGCAAACCGGACATCGACGACGAGAGAGCGTACAACCCGCTCTCTGCTATGGGGATTAGACCACAGGAACCAGTCGAACTAAGCCTACGCCGCCACTACCAACTCACCATGAAAGCCTTACGTACCGCCACCGGCAAGCCCACAGGCTTGGAGGGCATATGACGTTAGCAGCATTCACCAACTCAGACTTCACCATCCCCTTCCCGCCCATGTGCATCACCTGTCACAGCATCATGTACCGTGCCAAACACGAACCTGAAGAATGGCGTTGTATCTGGTGCGATGAAGCCAAGTTAGCTAAACAGGAACAAAAAGAGGACAACCGCCATGCCCGCCCACAACAGACCTAACACCGCCCCACTCGACGCCTACCTAGGTCGCATCCTCCTGGCTGCCGTCAAACAAGCCGGTGGCGAACTGCGCATCCCTTGCGCCTCCATCGACGCCGTCGATCAAGAAGAAAACCTAGTCAAAGATTACGACGCCGCAACCAACACTATCGTGTTACGCTCATGTGGACGGTTCACCGAAGTATGGTCCGTTCGCCCCGAGGCCAGCGCATGGATAGACCAGACGAGACCCGCAGACCTAGCAGCAGTAGCATCGCGCAGCAGCGTGAAGACGGACGACGAACTAGCCGCTCTGGAGGAGAGACTCCAGAGGAAGCCCTTTCGCCGCTCAGTCCCGCCTCGCCCGACGAACTCCGTCGAGCAGTAGACGTGCTGCGCGAAATCGGCGAAGCCTTCACCAAGCTGCGCCACACCAACCGCACGGCCGCCTGGAGCGACCTGCAAGAGCGCCTGATGAGCAACATCTCCATGCTCGTACCCAACGTGGTCACCCTCAAGGACTTCATCGGCTTGGGTATCGACATTGAATCCTTCGTCAAGAACGACTCCGGCGCCGTCGCTGAAGAACCACTCGAAGTCATCCGCAAATTCCTCAACTCCCCAGACGGCACGCTGCCGCTGAAAAAGATAAACTGACATGGCCGTCACCACCTTCAGCAGGCGTAAAACGGAAGTCGACAATCCCGACCTGGTGATCATCCGCCAGCTTGACGAACTCCAGCGCCTCTCCGCAGACGAACGAGACAAACAACTCGGCACCGGCTTCTTCAGCGACCTGCGCCGTTTCTTCAGTATGGACGCTGCTTCGACCGCCTGGGCCACTCCAAACTTCCGCCCCCGCGTGCAAATCCCCGACCTGCAGATAGCCCTCCTCAACGAAGCCACTGACATCAGCGACGCTTCCCCGCGCATCTTCCTGCTCAAGGGCGGCAAGCGCGACGCCCAACGCGAAACGGCTTTCCAAGAACATTGGAAGCAAATGCACTTCAACAACCGCCTGATGGAAGTAGACATCTGGGCACTCTTCGCAGGCACCGGCTTCGCACAAGTAGGCTTCGACCCTGACGCCCGCCGTGGACGCGGCGAAGTCTGGATAGAATCCCGCGACCCCGATACCGTCTATCCCGACCCGGCCACGCGCGACTTCACCAAATGGCTGTACGTCCAGTACGTCGACACCATGTACATCGACGAAGTCCGCAAGCGCTGGCCCGAGCGCGGCTGGTCCATCCGCCCCCGTCGCGGCTCCACTTTCAGCATCGGCACCAGCGAAGTCTCGCCCACCTTCAAGACCACTCCCGGCCCCATGAAGTTTGCAACCTCAGCCCCAGGCACCCGCCAGCCTGACCCGAACCCGCTCGTAACGGTGCGCCACACTTTCATCCGCGACTTCACCACCGAGGAAATCAGCAAAGAAGAACGCGAACGCATGGCCGAGCAGCTTGGCCCACTAGTGACCCCGCCTAAGCACAAACCGCGCTGGCCAAACGGAAGGTACCTAATTGACTGCGAAGAAATCCTGCTTGCCGACGGCGAAAATCCTTATCCTCTGGGCCGCTTTCCGATTATCCCCTTTCACGGCATGCCTAGCCTTGGCAGCTTCTGGGCGCCTCCGGGCATCCGTTACACTCGCGGTCTGCAATTCCTTGCTGAACGTATGCTTACTCAGACATTCGAAAACGCCGTCCGCTTAAACAACGGCGTGTGGTTCATCCACGAAGACACCGGCATCAGCGCCGACGACTTCGGCGGCATACCCGCTGAGATTCGCGTCATCAACCGTGGCTCACAGTTTCCAGAAGTAAGGTGGCCCACTGCCATGCCGCAGCACATGACCCAGTTACCCGAGATGCTCCTCGCCAAGCAAAAAGAACTACTCGGCATGCAAGGCGCACGCTCCGGCCAGCAAGGCCACGGTAACATCTCACCAGACCTGGCCGACACCTCTATTCTCGAAAGCAGCAAGTTGACGCGGTTGCGCATGCGAATCTTGGCCGAGTCTGTACAAAACTTGAGCGAGTTAGTGTTCTACACCATGGCGCGCTACTACGACGACTACCGCTTCCCGAAATTCGACAACAAGGGCGGCACCGACCTTATCACCTGGTCTTCTATTGCGACAGCATACGACGACTACGACATCTATCTGGACCAGGCTTCTGCATACGCTGTCAGCGCCAGCAGCATGCGCCGCCTCGTTCTTGCGCTCTTAGAGAAAGGCCACGTCCCACTCAAGTTCGCGCTAGAACAACTCGACATACCCGGTGCTACGGAGATTGCTGAGCAAGCCGAGCAACAGAACCAATTGAACGCACTGCTGAAACTCAAGAGGCCCCGGTGAGCAACACTCAACATACTCTCTCGCCTGCCCCACCCTGGCACATCACCACCGGTGTGACATGGTTGTCTGCTGAAGAGATGGCAGTAAAATGGTCGCGCACCGGTAAAACCATCCGCCAGTGGTGCAAAGACGGCACTCTCATCGCCGCACACTGCCGTGTCTACAAGGACTTCAAAGGACGCTGGTGGATAGGTGTGCCGGACGCTCAAGTGAACATTCCGCACCTTAAAGTTTGACAACACTACTAGCCCTCGCACACCCTCACAGGGTGAGCACTCCCACACAAGAGCGCGTTCGCCTCTTTCTTCAGAAGGACGACGAATGCTGGGTTGCTCAATACGCCATCGACGGCCGCCTGTGTGTCCCCTTTTACGTTCACGAATCAACACGCAGACAGTTCAGAGACGAGCCCAGCTTTCTCGCCTTCCTTGAGCAGAAGGCCACACAGATGCTCGAAATGTACGGCCCCGTCGACACGAGGATAAACTAATGCACACTGAAGCGCACAAGCGCCGCAAAGGCGGCCGCAAGCACGGTCGTTACTGACTTTGTAGAAGTATCGGCAGCAGGTCTCTCTGGTTGCAAAACTGGGTGCGCTGCCGAGAAAGGAGACCAAATGTTCACAGAAAAGAACCGTCGGCGCGGTCGCAAGCATGGCCGCAAGTAGTTAGAAAGGTAAGCAACACAAAAACTGAATCGCGGCGAGGTGCAGTCGCTGGGCAGGTACCTGACTCCTGCACCTCATCGCACTCAGCACCAGGCATCCACCATGAACAAACATAACATGGAGCGCAACCCCAACGCTCCCCGCCCGCGCATGAACTCCCCGATGTACGAAGACGGCCCTTGGCTCAAGGAACCCATCCGTCCCGATATGTTTCGCAACATGCAGCTAGGCATACCTGGTGACACTGCTACCTCGCTAGCCACCTTGCCACCGCAGCGTAACTCCCGAGGAGGCCGCAACCGTGCCCTCCCCGAACCACTCCCCAGCATCGCCAGCGTGCACCAAGCCAACAAGCACCCCGACACCATTCCCAACACTCAGTACGACGAAGTCGGCGTCCCAAACCGTAGCACCGGCAAGCGTTCGAAAGGTAAGTAGTCATGCCCACTCAATCACTACTAGAGCGTTTCGCAAATCTCTTTTACGAGCCAATCATCTCCTTCCCGCCAGTGGCGCCACCTCCCCCTGTCGTCCCACCTGTGCTAGCACATGCGCCACGTAAGCTACGCACCCCCCAGCCGACGCTCGAAAAAATTCTCGCCTCCGCGCTTGCCTCTTGGGGCCTTGCTGGCAGCTCCATCACTTCCATAGCTGCCGACCTAGCCGAGATTGTGAAGATGTATTACGACAAGCCCGTGGCACCAACACCAGTGCCACCCGTCGCTAGACCAGTTGTACCACCGATTCCTCCAGTCGCACCACCTATGCCACCGGTACCACACAAATAAAGGAGCAACACATGGCCGCACGTGCAGAAAAAAATCCCGTCGTCAGTTCGCACTACCCGAGCTTGAACACTCCCTTGCAAGTGACCGAAGCCGGTCCTGACCCTCGCCCCGGCATCTATGCCGAAGAAGGTGACGGCTTTGCCAAGGGCGGTCCAGTTGCCGACCCCGTCGGCGTAGTCAAGCCTTTCAACAACATCGGCCAAAAGTTCCCCATGGGCATCGAGACCAAGAACGACAAGTCCCTGGCTCGCAAAGGAAAGTAATTGGGCGCACCGAATCCACTAGCCGCATTGCTCGCTGCCCGCTCAGGCCAAGGCGCCCCTCCGGGCATGCCCGGCTCGTCTCCTAGCGGAGCCGATAGCCAAACAGAGGGAGCAGGGGCACAAGTATCCCAGTTGAGTAGTGAGCTACAAGGCGCCGACCCTGGCTTCATGATGCGCGAAATGACCCAAATCAAACAGGCCATGATGCAGCTTTTCGTCAGAAGCGGCATGCGCATGCCTAACGTCGCCGGTCAAATCGCCATGGCCATGAAGCAATTCGATAAAGCGATAAAGGAAATCCAGACTGCCTCGCAGACGCAGAGTGCTACACGGCCTCCGATTGGATTCAGCGCTGCAGGGTCAGGTCAACCGGCTGCGGGAGGGCCTCCAGCAGGATGAACTGGGCTTACATTGCGGGATTCTTTGATGGTGAAGGCTGTATCCGCGTCGCCCGTGCCAAGTTGGGCATAGGCATTACCTTACAGATTGTCCAAGTTACGGAACACGTCGAGGTGCTCAACGAGATTGCAGCGTTCCTAAAGGGACTCAATGTCGAAGCCATTGTGAATGACGAAAAATTTGTGCGTAACCCGAGGTGGAGGCCTGTTAGCAACCTCACGATTCGACGCCGTGACTCTGTCATGACGTTCTTGCGTGGTGTGCTGCCCTATATTTACGTCAAGAAAGTTTCAGCGCAAGATGCACTTCGCTTCTTGCGCATGTATCCATCGCTCCGTTACAACCGCCTATTGATGTCAGAAGGGCAAATGCGCCGTAGGAGGACAGCTAATGCCAATCTCACTTGATGATCTAGTTACGAACGCAAAATATACCGACGACATGAAATTTAAGATCGGCGACGACGAAGTCAGCGTGGCAGACCTGCGCGCTTACCACCGTCGTGGCCAAGAGGTGTCAGCCACTGCCAAACGCCGCCAAGAAGAAGCCGAAGCTGAGTTCCTCAAGGCGCAAAAGCTCGGTGCCGACGCCCTCGCGCTATACGAATCCGTCAAGGGCGACGCCGACAAGAAAGTGAAAGTCGACGCCGACGGCGAAATCGACTGGTCCGACCCAGTCATGAAGGCTCTCAAGTCCAAACTCGACGCCTTCGAAGCAGCTACTAAGCGCTACGACGATAAGGCCAAACAACTCGAAGGCGCCATCGCCACCGGCTTCAGCTTCGTCACCGACTACGTATGGAACCAAGGCTATAGCTCACTTGACGAACTCTCGCGCCCCAAGGACAAGAAGCTCGAAGACCTAGTGAAGTACGCGCAAGAGCAAAAAATCACCGACCGCTGGGGCCTTCCCGACCCGGTCAAGGCCGCGCGCATGCTCACCGAGAGCGACCGCCAAACAGCCATCGAAAAGAAGGCCCGCGAGGAAGGCCGCAAAGAAGGTGAGCGCGCCGCTCGTGCCGCTGGCACTCCCCGTCCCGGCACCATCACGCCCGACACCCGCCAGCGCGTCGCATCCGACTCCAAGGACAAGCCCAAGAACATGAAAGAGTTGCTGCGAAAAGCTATGGCAGACCCTGAGATTCAACGAGTAGCAGGGGGCTTACAGGACCAGTAATGCCACACAAAGACCCACTACGCGCAAAAGAATGGCGCCGAGAGTGGTATCAGCGTAGGCCGGAGCTACAGCGTGAATACCACCAGCGGCTTGACCGTAATTTGAAAGAAGCGGTCATCGCAGCTTACGGTGGAAAGTGCAAATGTTGCGGCGCTGACGAATACGAGTTTCTGACGATTGACCATGTTGACGGGGGCGGGCAGAAGCACAAAAGGTCCGTACCTGGTTTCAAGATTTATCGGTGGCTCCGTAACAATGGCTTCCCTCAGGATGGCAGGTTTCAGTTGCTGTGCATTAGCTGCAATTTTGCCAAGGGCATTTATGGCGAATGTCCACACGTCAAACAGAAGTTCGACGTGTTAGGTCTAGCCTGCTAAGGAGATAAGTTATGGCTGGAGTTGTGGGCACGGGAGTTCAACAACCTACTGCACAAATGATTAATACTTTGGACGCAATTAGTCAAAAGTATATTCACGGCGAAATCGGCGATATCGTCTTCAAGCCGTCGCCTCTCTTCTGGGCGCTCATGCGCAACGGTAAAGACATTCGTTATGGCGCTGAGTTGGTGTTCCCGCTGGTGACCGCCGAAGAAACCACCGGCGGCGCCTACTACGGCGACCAGCTCTTGAACACCACCGTAGTCGACTCAGTCATCCCAGCGAACCAAGTCTGGCGCCCTTATTACCAGAACGTCTCGCTCCCGGTGACCGACATCATCCTCGGTCGTGGCGGCAGCGCCGGTCTCGACCTCGTCGAAGTCAAGCTCGAAATCGGCGGCGCCTCGTTGCTGCAGAAGCTAGCTAGGGCAGTCTGGCATACAGCGCCGCAGAATACGGCGCTAGACGTCGACGACATCGACTCTTGGGTACGCCAGACCGCCAACGTCATCGCCGGTATCGACCGCACCGTGACCACTGCATGGCAGCCTGCCGCAAACTTCGCTGCTGGTGGCGCCCTCACCGCTGCCAACGCTGAGCTGGCATACCAGCGCGTCGTGCTGGGCTACGACGAACCCGACGTCCTAGTGCTCACCAACACCGACTTCGCCGGTTTCAAGAACAACTTCACCGGCCTCATCCGGTTCGCAAATTTGGAGCAAGACACTGAGGCGCTGCAAGCCGGATTCCGCTACCACTTCGTTTACAACAACGCAGTAGTCATAGCCGACCCGTTCTGCCCAGCAACCCAAGGCTACCTGCTCAACAGCAAATACATCTTCCCGGTATTCAACGGTAACGACTACTTCGTCATGGACCCATGGATGCAGCCTTCGAACCAGCGCGTGGTCGTGACCAAAATTTACCTGCAGTGGCAGATTTCATGCACCTCGCCCCGCATGCAGGTAGCAATCACAGGTATGCCGTAAAAGGAGACTGACGTGGCAATTGTCAATACGTATCAAACCCTCTACCCCGGCTACGGCCAACCTTCAGTGTACGGCGTGAAGAACGCGGTCTCGCTGACCACCACCGGCCAGCAGACCAACACCTTCAACGCTGCCAACACACCCGGCATCGGCCAAGGCATGACCAAGGGGCTGGCCCGCGTAAAGGTGTACAACGGGGGCGGCACCTCCCCAACCGTGGCCATCATCGTCCAAGTGACCGACGGTACCAACACCTACATCGTGGCCAACATCCCAGCGACGGCCGTAGCTGCCCTGGCCAACAGCGGCGTCGACTTCTACATCGACTTCGGCGTCGATATCAGCTTCAACGCCATGAGCATTCTGACCACGCTAGGCGGCACCACCCCCACCGCTTCGATGGACGCCGAGCTGGTCACCGGGCCTTGATGACGAAAACATTCACCGTGCTTGCACGCGGTGAATAGGCACAGCGGGATGGCGGTCTCGCTGTTGTTCCTCCTGAGTGGCGGGGCCGGGCAGTCTGCCCTGTCCCGCCATTCGTATTTGTGGAGCAAACATGCTAGTCGGCGATCTGGTGATGGAAGTTCGCGAATTGATAACCGACGTGCCGCAGGCCATTGGCACGCCTTCGGCGAGCGCTATTCCTGTCAACGTCGGCTCTGGCTCCATGACCATCAATTCCTACTTCGTCCAGGTCACCGCCTTCACCGTATGGGGCGAATCTTCCCCATCTGCTGAAGCCACTGTCGTAATCGCTCCCAACCAGTCTATCCAAATCACTGTTAGCTCTCCTGTTGCGCCCATCGTCACTAAGTACCGCGCCTACGTGACGCAGCCTGGAGGACCTAGCGGTAGCGAACAACTATATGCCGAAAGCCTCACGCCAGCCTTCACCTTGGTCGGCAACCCAACCATCTACGGCCAGCCACCTATTCACTCCAGCGCCTACCTGCCCGACTCCGACGGCGGTGCCTTCTCGGCAGGTAGCTTATTCAGGTGGCTCAGTCAGGGTCTTACCGAATGCTCCCGCATCGCTGGCGGCATCATGGACTACACCGGCGTCGCCAGCGTCGTCGGCCAGCCCCTCTACACCATGCCCGGCGAATGGCAATCCTTTAGCGATGTCTGGTACGACGGTTATCCCCTTGGCATGACCGGCCGCAACGCCATGTTTCGCCGTAACGCAGTGCTCTCTAGTGTCCTTGGCGCCATCACCTGCTCGGTACGCGACAACCGCGTCATCGTCGAAGTCTGGCCTCAGCCCGCTAGGTCTGCCGCAGTGACCACCACTACCGCACCCATCGGCATCACCGACACGGTAATCCCCATCGCCTCGTCGGGCGGCTTCGTCCTGCCGTTCGGCTTCGCCCAGGTCGGCACTGAAGTGGTTAGCTACTCATCTCTCGCGCCCGCCCTATCAGGCTGCGTACGCGGCCTCTCGGGCGGCGTCGCTTCAGCCTGGCCCAGCGGCACCACCGTCCAAGAACTCAATTTGTTCATGAATGGCAAGCGCATATTCACCATCCCCTATGTACCGGGCCAGAGCGCCACGGTGATACCAGTACCAGCCGGTTGGGACGAACTGCTCGTCAACTTCATGCTTAGCAAGGCCAAGCAGGCCGAGCAAGACTTTCAAGAGAGTGCCAGGTTGCGTAAGGTGTTCGATGAGCAGATAACAGGCTGGGCACGCACCAACCGCCAGCTCGCCGGTCCGCGCCAGGTAACTTTGCGCGACGAAGAGTACTCTATCTCTAATCCGCACCCGTTTGGTGGGACGGTGATAAACTAACCATGCCAGTCAAAGTACTCAACCAAAAGTCGTTCTTCAAAGGGCTGAACGCCAGTGTCGCCGACACTTCGCAGCCCAAGGGAGCGCTAGCGCGCATCTCCAACCTGCAATACTTCATTCGCGGCTCGCTGCGCGTCATCGACGGGAACCTGGGGTTCGCAACCTTGAACGGCACCGGTCCCAACACTCAGCAGGGTCTGTTCATGGACGTGGTGTTGTACCAATTCTCGAACGCCATCAAGTACTACTTGGCGCTCCAGAAAGACCTCACTACTCAGCTTTCTGCGCCTTCTACCCTGGCTGCGGTAGATGGCGGTGCAGGTGGCACCTTAGCAGCAGGCACCTATTTTTATAAAGTGACTGCCCTCGACGGCGCAGGTGGCGAAACTACCGCTTCGAACGAAGCGAGCGTAGCTGTTGCCGTTAACCATAAGATTAACTTAACCTGGACTGCCGTAACGAACGCTACTGGCTACAACGTTTATCGCGGCACCGCGACCAACACTGAGCTATTACTTATCGGTACTGGCCTACCCACGCTAACCAACTCCTTTACTGACGACGGTTCGTTCACCACTTTCGCGGCTGTATACAACTTAGCTGCCGCACCAAGCGGTGCATCAGTCTTCGTAGTAGCCCTCCCACCCAGCGCTCAGCGTAATTTCTGGAACTTCACCACTACCGTAGCACCAGCCGCTGCTCACGTCGGCAGCAGCTTCACCATCGCAGGGTGCACCCCTGCCGTGTTCAACGGTACGTACAACGCCACATCCGTGGTAGGAAACACGGTGACGGCAACCACCTTGACAGCATTCGGATTTGTGTTTAGCGGCACCACTGGTGGTGGCGGCACCTTGACTGTTAACGCTCCCCCTCCTCCAGTCGTCAATACTACGCAGACAGTGGCCTTGCTAAAGATCACCAACAGCGGCAGCTACACTAAACCAGGCAGCATCCTCGCGTCCTTCCCTGCCGACAATATCCCCGTCGAGGACGGCACTGGAGGAGGCAGCGGTGGCGGCAGTTCAGGTGGGGGAGGCGTTGGCGGCGGAGGCACAACCGGAGGTGGCGCCGCTGCAGGAGGCGTCGTCGGCAACACGTCACCTACGCCCATGATGGTACCTTTCGTAAAGGAAGAAATCCTCGCACTAGGCAATGGTTACCCTCCTCAACAGTGGAACAACTCAACCGTTACACCCCTCGGCAACACCTTCAGCGCATCCTTCCCTGTATGGGCCAGTGGCGTAGCGCTCATCGCCGGTAGCATCATCGTGCCCACAGCCCCTAACGGTCACCTCTACAGAGCCATCCAAGGAGGCACCACCGGCACCGTCCAGCCTACCTTCCCGACCGGCGCTGGCGCCGTTGTGTCCGAGTCCACGCCCGGTACTATTACCTGGCAAGAGGCAGGTAGTACTAGCACCCCCGCCCCACGCGGCGCTGCTCATGCTATCGTGCACGCCGGTTCGCTGTGGCTTTGGAACACCTCACCGACCACTACCACCGACCTACTCGACGGCCCCTCGTGCCTCAAAATGAGCGACGTTAACAACCCCAACTCGTGGAACCCCGTCAACACCGCGTTCGTCGGCAAAGACGACGGCCAACAAGGCATGGGCATGGCCACTTTCACCATCGCCGAGTCGGGCATCCCGCCGCAAGGTTCGCTAGTGCTGTTCAAAGAGTTCTCAACATACCAGGTCATCGGCGTCTTCGGCAGCAGCAACTTTCAAATTCAACGCGCCCAAACCGACCTCGGCTGTACCGCCCCGCGCACCATTAAGTTTGTACCTGGGTTTGGCATCATTCGCTTGACGCACTTGGGCATCGCCGTGTTCGATGGAGTGCGAGACCGCATTATTAGCGAGGAGATTCGCCCTTACCTCTTTGGCGGCCTCAGCGATGTCGCACAACTAGACATGGCCTTTGCTTACTTCTCAAAAGCCGACATGACTGCCAACCCGCCCATGTACTGCATGGCCATTCCCGTGCTAGGTCAAGGCGGAGACGGCCGCCTCACACGCATCTTATGCTTCGACTTGGTGCTCAAAGCCTGGACCGTCGTCGACTTGCCATCTAATGGCATCAGCGCCTTCAAACAAATTTACTCCCCAGGCAGCATCCCCATCACCGTCTGGGGCGGCATGAGCGACGGCATGCTCTCGCGCTGGCAATCCGGTGACGACCAAGGCTTCAACGCCTGGACCGACCCTGCCGGTGTCGTGCACCTCGGCACCAACATCCCCATCGGCTGGCGCACCAACAGTGCTATCCAAGAGAACCCTACCGACCGCTTGTACGTCAGGCGCGCTATCATCAAAGGCGTCATCGGCGCTACCGCCCACGCACCCATCAACGTCGGCTGCGACGTGGTCATGAACAAAATCGACCCCATCGTAAACGCGCCCCCGCTGCAGCTCATCCTCGAACCTTTGCCGTCGACAACCGACACTTCATTCGAGTATGTTGTAGACGTGAACGCCATCGGCCTAGACTGCTATTTCAACTTCGTGGCTACGCACGTTGCGGTGCTGCCCAGCAACATTGGGCTGGCGCCCTTCATCCAGTTCGACAGCATCGACTGGCACGTCCAGCCGCGACCCGCTGGCGGTTTGGTGAGAGTGACATGATCGTACGCAACCTCCAACCCGGTGAGCACCTGCCCAGCGTCATCATGACCGGCTTCGAGCAGATGACCTGCGACGAATCTTGGTGCTGGCACGCCATCATTGACGACGTGATCGTGGGTACGCTCATCTGCGCCCCCGCGCATGGCGCTGTTGTCCTGCTGCGCTTAGTGGTCAGCAAAGATGCCCCTGTCAACACCTTCAGGACCTTGGTACGCACCATGTTCCGCGACGTTCACGGCCGGGGCTTTCACGGCTACATCGCGCTCATCGGCCCTCAGCGCCCTGCCGAAGGACACATGATGAAGATTTTGCGCAAAATGGGCGGCACCCAGCTCACTGAGCCAACCGTTCTCGTGTACGGCCAGTCACCGGAGTTTTACTGATGCCAGCAGCCATACCTATCATCATCGCAGCCATCAGCGCGGCCTCGCTTGGCGAGGGTATTTACGCACAAGTAAATAAGCCCTCAGCCCCTAAGCCACCAACGCCGCAGCAGCTAGCCGCACAGAACCAGCTCAACCCTGCGCAGCTCGCGAACGCGGTACGCAGCGCCAAGGGCGACGTGCAGTCTCAGACCGGCGGTGGCGTCTCACCTGACTACCTTTCGCAGTTGATACAATCCCAATACGGCTCCAGCGCAGGTAACCCAGGTGTCGTAGGTCAACAAAGCGCGAGCCAATGGTCCGGCCAGAGCTTCGGCACCGGTGGCGGCTCAGGCCAGCCCGGTGGCTCCAGCTTCGGGGCAGGTGCGCTCCCCTTTGGTAACGCTTCGTCAGGCGGCTTGGGCAGCAGCGGCCTCTCTACACCAAGCTCCTCAACGGGCTTCAACATCAGCGACTGGCTGCAGCAAATGCAGGGACAGGCGGCTTGACATGGAAGCACTCTCAGGAATCGTCAACAGCATCGGCGGCTTCATGGGCGGCACGGGCGGCAAAGCCATTGGTGGCATCGGCATGGTCGACCAGTTCATCAACAACTGGCTCGCACAGCGCAAGCAGAACGACTACATCAACCAGCAGCTCAAGTACCAGAAGAACCCGAAGCTCGCGACCAACGAAATCACCGGTATGACGCAACCCCTCGACCAGAACCTGACTGCTGCTGTGTCCAACCAAGTACAAGGCAACCTTGGCGCACAAGGTCTCGCTGAGTCTCCAAATATCATGGCCACCGTGCTCGCGCAGGCGCTGGCCCCTTACAACCAGCAGAATCAGCAGTACGCGCAGCAACTATGGCAATCTATCCACGGCCAGCCACCTCCATTCCCGCAACCTGCGAACATGACACCGCTATGGTCCATGCTGATGCGCGGTTCTGGCGGTGGTAGTGGTGGTGGAGGTAGTGACTTTAGCGGCCCCGGTGACTTCATGAACGTGTTGTTCCCTGGCGGTGGAGGGGGCGGCAGTGACGCATCAACCGGCGCTGGTGACCTCTTCAACTGGGGCCTTAGCGACGGACAGGCGGCAGCGTAATGGGACTCAGCTTCGCACAAACGCTTGGCAGTGCACTGCAATCGCGAGAAGACGCGCGCACCAAGCAGCTCACTGAGCAACAGACTGCTCAAGAGCTAAAACTACGCCAAGACCAGCTCGCGAAGACTCTGCAGATGGAGCAGATTCGCCTACAGCTCGACAAGGCGCGCCAGGCCACTGAAGAAGGCCGCTACGCTGCCGAACAAGAGCGGCTCAAAACAGCAGGCTGGAGCAAGGTCGGCCAGGACTACCAAAACGCTGACGGTACCTGGACCACTGTCTGGTACAATCCCTCAACAGGCGAGACACGCGAGAAAAAGTTCGGCACGCCCAAGGCCGTTAGCATACAGGACACAAAGGGTGACCAAGCGCTCGACCTGGAGAAACTGCGCAACAGAGACAAGCTCGAACAGATAGCCGCCAACGGCCGCTGGCACACCAAATGGGCCGAGATTTCTGCCCAAGGCAAGCTCAAAAAAGAAGACTGGCAAGCGCTGCGCACCGACCCTGGCTATATCAAGTCCATCAGCGAGATGAAAGCCAACCTCGCCAACCGCAACAACATTCTCGCACGCATGTACAGCACTACCAACCCGCCGACACCTGAGCAGTTCACACAACTTAATAAGCAGCTCACTGAAGTCGACACCCAGCTTGAGCAGGCGTCCCAGGCCGCTGAGCAGGTCCGCAACCGCGTCCGCTTCGGCGCATCAAAGCCCGGCTTCAGCGACACCGTTAGCAACCTGAAAGACATGGTCGGCGCAGGCGTCGGTCCACCTCGCCCTCCCGGCACGCCTAACAACTTTATCTACCGCAAGAATGGCAGCAAAGGTGAAGGCTGGTACGCACCAGGTACTAACTAATGGCTGAAGATACACCAACATTCATTCCTGCGCAGCCTGACTTTATACCTGCGCAGAAGACGCCTGACTTCATACCGGTCGAGAAAGCTGCTGCACCTGACCAAGAAGGGCTGGCGCACAAAGTCTGGTCGCGCTTGTGGGAACCGGTGAAGGCTGAGGAGTACGAGAAATATGCCTACGGCATCCGTCCTGGCGACCCCCTCAAAGACTATCAGCAATTCGAGATGGAACGCGCACGTGGCCAACATACTGGCCAGCCCAACCCTTACGAAGCAGGCTCGAAATGGGCAGGAAGCCTAGCAACGGTCGACCGCGCTGGCCTGAAAACTATTAGCGACTTCTTCTCACCAGGCCAGTGGGCTATGCGCTTCACCGGTCCTGTTGGTGTTGCTGCAGGAGCCGGTTACACCACTATGCAGGCTCACGACATCTACACCAACTGGGAGCACATGTCTCCTCTTGAGAAGTTCGCAAGTGTTGCCGGGTTAACTGGTGGCACCGTTATGACTGCTCACGGTATCGCTACCACTAAGCCCCTCGCCATCAAACGCTCCACCGAGCCTGCGCTCCACGAAAAGCTCGCTTACAAATACAACGTCACTCCCGAAGGCGAGATGCACGGATTGTACATGTTCCGCGACCCCGTCACCGGGGGCTCCATTTATCTGCGTAAAACAGAGTTCGAGGGCAACCGCGTCGCTGCCGAGCGAGCCATGCGCGAGAAAGTGCAGACTCACCGTTCAACCATCGGTGAACCAGCCGCCAACGAAGACCCTATGATCGCCGCCCGTCGCGCCTCGTCACAAGCCCGCAACGAAGCCTGGCGCAAAGAGCACCTCGACAAACAAAAGGGCGTCAACTTTTTCAAACACTACTTCAGCAACCCTGCGCAAGCCATGCGCGAGAGCGGCGTCCCTGAGGTTGAAGCGGTCGGTGAACACATCTCCAAGGCCGAGGCGCAAAAGAACATCTGGGTCGGCGCCGCCCTGCGCCAAGTCGAGACCGCCATCGAAGGTCTCAACAGCAAGAGCGTACGCCACGTCGGCGAAATTCTCGACCGCTGGGCATTGCCACACCAGGCTCTAGGCCAGCCCTCAACACGCACCGGCGAAATGTTCTCGCAACAAGAAGTCGCTGCAGCCATTCACACGCGCATCCAGTTACTGAAAATTTGGGAACAGCTTTATGCTGCATCAGGCCGCACCCCTGGCTCCTTCAGACTGGGCTTCATCCAGAACTACCTACCGCACCTAGAGAGCCTCGCCGCTGGTGGCCAAAACCGCATCATTGCTTCGCTGCGCTACGAAGCCAGCCAGTTGCCAGCAGCCAAGATTGCTGCCCTTGGCTCCAGCGAGCGCTTCGAAGGCGGTACCCCGACCAACCGCGTGGTCACCGAACCGACCGTCACCGAACGGGGGCGCTCATTTTCACAGTTTTTGCTACGCAGGGGCCGCCGCATCCCCGACGCCGACCTCGAATACGACATCCGCAAGCTCATGCCTCGCTACCTGCGCGCTGCTGGTAAGGTGCTATTCGACCGCCCTGCCGTGCTCGCATCAGAGGAGAGCATCAAAGGCATGCCCGCCAACGACACGTGGCGTCAGTTCGCCGACGCCTACCTGGACAGCTACACTAATAAAAGCGACATGACCAAGTGGGCACGCAAGTCGCGCGAGTTGGGCCGTTCACTAGCCACTGCTGCCACGCGCACCCTTTTGTTCATGAACCCCAAGCTGCAGACTTTGCACCTTGGCCGCTTGGCATTGAATGCGTTTCCTGAAATGGAAGCGCCATACTTCAAAAAGGGCCTCCTTGAAGTCGCCACGCACCCCTTCGAAAGCTACCGGCGCGCCCTTGACGCAGGCATTCTGCCCCAGTCCGTGCCAGCCCGCTTCCTCACCACCCGCGAAAAGTTTGACCTGGTCGGCAACTACCTCGGCGCCGCTGACTTCATCGACCGCTCCGTGGTATTCGAAGGGCAGCGCCAAAAGTACCTCGACGCAGGCATGCCCCCCGACCAAGCCAACTGGCGCGCCGCCCGTGACAGCGCACGCATCAGCTTCCTGTCCAGCCCGGCCAACACACCACTGGCCTTCAAACAAGGCAGCGGCTGGCGCGATGCCGTCAGCAGCATGGCGCTCCAGTACAAACACATCCCCTCTTCGATTGTGTACCAATACGCTAAAATAGCAGCCAACATCGGCAACGACCCCGCCAAAGCGGCCAAGCTTGTCAGCGCTCTCACCACTGCTATCATCCTGCAGCACTATAGCGGCCTGCGCTTGACGCACCTCTCGCCATCTATCCTGAACATCCAAGCAGCCGTCACTTCGCTCGCCAAGAGCATCGTCACCCAGCTCCAAGCAGCCACCAAGTGGTACCTTGCCGGTAACATGCAGCGCTTCAAGCACCACATCAAAAGCGCCGCTGAAGACACCATCTATCTACTGGCGCCAGGCGGGGGGACAATGCGCCAGGCCGAGCGCTACGGACCTTGGTCCATCATCCGCGAACCAAGTGAAGAAGAGAAAAAGCGCCGCGACCGCGAGTATCGTCAGCAGCACCGTTAGGAGGTATTATGGCCCGAGCAGACCACTCAGCAGGCGACGACATCCTCGACATGGAAGCCGCCAAGCAGCAAAACGCAGGTACGCTCATGCGCAAAGGCAAACGCGGCGCCAAGAAGCGCGGGCGTAAACGAGGTAAGGCACGTGGCTAGAAAGCGCAAACGCACCTCATCGCAGCGCATCGGTGAAAAAATCAGCTACCTGCGTCACGAAGGTGTGCCGCAAAAGGAAGCGGTCGGCCAGGCCATGGGCATGGAAAGAAGTGGCAGGCTGGGCAGACATGGCGTATATCATAGAGTAGGCCGCAAACGCCGCAAAGGGAGTCACCGTGCCTGACACTCGCACATTTCCGCCATCTGCCAACCCGCCTCGCAAGGTGCCGCGTAACGATAGCCGCATCGTCATCGAAGGCATCGACGAGCCCAAGCGCGAAGGCCGCTACAGCGACCGCATCAAGGTCGACCCTGGTACGCGCCAATGGTTCGACAAACGCCTCGGTAGACGCAGGACGGCGAGCCGTGCATGACAGACTACACATTCGAACGCACCATCCAGATCACCAAGATTGCGCTGTTGTGGGCGCTCTTGGTACTAGGACTCATCGCATACGAAAGGTCGCACATGGCTGAATCAGGATTCACTTATACTCACATCGTCGCTGCCACCAACACGCTCGTCAAAGCCGCACCCGGTACCCTCCACAACGTCACCATCAACGGTGGCACCGCTGGGCTCATTTCGATATTCGACACCGTTGCTGCCAACTGTACTGGTGGCGTGACCATTGGTATCGCTGCTGCCACTGTGCCTTTAGGCACCTCGCTCAACTACGACCTGGCATTCAACACTGGCCTATGCATTACCACAGCAGCAGCAACTGATCTAACCATAACTGTTCGCTAGGGAGCACATGGCCCAGTACACCTTAATCACCGGCACCGTAAGGGACCCTACTGGGCGTATTTACCAGAACGGTACCTTCAGCGCTACCTTTCACGACCCCGGCACCAGCGGCAAGCTAGCTTCCCTATCCAACGGCCAGCCCTTCGAGCAAACCATCACCGGTACGCTCGACAGCTTCGGCTTCTTTAGCGTGCTCGTGGCCGACAATGGGCAAATCGCATCAGCCTCCGGCGCCACCGGCACCAGTTGGAATTTCGAGTTTGCCGCCAATGCTAGCATCCTGCAACTCACTGGTATCCAACCCATCCCCAGTTTCAGCTACTCAACACCTATCATTTGCGCAACAAACACCCCTGTCGTATGCGGCGTTAGCATGGACATCAGCACCCCCATACAGGCAGTGTCCGCGCTTTTGCCCCCCGTAAGTGGCAGTGGGGGCCCAACGCTATTCGCCGGTGTGCCTACTGGCCCATGCGCCGCAACACAAACCGCCGTCAACACCCTCACCGGCGATTTTTACTCTTGTGTGTCTGGCGCATGGTTTAAGGTTGGTCCTGGAGGCGTTCCACTGTCAGCAGCACTGAAGCCAACCCTGCCAGGCGACCCGGTACAGTTTGTGTCTCCAAACGGCAATGACACAAACGACGGCTTGTCGTGGGGCAGTGCCAAGCTGACAGTCTACAAAGCACTGCAATCACTCCCTGGCGGTTCCAGTACACAAGTCGGCTCAGGTACCGTCCTTCTGAGCGGCGTCGTAAGCTACGGCGGCCCAGCAGCCAGCCAAGGCATGTGGATTATGGGAGGGTTAGACCCAAACTCGGGCAGTCCTCCCTCAGGCTGGCTACTTAAGAGCACGTCCGGCCCTATCAACATTGAATGCGCCTTCCCTCCCATCCAGTTCGCCCATGCACACACTCCTGCCTGCACCATGACAGGCGGAGGCAACACTGACTTAGTGCACCCTGCAATTTGGCTCTCCGCAACTAACACCATCAACATAAAAAACGTCGGGCTCAGCAATTTTCTGAACACTTACGTCAAAATCGGCATCGACTCCAATAACAACCGGAGTACTGCTGCTGGAGGCAGTTCCAGCATTTCGCTGGACGGATTGAGCTGGAACCACGGAAGTTGCCGATTTGGCGGCGGTCCCGGTCTGGACATCGGCTCTAACACCTTTTGGATTTGGATGCGCAACATTAACGGCAGCGGCTGCAGCTTTGGCGAGCTAACCATTGCTGGTTCTGGTACCCCTGGCCTCAGCCGCTCCGCAAACGTCGTCACTGTCAACACGACCGCACCAGTCAGCATCACTGCAGGTCCAACTCAGTGGATTACCGTACAAAACGCCAGCGACCCTAGCTTTAACGGCTCCTTCGCCGTCACTGCGGTCAATTCGAGCCAGCAATTCACTTACGCCCAGGTAGGCCCCAACGCAACGAGTGGCAACGGGCAGGTAGTCACTGCCGCCAAAGCCGCTATCAACCACGACGCTGGCGGTGGCTCCGGCTCAGGCTTAGTTTTTCTGGACAATTTCCAACTAAACAGTGGAGGTATCCGCATCGTCCCCGGCAATCAGGGCGCTGGAATGTACATTCGCAACGGCGATTACGAAGGAGACGGTGCCAACCCCGACATGCCGATGGTCCTGGTAACCAGCCAAGTAGCTACTTCAGCGGGTACTGGCATGAACGTTGTCGTCGAGAACTTGGAAATTTCGGACCCCCTCGTGAGCATCCCCGGCGTGCAAATAGACAACGGTGGAATACCCATCATCAAGGTATCCCGTGTGGACAAAGGTGTGTCAGGGCCTGCGCTGGTCTTGGGTGGCACACCTTCTGACTTTGTGATTAGCGATTTGCGCCAACTGCACCCAGGCTACAACGTTTTCGGCCGCGTCGTAGGTGGCGGCATCGACGTAGCTAGAAGGGGCTTCTCTCCTGTTGCAGTGACGTTCCCTAACTTAGCGTCAGCAGCACCTAGTGCTTGGACCTTCGAGACTGGAGCAGGTACCATCACCTCGGGCATAGCTGCTCCTGACGGCACCACTGGAGCAGGCCGCATCACCTCGAACGCGGGGACAGCCTCGGTGGACGTGTTTAGCAGCTTAGGCACAACGCTGACTGTTGGCGACGCTTACATCTACGGCGCATGGGAACGCTCAAACTCTGGCGGCGTGCTCAGTGGTGGTGGCGTCAAGCTGGCGCTAAACTCTAACGGCCAGGGTGTCGGAGATACTTGCGTTGGGGGTGCCCAATCAGGCACCACTCTATTCAGCCAGTTGTTCGGCGACGGCCAGTGGATATGGAACTCAGGTCTGTGCAAAATCGCCACTAACCCTAACACTGCTGGCCTGACGTTGAGCGTCCCTGTCACCAACCCCAACGTCATGGACGTGTACGCACCAGTTCTAATCAAAGTGCCTGCTGGCACCAAGTCTGACAATGAGCTTTACGAGATTGCGCTTAACCTTTCCAGTTACTCTGCCACCGCCGTGGCAGGCGATGTCTCCATGCTTGGCGGGCAGTATTTCCGTCCTGGATGGAGCACTTTTACGAACCTTGGGGCGGTGCGCAACGGTACAACTATCTACTGCACCGACTGTGTGGACAATAGCCCATGCGCAGGTGGTGGCACTGGAGCGTTCGCACAAGGGCTAAATGGCGTATGGGTATGCAACGGTGCTGGAAGCAACATACCTTTCAGCGTCGTCACCACTGGGACAAACACGAACGCTCTGGTTGTCGGTACTGGCGGCTCGCTGAATGCAAGCGGCTCGGGCATCGTCAATGCCACCATCGTGACCTCTGCGACTGCGAGCCCGGCGTTGTCTGGGGTAGTGCGTCTAGCGTCTGGCGACCAACTATGCTGGCGCAACAATGCAAACAGCGGTGACGATTGTATCCTCAAGACCGCTACGGATGCTCTACAGCTAAGTTCGTTCTTTCCTGTGATCGCTGGACAGTTCGCCTCAGCTACAACCCCGCGCGCTGCGGCTGGATTCATCAGCCTGGCGACTAATGATGCCATCGCCTGGAGAAACACTGGCAACACGGGGGATATTTTCATCACTCTTAACGGGGTTAACAATTTCGACTTCAGCACCGCCCTGCTCGGGGCGCCAGGCTTCTATAGCAACGCCGCTACGGTCTCGGTGACGGGGGTCGTGAGGCTAGGCACTAACCAGACGGTGAGCTGGCGCAACAATGGCAACACTGCAGACCTTGGGCTCACGCTAAACTCGTCCAACGTTTTCACCTTTGCCGCGCCAATCCAACCGCCAGCCTACCTAACTAGTACCAACTGCTCCTCTGGCGCTTCGCCAGCAGTGTGCGGCTCTGCTGCGGCGGGCAGTGTAGCAGTGCCTACCGGCACGAACGCTACCTTGACAGTGAACACCACCGCAGTGACGGCAAACAGCCAGATTTTCGTACAGCAAGATGATACGCTGGGAGCGAGACTGAGCGTTACTTGCAACAGCACATTGTCGTCGTTAATCGTCGAGCCAGTCGTCACGGCGCGTTCCGCCGGAACTAGCTTTACTGTGACGATCAGCGGCACGACAGTGACTAACCCAGTGTGCTTAAGTTACTTTATAGTTAACTAGGGAGGACCAGCAATGGCCGACATACGCATGTACGTGCAAAAAGGGTGCCCGCATTGTGAGGCGGCACAGCAGTTTTTGATAGGCCGTAACATGACCGTGGAGGTCATTGAGATTGGCTTCGACCCGATTTTACAGGCAGGCATCAGGTCTAGCTCGAACGGGCAGGGCCTGCCGGTGCCCATCATCATCTCGTTCGCAACTCAGGAGGTCGTCGTTGGAAACGACACCGCCACACTTCAGCGTTTGGCAGATGCTGCTTTTGTCCATCGCCCAGTCGCATCTCACGCTGCTGCTTCGTGAGGGAAGGGCGTTCGACTGGCTGTTTCGCGGTCGCCTACTGAAGGAGATGCGCGAATGCCCCATGTGTTTAGGGGCTTGGACAGCGTTAGGTGTCTCATTGGCAGCAGGTCTACGCAACCCGTGGCAGATTCTTGTAGTCGCAGGGGTTGGGCATGTGCTATACCTGTTTCGAGATAAGTACCTGCCCTGCGATAAATGCACCATCCCGCCAGCGGTGCCGTTCAAGTTTATAAACAGGAGTTGACCAATGGCTGGCTCGACAACGAACGTCACCGGGACAGCAACTGATTCCCAGACTACGCCATATATCAATGGCACCTGGGTAGCGAACCTCTTCAACCCGACCTCTTTCCAACCGGTGTGGGGTGGCACTACAAATTTCACAACCACCTATGGCGGGGCGCTCGACAACACCGGCTCGTTCGCTGCTACCCTGCCATCAAACACCGGCGCCAACTCTATCACCGTCGGCGGGTTGACCACTACGCAGTGGACTTTTGCGTTTTTTACCTCTGACGGCGAGAATGCCTTCACCGCAACGGTCACCATCACCGGCGCTAACCAGAGCATCAGCGCATCCATCATCAACGCGGCACGCATCTTTTGGGAAACCGGTGACACAAACCCTCCACCTTGCGGCACCGGCCAAGGAATCGTATCGCTAGGGACGGGAACTTTCGGATGCGGAGGCGGTTCGTTCCCGGTCACCACGATTGTAAACGTCAGCTCAGGCGGCGGAATCCAGCCTACCGGTACCGGGTTCGTCAATATTGTTCCTGTTAATACGCCTATAACACAGTCACAGGTTGGGCCGGGATTCAATGTTAAGAACTATGGAGCGAAGGGCGATACGCAGTTTAGTGCTGCAAACTGCACGCTCAACGGTACGGCAACGCTCGTTTGCCCAGGAGCCAACTTCAATTCTGCAAAGGATGTCGGTAAGCGGGTCAATTGCGGGTCTGGCCTAGGCGGGGGCCTCCAAGTAGCGGCAGGTACGACTATAGCGTCGGTTACGAACTCTACAACTGTAGTGATGTCAAACGTCAGCGGCCAAAACAATAACATCTTCTCGTGCGCATGGGGAACCGTAGACGATGTAGCTGTCAACGCGGCCGTCACTGCATGGCTAGCAGCAGCTTCTAGCACCTCAGGACAGCGCGGCCCATTCAACAACAACAATAATCCGCAATCTCCAGTCTTGTACTTTCCCGCTGGAGCCTACATGCTCTGCGGTTCAGGAAACTCCATAATCAACTTCGCATCAAGCAAGTTTGGCGCTGTCGTTACAGGAGATGCGCCACAGGAATCATGGCTTGTCCCCTGCGACATCCCAAACATGGGCGGGAATGATTTCTTTGTACAGCAGAGCGGGACAAACGGTCTGGTCATCAGGAACCTATCTATTGACGGTATGTTCTTTCCCGAGGGCGGCGCGAATGCCTTCAACCTGGGGGGCGACCATCGTACAGAGAACGTAACTGTCACGCGCTGGAACGGGGCCAACGGCTTCCTAAGTGCAGGTGGCGGTGGGTATAACCTGAACATGAATATAAATAACTCCATCGGGGGCATTTTCTGCAGCGGTTGCAACGACGAGTTCCATGCTGGAGGCTCATCGAACAATGGGACGGGCGGCGGTGCCTTCAACTTGAAGGTGCAAAATGTCGTCGGCGAAAACACCGGTACCGGTGCTCGCTTTACAGGTAACTTCCTCATCGACGAATGTGGCGCATCAACGAACGGCTGTACGCAAATCCTTAACTCGCAGGATGTGTGGTTTCAAGGAGCGTCGCTGTTCTCGACACCCAGCTCCAACGCTCTTTACGTTGATGGTACTTCCTTCGTTCATATGTCCGGGGGTATCGCGGGGTGTTTTGGCACCGATGCACCATGTACGGGAGTAAACATTCTGGCCGGTGGGGTCGTGCAGTCCTCAGATGTAAGGTACGTTGGTTCCGGCACAACTGGGAAGTGCATCAACAACGCCGGTATCTTTAATGATAACGGTGGCAACTCTTGTGAGACACAATTCACAGTCAACAGCGGTACATCGACAGGAACGGCTGCAGTTCTAACAGTGAACGCTGGCCCCGGTGCCCCAAACACGCTTTGTACTGTGGGCGATGCTTTAATTGTTGAGGGAGTTTCACCTGCAGGCTACAACGGTTACTACCCGGCAGGCGCAACCAGTGGCGTTACAGCAGTTTCCGGCACGACAATTAGCTATACAACTGCCGGGAGCAACCTCGGAGCAGCAGGCGCCGGTGGCATTGTGACCTGCCGTAACCTGCAAACTTACGCAGGTACGCTACCAAAGGCTTTGCTCAATAACCCCATCCCGAATACCTGCTATCTCACCATCACTCCCATTGTAAACGCCACAACCTATCAGATGTGTAACTGGGGAGCTGGCAGTCCCACGAACATTTCGCGCATCACGGCTAGTTCACAAAACGTAACTACCTGTGCCACAGCGCCAATCATCACCATCTCCAACGGAACGGTTTCGCAAACGCTGACGCTCACCAGCGGCAAGCAGTTCTGGGACAGTTTCGCTGCCCAAGACGCGAGCACCGGTGTAGGTACAACGATATTCAAGCCAAGCATCTCGCTCACCGGCACAGACAGAATCACGATCAAGTACGACGCTGGTGCGCTATCGGCTTGTGCCACACCGCCAACCCTGTTGGCAGTCAGTTACACCATTTCGCCCATCTTGAGCAACTGATGAGGAGGCAAAAGGATAAAATGGATGCCATGCTCGACCTTATCAAGCGCAACGAGATTAAGCCCATTTGGCACTGGCTGCTGATGTGTGGGCCTGTGAAAGTGCACAAGGGCTGTTCAGGGCCAGGATGTTCGTGCGTAAAGAAAGTAATGGACAAGTCGCGAAAGGAGCACTAAGATGAGCGCCATGTGGAAGGCCATCACGGATTTTCTTGCAGCCCATGGGACGTCAGCATCTATCGTCGCAACGCTAATATTCGTCAAGTTCGTCGGCAAGCTGCCGGTGCCGACGTCCAGCTCGAATTGGCTATACCAGTTTTTCTTTGAAGTGATGAATGCACTTACCGTCAACATGCACTTGGCGCGCCAGGCAGTAGTGACACCAGCGCCGCCAGTGTACCTTCCCCCTGCGCCGCCAACAACGCCAGCAGCCTAGTGTTCAATTGGAGACAGACACCGTCTCGCGAAAGGGGCACACTTCAAACATGAGCTTCCGCGAAGAGTTCGAAGAACACGTAGAGAGGTCGCTCCACCGTATCGCCAAGGCGATTGAAGCCATTGTCCAGTTGCTGACGCAGCAGCCGGGCAGCTCAGTAGCACAGTCAGCTATTCTTACGTTCACAGATGCGAAAGGGAATAAAATTATGCCTGCAACACTTACTGTAGGTCAAACTGCGAATTCAGTTTTCACTGAATTCACTGGCCTGAATGGCACCGGGGTAGTCATCGCTCCAATCGGCCCCGTAACATTCAGCTCCAGCGCACCACTCGTTGCCACCGTCGACCCTGCTAGCGGTTTGGTTACCGCTGTGGGGCCAGGGACTGCTACGATAACAGCGACAGACTCGGGAAACGGCCTTAGCGCCAGTGATTCTGTGAGCGACACGGCACTGGTCGCGCAATCCGCGACGCTCGTCATAACAGCCAACTAACACCTTCTCGGACGGCGTGCCACACCTACCCCACGCACACACCCGCCGAGCCATTGCGCTCCTGGGCTGCCTCCTCATCGCAGGCAGCCTGGGGGCGCTTTTTGGTTTAGTGCTAAAATGGTTAGGAAACAGTTACTGTATCGACCGCTGACACGCCAGCAGGCGGTGCTGGTATTGAGCGGGGGCGCCAGAAGCGCAAGCGGCCCACGTTGAGGGTGTTTACCCAGTCTGACTCATTCCCCCACGCAGAAGGCCAGGTGATGCTAGTGTCGAAGTAGTTGATGGCACCGGCAGTGTTGTCTAGCACCCGGCCGGTGTAGACGCTGATGGCTGCTTGGGTACAGAGCACAAATGATGGGTCCGTATCGCTAGGCCACAAGTCATGCTGCGGGTCGTTGGGGTTGAAGGATACGAACATGGGCCTGACCTGGGAGCTGAATTGCGAGGGCGCCAGAATTACTGCTTTGTAGCTGCCAGCGACGTTGCCGTTATACCAGGCTGGGGTCTTGGTGCGGTTCTTGACTACGTTAGCGACGGCGGTGATGCCCTGCATGGGCTGGCCGCGAGCCTCGCGCCAGCAGCAGAGTTCGAGAAGGGCAAGGTCTGATAGCTGCGTATAGGGCTGCGGAATCATAGCACTGTAACGGTGTCAGATGCGGATGCAATGCCACCGGCGATCAAGCCCAAGTCTTGGCGCAGGAGCGTAATGGTGTAGCCTACTGGGGTGTTGCCGAGGGTGTTGAACCATTGCGGTGATAGAATGGCGTAGGCTTCGTCGACATATTTATTCCAGAAGTTCCAGCTCATGCGCTGCACGGTGCCCCAGGTGATGACGGTGCAGCCTTCCAGGTCGTAGCCGAAGACGGGCACGGCGTGGCCACCGGCGATGCCGCCGTCATTGGCAACTAAGTCCCACTCTTGGCCTGCGTCGTATTGGTTGAGGGCTGACTGCGGAACCTCGAAGCCGATGTAGACGCCGCCGAACAGGTACACTGCCTGTTTGACCAGCGTCGCATCAGGCGGCTCGATAGATGCGTAACCCTCGATGGGCTGGCCAGCGATACCCTTGGTGCGCCAATAGTTGAGTACGTCCAGCTCGACGGCGCCGTTGTCGTTGGCGCCGGTTTGGCGGTCGTAGCCTGAGACGGCGCTGTAGTCGTTGAGGATTTGGTTGTCCGTTGGGAACCATTCGGTGCCGGTGTACTTGCTCCACAGCATTTCCATATGACCTGCGGCGGCGATGGTGCAGTCGCCAGTGGTGTCGTTGGCCATCATACCCCAGCCGTTGATGCCTGCTTGCCAGTTGATGACTGGCGGAGGTACTAAGGGTACTTCGTGTGAAATATAGTTGCGCAGCTTGAGGGTACGTACGTCAGTGCGCTTGGGGAGGCGGCCGAATTTGAGTCCTACGGTGCGTCCTGGGGACATGGTTAGTTCAACTCGATTTCAGGGTGTGCGTACTGGGTGCAGACCGTGTTCCATTGCGATTTGAAGGTCTTGATGGAGACGACCTTGGGGACGACAGTGAGTGGATGGCCAGCAATCATGGGGATGTGCTTCAGGCGGCCCACCGCAGGTGAAGGAGGCAGGTGCGTAGCGAACCCGGCGAGGATGTTTAGGATGACCGTCACGAGACCGGTGATGAGCGCGAGCAAGGGGGAGGCGCCAAGGGTGAGCGATGCGAGGAAGGTGCCAATGTTATCAATAACGTCCTGCAGGAGGAGTGAGACCTTCTCTAACAAGGTGGCTTTTTGGGCGGCAGGGGCGTTCTGCCATTCGCTGATGCCGCCTGAGAGGGCGGCGAAGGCAGCGAGGATGATGTTTAAGCCAGGAACGGTGATGCCTGCGGAGGCGAGAACGTTGAAGACACCCTTGATAGCGTTGACGCCTACAGGGATGTATTCGAGGATGCTGCTGATGCTGAAGGCGCAACCACCGGTGAAAAGGGCGGCGCCGCTGGTGAAGGTTAGCGAGGCTGCGCTAGCGCTGGTGAATTTGAGCCACGTGCGACGGTCCATGTACACCTCGGTGACTACCCATTATTCCACGTGCTCTTGTCGGTGGTATAATTGACGCACTCCCTCTCTCGGCGTGCGCGTGTTCTGGTGAAGCCGTGAGCAGTCGCCCTAGAGTGTCACTTCGCAGGCTGGTTGTCTAGTCCCCTTTTGAACACTTTGTCGCTTGCTCGTGTGAAGGCGTCGTGCTCGGGGATGGAGATGCGCAGGGTCTTGCCGGGGGCGTATTGCATGATGTAGCTGGCTTCGCCTTGGAGGCCCACACCCATGCTCTTAAGGCGCCCGGCACGGCCGAGTTTTTGCAGCAGGCGCGTGTAGCCACTAGCGAATAGGTGAGAGGTCATGGGATGCTCCAAATGAGTGCGGCCAAAATGGGACCGGCGCATAGGTACAGGAAGTCTTCGAGGTCGCTGCCGCGAGTGGCCATGTTTTCCATGCGCGGGTCCCAGATGAACTCGTGCACTAGGGCGTAGGCGAAGATGATGACAGACGAGCTGATCAGGCCGCGTGCGCCCCAGCGGTGCCCACAGGTAAAGGCGATGGCGTAGGTGGTTGAGACGTGCGCGAGCTGCGACACCTGGTTAAAAAAGCGCGGGGAGATATCGTTCATCGGTGGGCGCCTTGGAGTACTAGTACGAAAATGAGCACCAACTCTGCGCACATGAGCACCAGCATTATCTCGCGATAGTTGCGGTTAAGCCAGTTTTCCATTCTTGCATGCCTCCTAAGTTGTCTTCAGCGAAGGGAGCAGCGTTGTCGCCCACGCTGACTTCGGCGCCAATGGTCAGCCCTTCGAGCTCGTCGATGGGCGAAGTCATCACGTCGTAGAGTGTTTGGGCGTATCGTCCCACGTGCTCATCCGGCACGTCGGCAATGATCGCGTCGTGGACAAGCAGGCAGAGCCAGGGGGCACACTCGGGCAGACGATGAAGCAGGCGCGCGACGATGATGCGCTGGATGGCGGCGGCGGCGCTTTGGGGCTTGAAGGCCACGGCGCGCTTGGCGTCGTCGCCAAATTCCCACGATTGGCGGCGTGCGTTCCAAGCATACAGGCTGTAAAAACGATGGCGCAGGTTGAAGCCATTTTCGAGAGCCTTGTTCGCGTGCGCCAGCTCCACGGTGGCTTTCTGCCAGGCACGCACATCGAGGCCGGGCTCGCTGCCCAGGTAGAATTGCTGCAGCTTACCTGCTTCTTTCTCAGTGGCGAAGTCATCGGGGTATTCTTCATGAATGCGCCTCTTAGTACCTAAGTAGTTACTAAGGTGAATGACGCGCTTAATTTTCTCGTAGTCGGCTGGCCAGGTGCGCTTCGAGGCTTTGCATAGCTTGGTCAAAGTTGCGTCGTCTAAATCCAGCGAGATTGGCTGACCGTGAAGTGCCGATGTAAGCCAGCCATGCACTCCCGACTTTGCTAAGCGCATATACCGTGTCGAGTTCGCGAAGTACCCGACCAAGACGGCTTCTATCGCTGCAGAATCGCCCTCGACTATCTTGTGGCCCGGCGTGGCGACGATCATGCGTCTGAACAGGTGCGCGAGGTCGCTTCGCTTGGGGATGGTTTGCAGATTTTGATTGCGGCATGAGAGCCTCCAAGTGCTGGGATGAAACCCGAGAGTGTAGTGTACGCGGTCGTCAGCGTCCAGCGGCCACTTGTAGGTGCTGACGAGTTTCCAACGTTCGCGGCATGCGAGAATGTGTTTGAAGACCGGGTACTTTTTGACGTAGTGTGAGAGCGTTTTCTTGTCCGTAGCGAGCGCTTCTTCATCGGTCTCCTTGGTGGTGTCGCGTGGCGGGAGTTTGATGCCCAGGTGTTTAGCGAGGCGCTGGATTTGCTGCCAGGAGTCTACGTTGAATTCCAAGCGGCGCATGTAGCGGTAAGGCGTCGCGCTCGCGAGTTTCGCTGCACTCTCGACGTAATGGAGCGAAGAACCGTCATCGGTTCTGAGCGACTCCTGATTTGCGGGCACCGGTTCGTGCAGGTCGGCCAGTAGCGCGCCTAGTTTGTCTCCGACTGCTGCCAGTATTTCCTGCTGCGCTGGCGGTAGCAGTGGTAGTTCCTCGACACCTGCCATGTCCTTCGGGGGGCGCTTCCACATTTTGACAGGTCGGACGGCGTCAGGTACCAGGGCTTGCACCTTCGCGTTTTCGATATCCCATTCGGCTTCAAGGCGGGCCATGAACTCAGCTTGGTAGGCGCGGTCGATGCGCAGGCCCTTTTTGCCCATGCGCTGGAGGACCGGGTCGAAGTCGGTGCAATGGCGCTCAAATGATGACCACCGCCCCTGAGCGATGAGAGCTGCGCGCGTACCTAAGTAGCAGTCGTTTCCAATCGCGTTGTCGAGCGCGTTGTACCGGCCGGGTTCCGCCGCGTTCAAGTGCTTCCATGGCGGGCCTGCATAGAAGAACGGTGCTACCAGTCCTAACCCTTTCCGTAAATCGCTCTGCAACCAATGCCACGCCCACATCCCCGACACAACCTTTGCAGGGATAGATAGACCGGCCGCAGCAAGGCGGCGCGTGTCGTAGTGGTTGTCTGCCCATTCGACTACCTCCTCTGCGCGAGAGAGGGCGTCGCGCATGATTGATATGTATGGTTCTTCCCACGGGAACGAACAGGCAGTCCCTTGGCGCACGCTGAACCCTGCGCGGACGATGGTGTACGATGGCCCCTTCTCGTCCAGGTCTTCTTCGTCTAGCGAGCTGCTCTCTGGCGTTTCAATGTCAACAAACAGGCTCCCAATTCGAGGGCCCGCGCTAGCAACGTACGCTTTAAGATCAGCAGGAGGTACATCGACCAGCAGCGTATAAGCAGTGTCATGGTAGGTGCCGTCTGCAATCTGTCCAGCACGCTGGAGTGCCCAGAGGACGACCGGCACGAGACTTTGCTTTCCACGCAAGAGGTAAGCCGGATGAAAAGTTGGTACAGCCGGTATTCCATATGGAGTAGGTAGTACATAGCCTGCTCGCTCCTCAATGCCCGAGACGCCGCAGACGCGCCGGAGGGCCACGTTGCCCATCGGGACGATGACGCGGGGGCGGCGCTGTTCGATTAGCTCATCCAGATTTGGTCGGCAGTGCTCGATGGCCGTGACCGCTTCAGGGTGCGGTCGGTCCATCCAACCTAGATATTTCGGGGCGCAGAAGATGCTGTTGGCAACGGTCAGGTCGTTGCGCTGCATACCGCCGCCTGGCATCAACGAGAGGATGCGGTCAAGGAGCCTACCTGCTGCTCCGGCGAAGACTCGCCCGGCCGCTAGCTCATCCTTCCAGACGCTGTCCCCGACCAACATGACACCACTGGAGCCACTCCCATCAGGGCCAATGAAGCGCTGACCATGCGCTGAGTGGGGACAGGAATCGCAAAACTTACCGTTAGGGGGCATAGAGGTCTGCACCTGCTACGAGTCGCTTCGAGGCCGAAGTACGGCCTCTCGCTCCATTACGTTGACGACGCATGCGAAAAATGAAAGGGCACAAGCCGTCATCTCTGTGACACTTGTGCCCCTCCCTGCTTAGCCCATGGCGGCAGGCTAAGATGTTGCTGAAGCTGCTGACTCAGGCTTCTGCGAAAAGTAGCGAATGAATTCCACCTGCCCATAGCTCTTAGGCGTGGCCGGGTTAGCAGCAGCACACTTGGGGCACACCACGCTGGGCTCCAGATTGCCGCTGGCGTCCTTGGGCCACGCCTCGTCCTTGATACCCTTGCGCTTGCGCGGCGACGTTGAGATGGTTAGACCATGTGTTTTGCAATAGAAGCGCCACGCGGCTTCACCTCTGCCCCTAGCATGACCATTGCTGCTCATCAGCACCCTGGTGATGTCTTCATAGCTGGGGCGCTCAGGGATTTGCGTGTGTAGGCCAACGCTGCGGAGGAACTCTCCCATGCTGCTGATGGCCACTTTCTCGTGCTTGTAGGTGCTCACGCGCTGGTACGTAACCTTGGCGTTGTCCTTGCCGGGCACGATGACGTCGAAGTCGAGGATGGCTTGTAGGTGCTTGTGGCCATCGACAACAACCTTGTCGAACCCGCCCACGCCTGCGTCTGACCGCAGCGAGGGGATGAATTCGTATACGCCGGGCTGGATAGATGGTGCGTACTGCCCGGCTTCAGGCGCGTTCCAGTCGAACTCAACGGGTGCGTCTTCGTGTCCCAACTCTGCCAACAATTGCTCTAAGCTGAAATCACTGCTCACTTTGTTCCTCCTATTTACTTCAGATTGCGTAGCGATTCGGGCAGGGTAGTACCTGCTTCCCGCGTCCGCTTGCTAGGGAACTTCTTCACCGCTTCTTGGTAAGCGGCTTCAATGACATCTGGCCTGTTGACACGCAGCCACTTTTTGGCCAAGCTCCATTGGTAGTTGCTGCGCGTTGCACTTGTAGCGTTGCTCACTTGCTTACTCCTGTTGCTGCTTGTCTTGCTGCTTTCTCACGAATGGCGGCGATAGCTCTCGCTCCCATGTCGTCAAGTTTGGTATAGAACTGATAGATGTCTGGCTCCATCACGTCAGCCCACTCGGACCAGAGCTGATACGGTCCGCGCGGCTTCGCCAGGAAGGGTGTACGGTAGGGGTCGTCAGGGTCAACGTGCTCGCGAAGGTACATCATGGGCACCCGGCGGACCACCTTAATCTTCTTGCCCTTGTTCACCGGGTCGTCCACTTCGACTTCGCGTGGGGTGAGGAAGAGGTGCAGCATAGCACCGAACCATGCGCCGCATTGGCCCGTAAGGGCTTGGCCAATAACTGCCGGTCCATATATCTTACGGTTACTGTTGTCTTGTGCATCGGTCTCATGCGCTGTCCAGAGCACCTTTGCCACTGGCAGATGGTTCGCTGTTGAGACAGTCTCGTAGATACGCTGCTGGATGAACCCGTAGTGAGCGCGTCCTGAAAACCCCCAGCGCATCGCGTCGTCCTTGACGAATGACTCTTTGGGCGTCTCAGGGATGTGAATGTCTTGGCGTTGCAATAGGTCTGACATGATGAGCGTCGATAGCGTGCTCAACCCTTCGAACCCATACGCCGCCACTTCAGCGTGCTTGTTGGCGCTGTCAGTCGGCGGCAGCAACTTCGAGTGCTCATCTTTCGGGTCGGCTGGCCACCAGCCTTGCGTCAGTCTGGTGATGGTCTCTAGTGGGAACTTGCGCGTGTTGGTGAGTAGGAATGGTTCAACGATGCCCTCTTCGACCAGTACGTCGATAGTAGACCACCCGTTCGGGTCGGCGCTGACGAGCCTGGTCTTGAGCCCGTACTTGTCACGTGCATACTCGGCCATGCGACCTACCTGCGACGTCTTTGTCGCGCCCGTTCGACCGTAGCAGAGGTCGGATTTCGGCCCTAGTGATATGGCTTTACGGTCCATCAGGCACTCTGCTCCTGCTCACGCACTACTACCACTTGGCCTTTGTATACGTAGAAGTCCTGTGCGTTCAGTGGGTGTATCGTTGCGGGCGCAGCATCTTGGCCATCAGGCCGTTGCAGGTCTACCACGACTGGTTGCGGTCCGTAGTTGACAACATGGATGCGTGTAGTCATGCGGCCTTCCTGCGGCCACGTCTGGCGATACGTTCCTTGATGGCCTTGCGGCTAATCTGCCACCGGTTGTTAACCTTTTTAGCGGCCAGTTTTCCTGCTAGTACCAATCGTTGTGCTGCGTCGATTGAGATATTCAGCGCTCTCGCCGCTTGCGATGTGCTCAGAGCTTTGAGCTTCATTCGTTGGAGTCTCCTGTACTGCGGGTGCTGAATTTGCCATAGCAGCAGCACCGCTGTCAAGTGGATTCTGCAACGAAAAAGTACCGGTACGCTCCACACCGCGCTGCATCTGCTGCACAATCTCGTTGACGGCCCACACTAGCACCTTTGACACGGCATAGACCTCAGCGCTAACCACGTCAGGGTCGCGGTCGCGGCGTGGGTCTACGATGGCCACGATGCGGCGCTTGACCTCCTGACTAATCTTTTCGAGCATGCGCTCTTTGTCGTCAGTTGTCATAGGGCTGCTTTCGGTCAGGGTTGTCGCCATGCGGATTATTAATGTAGCGCTCCAGCGGGCTGTTGTCACTGGTTGGCCCGGCGAGGCGCTCGGCCATGGCTGATAGGGAAGCGGCGAGTTGCCTGTTGTTCAGCCTCATGTCCTGGCCCTGTCGGCAAATGTCCACGAACAGGGCTTGGATGCGGTTGAGTTGGTCTCCTGACAATATGCTCACTTAGCCTTCACCCTTTCGCCACTGCGCAACATGGCGCGAATGCCGGTGGTGTAGTGTCTGAACCGGGGCTTGCCAGGTTTGCGCCTGTCACCATTCTTTTCACTGCCCTGCCTGCTTCCAAGGCGGTGCGACTTGCGTGGCGCAATGAGCTGGTATTCACCTTCGGCGAATCCTGCTTTGCGGTCAAACGATACTACCTCACGCGACACGCTTTCGGGCAGGTGATAACGGGTAGCGCCTTCTTTTTGGATGACGTACACAGTGTGCACGCTCACGATGACACCACGGGCCTTGAACTTGCGCTGGCACGCACGGGCAAAGGCGCAGTGGCTATGGTCTTTTACTGAGCCGCCAGAGCTGTCTTCGCGCGTAACCTCCAGCACCATGTTCTCATCACCGTCATGCACTTCGGTGACGCTTGGAAAGTATTTCTGTACCAGACCTAATGCGTGATTAGCCATTGTGTTCCTCCTTTTGTACGAACATATCGACATCCATTTGCCGCTGGAACGACGATTCAAAGTCATCTAGCGCTTGTTTCAAAGTGGTGCCTGTTGAGCCTACTTGCTGCTCACCATCCTTCCACCATGCGAACGCTCGCAACGCTTCACGGTAGCCGTCGTGGTAGCCATTTGCGTTAGGCCAGCGGTGCGCCTTTGAAGGACCTCACGACTCCTCCTTTTGTAACGCTCCAACTGCTTGCAGCTTCTCGTCATACGACATGCGCGCCCACAGCAGGTCCAGGGTGCGCGACATCAGGCGCTCGTCTGCCTGAGCTACTGTCTCAGCCCCTAGCACGATGGGCTGGATGCGGCGCTGGGTGCGTTTGATGGGTGCGGCGCCATTCATGTGGGCCCTTTTCTTCAGGTAGTAGCCAACATTCGAGGAGTTGGTGCCTACCTTGGCGGCAATCTGCCCATAGCTAAGGCCGCGAGCGCGCAGCTTAAGGATGCGTTGATGGCGCTTGTCGCGGGCTTTGGCGGCTGCACTAGGGCCCTTGTGCACCTTGGGCCTGCCACCCGGCGGTTGGTTGTTAAGCAGCCTCGCAATGGTAGATACTGACCTGCCAAACTTCGCGGCCAGCTCGTGGTAGTTCAGTTTCTCCTCAATACGTGCCTCTCTGATGGCGACCTTCTCGTCATCGGTTAGGTACCTTGCACTTGGCATTTATGTTTCCTCCCTTTCTTGGCCATGGTGAGGGCGGCGCGGCCGGTAGTTAGCTGCATACGGGTCTGACGCCGCCGACCCATGACAAAGGTCGTACATCGAACATTTACCAGGTCGTAAACAGTTGCCTGATGACGTGGACATTGGAAAGTGCGCATCAAGGAGCAGGTCGATGTCAGGATGCACAGGCCCCTTGTCGTCATCGGTGCATGCTAACTGTTTGTAGTGGATGTCTACTTCGCGCTGAAGCACCTGACGCTTCCAACGTTCGATTGCGTAGGGAGAGCGCATGATAGGTGGCAACTCGATGATCTGATTCTGCACAATGCTGTCGTCAGTCTCCAGCAGGTTGTCTATCCAGCCCAGGATGCCACCAAGGTATTCGGTGGTAGGCACCTTGCGAGCGCCAGCCAGCTTGTGGTCCTTGTCACCGGGACACTGTTTGCCGGAGCCCATTTTGTGTGGCGCGGTGCAGTGCCATTCGTAGCGGGGGTACCATTCGTCATGGCCAAAGGGAGCGTCACCTTTACGTACCCACGCATACAACAGCGGCGTGTTGTGGTAAAACTTGCCGCTGCCGCGCGGGTAGTCGAGCACCGAGCCGGTGACCAGGCCGTCGATGATGACACCAGCGCAGGTGGGACCATAGTCGGCAGGCATGGCTTCGTCGGCGAGCCATTGGTCGACCGCGAGAGGTTCGGTCAACGTCTGCATGTCCAAGGCCCACTGCTCACGCCAGGTGGTACGCGGTTCGCGGGTGGTCTTGATGTTGCGAATGAACACCGAACCATCACTGCGTCGGCGCCAGATGATGTCAGGCCGGGTCATCAGCCTGACGATATCGCTGCCAACACTGAAGTCAACATCCATCTCGCGCTCCACCGCAAGAATCTCGCCGTCGCGCATGAGGTCTGGCAGCCTGACGCGCACCCATGCATACGTGAGGGCCATCGAGATGTTGCGCCCTTCGATGACTTCAACTTGCTGTTGTTCCGGCAGCCCCGCCCAAGCGATGCCCTCATCAGCCAGGTGTTTGTCAAAGCTGCCAGCCGCAAAGCCTGCCGCGAGTGCAGCCAGGTTGAGTGCACCAGCGCTCACGTCACCTATGTGCGTGAGGGCAAACTCAATGCCATCATGAACACCGGTGCCGATGCGCGCATCCAGCTTGAGGCCCCTCTCGTCTGATGGTTCGAGGCCGGTGCCGTCATGCTCGTAGCGCCAATAGCGCAAACGATTGCACTTCTCAAAACTCTCGATGCGGCTGCGGTCCGTTTTAATCAACATGTGCCAACCTGCTGCACAGAAACCAGGAGTCACCTGCCGACCTGCTGCACCAAACCCAGGAGTCGCTCAACGTCCATGGGACGTTTCGCTCCATTACGCTGTCAATCATCGCGAACCTCATTCCGCCCCCTTGCGCTGCTTTTTGCGTTCAATCTGCGCACTCAGCGAATCACACGCCACAATAGGATTACCACAATAATAACACCCATGAAATGAGCGCCACGCTTCCAGGCTGCTCTTGTGGCCACAGAAGGTGCAGCGTTGCAGTGGCAGGGTACGCTGTTTACGCTTTTTAATACCCACCACTGCATCCACACGAATCCGTACTCGGGCAGCAGCAATACACACGCGGCCCTGGCAGGTGAGTACATGCCTGTGCGTTGCTGCAATCAGTCCCATCGGCATTTGTCCAGCCGCACCAGCCGCAGTCTCCCACACCGGGATTCGCGAAAGCCGCGAAACAGTTATTACCTATGAGTTGATTACAACTGAGGTCATAGCACTTAGAACAGCCCCCGTAGCAGCCTATGGGATTAGTCGTGCAAAAGGAACCTCCGCACCCACAATCAGCGATACGGGTTTCGCAGTAGCAATAAGCGACTGAGCAACATTGGTTATTACATCTTGGAGAAACGCAGTTCAGGCACCAGTATATGCCACAAATGAGTCTGGGATTACGTTCCATCAAGCGCAAAGACACAGCCTTCAAATAGCTCTTGGCCTTGCTCGCCGCAGGGATAGTTCCGGCAAAGCGGTCCCAAGAAACAGCCCTCGCATGCGCGGCGGTTTCAAGCGAACTAGCCGCTGGCGGAATCGCGGTTTGCATTCGATAGATCACCCCGTGGCTGTCGCTGATGAGCACGTCTTGACTGTTTTTGGCCTTAAGTACTAGCACGTAGCCCACCCCGCCAAAAGGCTTGGCGATATCCATGGGCTTGATGTGCATGTCATGTTCCCACCCGGCGAGCATCTCCCTGCCATCAAGGTTCAAGCTCCGCAGGAATCGCTCGTCTTCGGGCAAGTGCGGATGCATAGGGTCGGGGTTCACGATTGAGTTCTTAAGGTACGCGACCACATCCGCTTCGGTGCCAGGGACGTAGACGTACGTTCCGTCGTCCTTCTTGACAGCGGTCTTAATCTTGGCGTGGGCGCAATTCAGGATACGCACCAGATTCAAGGCGTCTCCGACCTCATCATTAACCGCCGTGGTCACCTTGTTTACCAGTGCGGCCTTGACAACCAGCGGGAACGCCACCATCCGGCCAATGAAGCTGCGCCGTCCCCACTCATTCAACTTTTTCTGGCGGTCTTTACAGCCTTTACAAGGCCGCTGGATACCGACCGCTTTCGCAAAATTGGCTACTACGTCTCCCAACCCGTAATCATTGATTCGCATTGTTACTCCTTTAGTTAGTGGATTCCCCCCGGTACCGGTCGGCCCTCAGTGATAGCCTTCGTGAGGGTCAAGAGCATCTGTGCTGCTGCCACTACGTCACTAGCAAAACGCTCACACTGCTCCTTGTCACCATGCACGCCCACGTTACTATACACATGCTTACCCACCAGGCGCTCAGCCGCCTCGATAGCTTCGTGCAGCGAGTTGATGCTGACCTCTACCTCACCCATGTAAAAACCAGGCTCTTTGATGTCACTCATTAGTTATCCCTCGCTGGTGCAGATGGGCGGGCATCATACTTGGCCCGGTTGCGCCTCACGTGGTCGAGCGCCACTGTAGACCATTTATCTTTTGCGAGCGCCTCGATAGCCGCAATGCGCGGGTCAGCCTTCTGGCGCTCCGTGAGTCCAAAGGTGTGCCCCTCAGCGTCCGCATCAATCATGTCCACTGCGCAGGCGCCACAAATAGGCTGATAGCCAGAAGGCACGCCACCGCTGCCAAAGTTATGCGCATTGATAGCCACCTCGCCATGGCACACAAAGCACTCCGCCTTGGTGTGCGGCTCACGGTGCACGTTGGCACAGG